>WPCK01214125.1_pt1 | contig 50736 bp, 37 predicted proteins | sample 5399851 | NCBI WGS metagenome assembly WPCK01 (sample SAMN12869471, study PRJNA574797) | sludge metagenome | isolation source: wastewater treatment of pH11 | place: China:Beijing | collected 2019-05-20
GATTTGCCCCGACGCGCCGTGAGGCGATGCGGCCCGCGGGAGCAAAATACGTGGGATCCTGCCAGAGAGCTGGTGCAGAAATGGCCACGCGCGGCAGCCGGCGCGGACCGTCTCCGCTGGCCCAGATGGTGGGGCGCTACAATGTCGCCTCAAACGTGTCCTGATCCACGTAGGTCAGTTCGTGGAATCCGCCAGGTGAACCGCTGGCCATGGCCTCGCGGTCCCCGTAGTCTTGGTCGCCCACGGTCGGGGGCGGTCGTGCGGAGGAACCCTGCCACAGACCGCAGTGTCTTAAGATCTTCTCGATCACCTCCCTTTGCGGTGATTCGATGAAGGCCACGACCTTCATCTCTCCGCGACTTCCGGTTCGATCTTGTTCTCGGCGAGATATAGCTCGAAGACCGCTTCCTGCCAGGCGGCTTCCAACCGCTGCAGATCGAACTCATTCAGTTCCAGGAACTCCCCGGTGGAAGTAAACGCGCCGCAGGTGACGAGCACATGCAGGTGTGGGTGCCAGTGCAAGAGCTCGCCGTGCGTCTGGATCGCGGCTACCATTCCGGGGACCACATCATCACGCCCCAACAGGCGGCGGACTTCCGCTTGGATACACGTCCAGGCGCAGTGCGAGAGCTTTCCCAGCAGCTTCCGATCGAAGCGTGCATGCAATCTCAGGCGCTTGGGTATGGTCAGGACCACTTGTCGGTGCGCGACAGGGGCGCAAACTTCTTGGGCCACGTGCAGCGCGGTTAACGGGCAGTATCGACCAGAATCCTCCGCATCGACTCAGCCGCCGCCGCAAAAAAATGGCGACGGTTCTTGAAGTTCTGGTCGCACCCAATGCGGAGGAACATCTCGTGCACCAGACCGGTGGCCTCCAGGGTCTGCCCCGGGGCTTCCCGCCGCAGCTTGCGGGCTGCGAGCCTGCGCAACTCCTGGTTGACCAACGGGAGAAGCTCGTTCGAGTCCGCTTCACCTCTGTTGATTCGTTCCAGCACTTGCGTGATCGCGTCCATAGACCATCGATTGTATCACACGCGTGGCCTAACCATTCTGCCTGTTTCTGTTCCAAGTTCCACTTGTTCCCAGGCAGGAGCCTGGGAACAAGCTGGCCAACGTGAGGGCGAGGGACCAGAAATCGGGAATGCCCGGTGGAAAATCGGTCGCGGCGTTGAGTGGCACCTCGCTAATCCTTCTCGCCGCGTAGCCGAGCCACTTTCGGTGAAAAATCTGACGCCCGCCTGGTGCCGTCAACCCTCGGCCGACGCTTGATCTCAATGGGACAGGTTCTCATATGTCGCCAAGGAGTACATCGCATGACTCGTGTACGATCTTCGTTTGATAAGTGGTTTCAACAAGCGGATCGTCGCAACCCGCGGAGGGCAACCCTGCGCCGCGCCTCACACCACTGCGTTCTCATCGACGAACGGCACACCGGCGATCAACGGCGATTCGGCGAGCGACACGGTGGATAACGTGGGGACGGGCATCATGGGACGACAAGCCAAAGAAAGGGTGTGTGTGGAATGAGAAGTCAGCTTGCCCGACAACGAAACCGGACGATCCTGCAATGTGAGCCCCTCGAGGACCGACGCCTGCTCACCATTACCGTCGACACTTTGGCCGATGGGATTGGCGTGCCAGGGACGTCCTTGCGGGAGGCGCTTGTGGCGGCAAGCTCCGGGGAAACCATCAACTTTTCGGTCACGGGGACGATCCATTTGACCAACTTGAGTCAACTCGCGGTCAACAAAAGCGTCCACATTGTTGGTCCTGGCGCGGGCCAGCTTACGATCAATGCCCTTGACCCAACCCCCGGGGTCATTAACGGCGATGGCCGTCGAGTGTTCGCCGTCGACGATGGGAACGCCATCGCCATGTCGAACGTTCGAATTGCAAATCTACGGATCACGGGCGCGGATTCCGATCTCGCCGGCGGCGCCATCTATTCGCGGGAACACCTGGTGATCGAAGGGTGCGAGATTGCCGGCAATGGTACGACGAGTACGGCGGGAGGCGGCGGGATCTACGGTACCGGAGGGGCGCTCGTTCAAGGCACGCTGACGATTCGTGACTCCACGCTCGCTAACAATAGCGTCATCGTAGGGGCAGACACGTCGGGAGGTGGAGCGGTGCGAGTCTTGGACACTGACCTGACGTTGCAACGGACGACCATTCGCGACAACTTCGCTTCGCGCATCGGCGGTGGTGTGTCCGCGTCGGGAGGCGTGCTTGGCGCAATTCAAGTCACCTTCACCGACAGCACCGTCCACTCCAACATCGCCCAATACAACGGTGGCGGCGCCTATTTGTCGAATTCCATTGCGGTCGTTTCCAACAGCACGTTTTCGGGAAACGAGGCGGATGCATCCGGCGGCGGACTGGAAATTGTCAACGGATCCACCTCCATTCGCCATTCAACGATCACAGCCAATCGAATCGACAACCAGGGGCACGGTGGGGGCGTAAGTTATGGAGGAAGTGGATCTCTGTTGCTCAATCATTCGATTGTTTCCGGAAACTACGACAGCGGCGGCTGTGGCCCCGTCGGCTGCACCTATTTTCCGGGCGACGTCTCGATCTTGGGCGCGGTCTCCATCGGGTACAGCTTGTACTTTGAAATTGACGGCGGCCCGTTCACGGATCAAGGCGGCAACATCATTGACTCGCCTGGTTTGGATGCGCTGGCAGACAACGGCGGGCCGACATGGACTCACCAACCTGAACCATCGAGCCCCGCGATTAACGCCGGAAGCCCGTCCGCGGTTCCCGGCGTGTTCAACGTTCCGCACTATGATCAGCGCGGGATGCCCTTCGCGCGGGTGAGCGATGGTCGCATTGATTTTGGGGCCGTGGAAGTCCAGCCGATCACGCCCGACGGCGACTTTAATAACGATGGGCTTTACGACTGCGTGGATATCGACGCACTGGTGGGGGCGATCGCCGCGGCGACGAATGCGCCCAATTTTGACTTGACGCAAGACGGACTGGTGAACCTTGCCGACCGCGATGCCTGGCTGGCGGAGGCGGGGGCCAACAATCTCGGTGCGGGCAGAGCTTATCGCCTGGGTGACGCCAGCTTGGACGGCGTCGTCGACGGAAGCGATTTCGGCATCTGGAACGCCAACAAGTTCACCGCCACCGTCCGCTGGTGCCGTGGGGATTTCAGCGCGGACGGTGTCGTGGATGGCTCCGACTTTGGCATCTGGAACGCCAACAAATTCACTAGTTCGGATGCCCACGCTGGGATTTCGGCGTCGGGTGACCCTCGAAACCTGAAACAATCCACGACCGATACGGACGACACTCCGAAGTCGGGACCAATCATCCTTGCGACCCCCGCCATGCCCCTCGGCTCTAGCCCGATCCCCCTGCGCCGCGAGGCACGTCAGTTGCCGGTGATGGACCGAATCATTGCGGAGTTCGCGGGGGGCGGTGACCGTAGCACGAAGGTTGTTGGTCGATCTGGAAGTAACTCGGTATTACCACTGCATTTCCCGCCGCGTTTGCCAGGCCTGGCTCTGCGGCAAGGGACACGAACACCGTAAAGCGTGGATCGAAAAGCGGTTGGAACGGCTGGCCTCGAACTTTGCCGTCTCGGTCTGTGGCTTTGCCGTATTGGATAACCACCTGCATGTACTCTGTCGGCTGGATCCGGCCGTGGCTCCCCGGTGGGACGATCGAGAGGTCGTCCGTCGCTGGATGGCGGTTTATCCCCCGCCGACGCTCGATCGGGAGGATGGCTCTATCGAGGGATGCCGCTGGGAAGCCACATGGAGAACTTCTTCCATTGCATGAAGACTCGAGAAAAGCCCATTTCCGACGTGTGGACGCACTGCAATTCGGTCAATGCCTGCCACATGTCCAATATCGCCATGTTGACCAAGCGGAAACAGCGATTTGACCCGGCCACCTACCGCTTCGACGACGAAGATGCCAATCGGCTGATGCGCCGCGAACAGCGATCTCCCTGGACAACCTGACGCGATCTCTCCCGTTGATCCACAGCAGTCCCGCGCGACCCTCTTGACGGGCGCGGTGGCATAGTGTACTATCACACTAGTACACGCCGCGGGAATCCGTGGTGCCTCGGGAGTGGGATTCATGTTTCTGAATATCGATCCGCGGAATGGAATGGCCGTTTACGAGCAGATCGTGCGGCAGGTGGTCTATGCGGTCGCGGTGGGATCCTTATCACCGGGGGAACTGGCCCCCAGTGTGCGAGAGCTGGCCCGGGAACTGGCGATCAATCCCAACACGGTGGCCCGAGCCTACCGGCAATTGCAGGAGGACGGCGTGCTGGAGCCGGTGCGCGGGACGGGCCTGGCGGTAACGGCTGGCGCCCCTCGGCGATGCCGCGAGGCACGGCAGCAATTGCTCGGCGAACGGATCGGACAGGTGGTAACTGAGGCCCGTCAAAGTGGATTGAGCAAGCCAGAGGTTCAGAGGCTTTTTGACGGCGAACTGCGTCGTTCGGGTGAACTCAAGGAGTGACGACCATGTCGTACGTGATCGAAATGGAGCGTGTCTCCAAGCGATTTGCATATCAGCTGGCACTGGACGATGTGACATTCCAGGTCCCGGCGGGTGGTGTCTTCGGGTTGCTGGGCGAAAACGGAGCCGGCAAGACGACGTCGATTCGATTGATGTTGGGGCTCGAACGAGCCAGTTCGGGTGACGTCCGGGTACTTGGCCGCGACAGTCGTCGGCATGGTCGGCTCATTCGGTCGAAGGTGGGATATGTCCCGGAGCAGGCCAGTCTGTACGAATGGATGACGGCCGACGAGATTGGCTGGTTCACCTCCGGGTTTTATCCTTCGGGCTTCGAGGCCGAGTATCGTCGCCAGCTGGCAGCGCTTCGAGTGAAGGGTGACGCCCGAATTCGTACGATGTCCAAGGGGACACGGGCCCGAGTGGTCCTGGCACTGGCACTGGCGCATCAGCCGGAGCTATTGATCTTGGACGAGCCCACGTCGGGGCTCGACACGCTGGTGCGGCACGAATTCCTCGATTGCATCATCGATCTGGCGTCTCGCGGCCGGACGGTCCTGTTTTCCAGCCATCAGATCTCCGACGTGGAGCGGGTGGCGGACGTGGTCGGCATCTTGCGGAAGGGCCGTCTCGTGGCCTGTGAGCCGCTGGATTCATTGAAGTGCAGCACACGGGAAGTCACCGTCACGCTGCAGTCCCCCTGCCCAGATCCGCCTCGGTTGGGTGCATCGACCTTGACGGCGGAGCGACAGGGCAACCAATGGCGATTGATGGTGAGGCATCCGGATGAGACGGCCATGGCGCGGTTGGAAGAACAGCCGGGTACGGTGGCGGTCGACACCCGGCTCCCTTCGCTGGAAGAGATCTTTGTCGCCTACATGAAATCCGAGGTGGCACTGGTTCCCCAGGCTCTCGTCACCGAAGAGGCACCTCTATGACATCCGATGCACTGACCCATCACGGCAGTTCCGTAAGAATGCGCGGCATGCGGAATTCTCATCCTGCCGTCGGCCGACTTCTGTGGAAGGAGTGGCGGACGATTCGCGGTTTCTGGCTGGCGGGCCTGGTCCTGGGCATGGTGCTCGACCTGGTCTTGTCGCAAACCGTGACACAGGTCACCGTGGTCACGTACTACGGGGTCGCATTCCTGGTCACCGTCTTCTTTGCCATCGGCGCCGCGGCGACGCGGTTCGCCATGGAGCATGAAGAGGGGACGCATTCCTTTCTGCAGCTTCATGCGGCACCCATCTCCGTCGTCATTGCCGCCAAGCTGAGCATGGTCGTTCTGGCGACGGTCAGCGTCTTCCTGGCCTTGGCCCTGTTCGGACGTTTTGTTCCCTTCCAATCGCCAGGTGTCGCCGTCCATTCGCCCCTAGGTGTCGTGTCACTGGCCCTGGTGGCGCTGGAGGCCATCGTCTATGGCACCCTGCTTTCGCTCTTGATTCGCCGGCCGCTGGTGGCCGCCGTGGCCACGATCGCATTGCTTTCTCTATTGTATGGCGGTATCCCTGTCCTGGCCGACGCACTCTTTCCGTCCTCCCTGATGTCCGAGGACTATGGTTCTACGTGGTGGATCCGGCTGGTGCTCCTTGGCCTGGCTGCCGTGTCGTGCGGGGGGCTGGCCCGCACCTGGCTGCTACCACCATGCGTGGAAGACTCGTGGCCGGTGGAAACTGACAAGTGTATGTCACTTGTGCGACGTGGGGGGGCGGCCCTGGCGGCCATCGAGCGTTCCGCGGTTCGGCAGTGGAGCACCGTGGGGCGACTTGTCTGGCAGGCCTGGGGCCAATCGTGGCGAACCATGTTGCCCATGTCGCTGGCGGCAATCAGCGCCGGGTTGATCGCCCTCCTGACCCTGGTGGCCCCGACGCTGCGAGGCCTGAACGACCTGCCGGCCATCACTCTTCTGTTGTGCACGGTCACGTCGGCCGTCTATGCCTCGGGCACCTTCGGAGGGGACTGGCATCGCCGGCAGATCACGTTTCTCACGCAGCGAGGCGCGCGGCCTCTGCCTGTCTGGCTGTCGCGCGTGGCCGTCTGGTCTGCTGCCTGGTTTCCCTATGCGATCGTGATCCTGGGGATGGTCAGTCTGGCCGTGCTGCTGAAGTTTCGCAAGGAGTTGGGCGGGATCGATCAGACGTTGGGAGACTGGCAAAGCAGGCCCTGGATACTGACGGCGCTGCTTACCCACCTGGCCCAGCTGTCGCGCGTCTGCGCGATGATCGCCCTGGGATTCCTCGTCGGATTTCTGGTTGGCCAGTTCGTTTCGCTGCACTGTCGCAGTGGACTGGTGGCCGGGTTCCTGGCCGCGCTCGTGAGCGGACTGTTGGCAGGCTGGCTGTCGCTCGTCCATGCCTGGGAGTTGCCCCTGGTCTGGTTCACCGCGCTCATTCTCCTGGGGATTGTCGTGGCCAGCGTATGGCGGACCCGCGACTGGCTCAATGAACGCAATTCCGGTTGGTCTCGGCTGGGTACGGGGTTCTTGGCATGGATCCCGCTGGCGATCTTGACGAGCCTCCTGCCTATGTTGCGAATGGCCCAGGTCGACGTACGCCATGTTGCCACACCCTATGACGGCGCCTGGACGTCGTATGAAACGAGTCGTTGGGCGGCTGCCGATTCGCGGCGGGAACCACCAGTGGAACGATTGCAGCAGATTCGGGACGCCATCCTCGCCAGTGATGTCATCCAGGAGCATCGAGACCTGAATCAACTTCGCGACACCCCCACGGAGGCCGAATTGGCCGCCGCCGCGGCCGCAAGAACTCGGGCCATCGAGAAGCTACGCGAATTGAGCGACAACACGTATGCCTTTCGCGATCCCGGACTGAAGCGATTCCTTCAGGAGACCGCGGAAGCGGCCATGAAATCGGGCGACCTGCCCCTGGCGCTCGATGCCATCCTCACGCAGTTGCGATTGGTAGCGGCCGAAACGCGGGCCTATCTGCGGGAATGGCCGAGGGTTGGCGATTGGCCCGACCCCGCACCCGCCCGGGAATTGCTGCTGCGATGGGCCGAGCACCCCCAGCAGACCGCGGACACGATTCGAAAGGCCCTCGTCGCGCTGGACGACGTCTACCCGACCTCCCTGGAACAGTGGCAGGCGGTCCATCAGCGAGGCCGTTTCGTCCCGGTGCACCCGCTGGAATGGCTGCCCCAGGTCGAATTGCAAGAGGTCTTGCGAAGTTCCTCCGGATCGGCGACCGCGGCCATGTCCCATCGATCCATCCGCCAGGAACTGACGCTGGCCTCGGCGAACCTTCCCTGGGAACGCGAGCGAAGTGGTCAGATTCTAGAACAGGTCTCGACGTACCAGCGCTCCGTGCTGGCGGCCTTCTACCGCGGTCTCTTGGCCCAGCAAGAGGCCCAGGAAAAGGAGGCTCAAGACCTGGCCGATAAGCTCCGGTATGTTCTGGCCGGCACGGTGGACGACGATACGACGGAAGTGGACTCTGAGACCATTTTCCAGCGTCGCTTCCAGGGACTGCGGTCGAGCTTCCTTTTGAAATCGGAGCTGGTCGCGGCGGGTCCGCTCCATCAGCGGCTGATCATCACCGCCAATCACCTGGTGGACCAGCTGGCCCTCAAGACCCAGTTGGCACTCATCGCCTTTCGCTTGGACCACGGCAAGTATCCGAGCACCTTGGCGGAGCTTGTCCCTGATGAACTCACCGCCTTGCCCGTCGATCCGTTCACAGGAAGGGGCTTTGAGTACCGCCCGAATGGTCTGAAATACCCCGTTTGCGATGGCTGGGTGGCCGACGGATACCTCCATGACGATCTGCAAGATAACGTCCTGGTTCCTCCCGGAACCCCCTTTTTCTGGGCTCGCGGTCCGCGGAACTTGCGATTGGTGCTGGACTGGTTCAAAGAGCGGCTGGACGAGGAAGATTCGTCCGACGCAACGCGTCGCCAAGAGCTGGAGGCTTTCTTGCCGCCCGATGCACGCCTCGAAGGTGGAATCATCGCATTCAAGTTCAACTCCTTCGTGCCTGGCAGTTCTGGCCTGCAGGAAGGATACGGCTGGCCCTTGAAACCGCGAGTCTTCGTCTTGCCTCTCCGCTGATCGGCGTAACTGCAAGGATGGGTTGATTTGAGATTTGAGATTCGAAATCTGAGATTTGAGATCTCTCAATTCCGGCACTGGACACCTGGCTCTGGCGAGGTTCCACGCGGCTCGCATAGAATAGGGCGAGTGCGAGAAGTGGTCATGCCACCCCCGGGGAGTCACCATGGGTCAAGATTTTCTGCCGATCAAGGGCTACGACCACGTGGAATTCTACGTGGGGAACGCCAAGCAGGCGGCTCATTTTTATGACAGGACCATGGGGTTTCGGCCCGTGTCCAAGCGAGGTCTGGAGACCGGAAGTCGCGACCGCGCAAGCTACGTCATGCAGCAGGGGCAGGTCCGATTCGTCTTCACGAGCGCCTATGGACCGGACCACGAGATTGCGCGGCACTGTGCCCTGCACGGAGACGGCGTGAAGGCCATCGGCCTGACGGTGGCCAGCGTGGAGGCAGCGCTGCGAGAGGCCAAATCGCGGGGGGCGATCGTGGTCCGGCCCGCCACGGCCGAGGAGGACGAACACGGGACGCTGATCACCGGCGAGATCAAGTATGCGGGGGATACCGTATTTCGCTTCGTGGAGCGAGGCAATTACCGCGGCCCTTTCGCACCGGGCTTCCAGCTCATCGAAGCGCGTGGTGATACGCCCCCCGTCGGCCTGGCCGCCATCGACCACATTGTGACCAATGTCCACCTGGGGGAAATGGAATTCTGGTCGCGGTGGTTTGAGCAAGTCATGGGTTTCCATAACTTGATGAGCTTCTCGGATGAGGATATCAGTACGGAGTACAGCGCGCTCATGAGCAAGGTCATGGAGAACGGCACGGGTAAGTGCAAGTTCCCCATCAACGAGCCAGCGGAAGGGAAGAAGAAGAGTCAGATCGAGGAGTACCTGGAATACTACCGGGGGCCCGGGGTGCAGCACATTGCCCTGAATTCAGGCAATATCTACGAGACGGTCGCCGAGCTGCGGTCGCGGGACATCGACTTTCTCCGCGTGCCGGACACCTATTACGAATACATCCGGCAACGCGTCGGGGACGTCGGCGAAGATTGGGACAAGTTGCACGAGCTGGGCATATTGATCGACAAGGACGACGACGGTTATCTGCTGCAGATCTTTACGGCCCCCGTGCAGGATCGCCCCACGCTGTTCTTTGAGATCATCGAGCGGCATGGATCCCGCGGATTCGGCGTGGGTAATTTCAAGGCCCTGTTTGTCAGTATCGAGCAGGAACAGGCCTTGCGCGGAAATCTGTGAACCGCGGTTGCGTTGTCCCAACGCCGCGAACCTTCCCGTAACCGTTCACGATGTGGAATTGTAGAACAATTGTCCCAATTGTTTCGGTGCTGCGAGTGGGCCGAACAATTGAGACAATTGTTCTACAATCTGCTCAAAATCGCAGTCACCCGTGAACAGTTACACCTGCCGGCAGCGAGTTGGCAGGCGGCATCGGGAACTCAAACTCACACACGGCTGCCCGTTGGCGTTGCCGGAATGGGCACGCATTTGTCCGGGATGAAGTCGCCGTTCCGATCACGACTGCGGCCGGTGAGAATGTCCGAGCCGTCGTGGATGCCGTTACGGTTGCAGTCCGGCGCGATGTACTGGTAGTACACGTCCTGTCCCCCGGTGAAGGTAGCGGCGAAGGCCAGGTGTGCACCGCGATCGTCCGACACCATGTGGTAATAGTCCCCGATCTTATTTTGACTCGGGAAACCCAGGAAACTGTTCCACTGCGGTGTGATGGGAACATTCGTGGACCAGTTCTGGCCGCCGTCCAGCGAATAGGACATGTACGTCTCATTCAAATTCGGTTGCCCCGAGGCGCGGGTATCATTCCAGACGACATCGATGCGGCCGTCGGGTGCTACCGAGAGCGTGCCGAACCACTGCCAGGCGTTCGGACCCGGCGCATCGTCGTTCACGCGAATAGGAGGGCTCCACGTCACGCCGCGGTCACTGCTTCGCGAGAACATGACATCCATCGGGTCATCACCCGGTGGATTGACCGACGACAGCATGTAGATGTTCCCTGCCGTGGGACCCTCCGAAGGATCGGTCGCCACCCAGACCTGACCGAGCAGACCCGAGGGATTGGGCCCGACCCCCAGGTCCAGACTGCCACCCATGTCCACGATGGTGGCGTGTTCAAAGACCGGCGTGGCGGCCGGGTCCTCCGCATTGGAGGAGCGGGCAATGACGAAGGTGTCGAAATCCTGAAAGTCGACGCCACGGACCCCGGCCAGATAGACATCGCCGTTCTTGGCCACATTCAAGGTGCCGAACAGCGGACTCTCCGGGACCGGGACGGGCTGATCGAAGGTCGTACCCCCGTCGCTAGAACGCGTAAAGATTCCATCACCGCAGCAACTGAAGAACCGTTGCCAGGTGGTGTAGATGTTTCCGCTCCCGATCCCACTCGTGGTATCCACGGCCATCCACGTCTTGTCGCCACCGAAGGCGGAAATTGGCCCGCTCCACGTGGCGCCGCCATTGGTGGAACGGAATAACTCAGAGCTGGTGGTGCTGCTGAGGCTATAGTAATAGAACGTCCCCTCCGCACTACTGGCGAGCACGGGGTCGCTGCGGAACTGGTTGTTGACCAGGACTCCCGGGAAACTGAAGGACTGACCACCATTGCTGGAGAACCCGTAGCCGGCCTCGCGGAAATTGGATGCGACCGAGTCAAACTGCCGCCAGCCAATCGCGATCCGACTGGGGTCGGACGGGTCGACCGCGATGGACGGTTCGTTGGCGGCGTCCCCCGGAATGTTGTTGCCATCCGCGTTGACATTCACCTGGACGCTCGAAAAGGAACCTCGCTGTACGACAGGCCCGTCAGGGATTCCTCGCGAGGCCGCCGAACCGGCGACTGGGTTGATGACTTCGGGTGAGTCCGTCGCTGCTGCAATGTGGACGGCGGCTGCGACCCAGGGAGTTGCGGCCGGTGTAAACGTCCCCGCCGGACCGCCCGACCCACCGGCACGTGACGGACTGAACGGCGCCATCGCATGGCCCCAATCCTCGAGTGCCGTGGCAAGGTCCTCGACCAGAATCGACTTCGGCTGAACCGAGCGCCACGGCGACGTCGCTGCGGACGACGGATCCGATCCCGCGGCCTGTTCCGGAAGCTCGCAGGCAAACTCCGCGAGAGACCGGTCAATCGAGGATCCTGCTCGACCATCCGATGAATCCTGCCGCGACCGGGCGAAGTCTGTCTGGTGCCCTTCCCTGGTTGATCGTGGCTGCCAGCAGGCAGTCCATCCATTCGGCGATCGAACTGCGGGTGCGATCAGGGGCTCCAGGAGAGCGGCCGCGGCGCCGCCCAGGACCCAAGGGGCCAGCATATCGCTGGGGGCAACGCGGGACTCCAAGAGCTCGGGGACCGGGCGAAATTGGTACCGTGAAGACATGGTTGGACATCCACAAAGGTCGAATTGCTGTGGTGCTCGACGGACCGGTCAGCTTACCCGCCCACCCACCCATGTCAACAAAACAAATCCAAATTTCTTTTGGTAATCGTCCGCGGCATAGGACCATTTTTCCCGTGCGAAAGTACTTTTACAAAGAAAACGTGTTTCCCTTGGGATTTAATGCGTCGGTTCTGCGCGCCTTTCGCGAATGAGGTAATAGAGGAGGCAATTCACAACGGCGTAGAAAATATGCGGCAGGACGGAGGTCCCGCGGGCATAACGATGATTCGATATCTCTTGGAAGGACAGCGCATCCAGGCCTTGCGGGAATCGCTTGGCTTGACGCAGCTCGACGTTGCGCAGCGGATCGGGGTTTCCGAGCGGACGATACGCAACGCGGAAACGGGGCGACCGATTCGCTACGCGATTGCCGAGGGATTGGCCGCGACGCTGCAGTTTGACCTCTTGGTCTACGGGCGGCCGATCTATTCCGGCAAGGCCAACCATCACGCGGATGGGGCTCATCACCAAGGCACGTCCGACGAGCCGGATGGCGCATGGGTTCAGGGACGGATCGTTGACGCGACGGTGGCATACCTCGAACGAAGTGACCCGGGACCCTTTTTGCAGTTGCTTCATCCGGAAGTGGAGTGGCACTGTCAGATGACTCCGAACCGCGAATTGGCCGGCAGCTATTCAGGACGATCGGGTGTAGAGGACTATTTGGGCCGCCTGTCGCAGGAGCTGCGCCAGTTCTCGCGTCACGATTTCATGGTCGCTCGAAGTTACCAGGTCGCCAACGTCTTGACCTGCAGTGGTACGACGAAGGTCGAGCACCGGCGAAGTGGTACCAGCGAATACTGGTGGAATATGGTCTTCCTGACCAAGCTCGGTCAGATCTATCGCTTCGAGCAGAGTATTGGATTGCAACAGGGTGCAAGCAGCCACCTGGTGGTGAGCCATCTCGTGGGCCCCGTCGAGGACAGGCTGACTTGCCCGCCCGGCAGCGGGAGTTCTAAGACAAACGACTAGTCTCTGGGAGTCGTGCGCGACAGATTGGCCAATTGTGTGGATGCCTCCCGCCGTTCGGTACTCTTACCGTAGGCCATGATAAACCGGTAGTGTTCGGCGGCGAGTTCCGGCTTTCCTTGGGATACTGCTTCCGCCGCGTCACGAAAGCGTATGGCGATCGGGTCCCAACCGGGCTGCCATGATCCCAGCTGCTGGCGGTGGACTTCGGCGACGCGCGCGGCGAGCGGATCCCTCGAGGCGGGGCGAACGCAACGGTGAGGCGGGCCGGCAGTCGGACCACGAAGCCGTCGCAAGCGAGTCGCCTCGGCCAGAACGGCTCGATCCATCTCCTGCAAATCGATGATCTGCGCGTGAATCCTTGTTGTACCGGTCTGCATTCCGGAGGCGAACCCGCGCGATCCCAAGAAGCGGTTGACGCCAGGCAAGTGGCCAGCACCCGGAAGACCACGCTGGAGACTCGACTGATACGATCGGGAAACGCCACCCAAGAAGGCGCTTCCTCCGTCTGGGACCGACACCGACGTGTCGACGGAAAAAACCTGATATGTCGGCAACTGAACCGTCGTGGCTGCCGTTTGGGCGATCGCCAGGGAGACCCGGCATAGGCCGATGGCAACGGCGCCGAGGATCGGAAGATAGCGTTTCATGGTTGCTTGATCGTAGCAGTGCGGTGCGAACTTCGGCAAGAAAACTGTCGCTGGAACGGTTTCCCGAGCCGGAAAGGGACCGCCAGGTCACAGGTTCGAGGCTTGTGCCGCGGGTGGGCGGAGATAGGTCCCATTGGCAATATGTGAAATGGCCTGCCAGTGCCAGCTCAGGCCGCCCAGAACGGCGAAGTGGAACGTTTCGTGCGGGCCCCACACCCAGGGAATAATGGTGGGCCAGCGAAGCGCATGGGCCAAGGCCCCCAGGCTATAGAGGACTCCGCCCCCCACGACGGGAACCATGGCTCGCCACCCGGCAACGCGCCACAGGAGGTAACCGGAAACGGCCCCGACCCAGCCCATCCCCAGAAAGATGCCGACCCCCATCATGCGGGACACCTGCTCAAAAAACACAATCCGCAGGGTGGCACCGGCCAGTGCAAACAGCCATATGGGAATCAGCACACCCCACCGCTTCCAACCGCGGAACATGATGCCGTGGATGGGAGTAAACGAGGCGGCAATCAAGAAGAAAACGGCCGCAATGTCGAGCCGTACCATGACCTGGCCTACGGTGCCGTCCGGGGCGAACATGTGGTAGACACCGCTGAGCGACAGCAGTGCGACGGAAGCCGTCGCAAAGATGGCGACGCACCAAAACCGCGTACGGTCCCGCCACAGGGGACGCAGCAGAAAACTGCCCACGATCGCGAAGACTACCGCACCCGACAAGTGAGACAGACTGCTGACCGGTTGGTTGAAGCCAGGGAGCGAGTACCAGTCCGTCATGGGGCGCTGCAATCCGAGGGACGTACGAGGGTCGAACCCCATTATCGCGGAACGGCATGCGGACGGCAATGGCGGACTTGGACTGGCGGCCGCTGGCATTCCGACTGGGTGACGAGGGCCGTCAGCCGGTCACGGCGGGATCCGCCGTGGCAATGATCTCGGCGATTTCGGCCGGCGACTGGCCGCGGAAAAGGCGCTCCCGCACAAAATCGCTTTGCGCGACACTCGCGATTTGGGCCAGGAAAAAGACTTGGGCCTGGGGTCTTTCAGACGACGTGATCAGGAGGAAGATCAATCGGACCCGATCCCCTGTTCGCTCGTTAAAGACGATTCCCTCGATGGAACGACCGAGCACGAGCATGGGTCGAGTGAGCCCCGGGCAGCGGGCATGAGGAATGGCGATTCCGTGCCCCATGTCCGTTGGCAGCTGTCTCTCTCGCACGCATGCCAGTTCGGCCACATCGACGCCGGCCGGCAGTCGGCCGGGCGGCACGGCCGCCGTCAGTTCCCGAATGGCCTCTTCCGGCGACGTCGCCTGCAGGTCCAGCACTACGGCCCCTTCGGCCAGGGCGTCCTTCAGGAACAGCGGTGGAAGGCGAGGATACTCGTCTTCGATCCGTCCCACGACCTCCTCCAGAATATCTTCCAGCGTGATGAGGCCGATCGGTCGATTCCTCGACATGACCACGGCCATGTTCGCGCCATCCCGCTGCAGCTGTTGCATGGTGACTTCCAAGTTGTCGTCCGGTCCAACGAACTTGAGTGGCCGCAAGACCTGTCGCCAATCGGTTTGGCCTCCGGGCTGGACCAGCAGGTCCTTGATCAGTAAGTAATTGCGGACACCGCCGTTGGTCGGATCGACGACTGGGTAACGCGAGAACCTGCTCTCTGCCACGATCCGCAATACCTCGTCGTGGCGGGTTGCCAGCGAGAGCTTGTGAACCTGTCCCCAGGGAAGCATGGCCTCTTTCACCGACTGACTGCCGAGGTCGAAGATATTTTCGAGCAGGAGCAGCCGATTGAGCGAGAAGCCACCGCTCGTCTGTGCCGTCGACAGCAGCATCCTCAGTTCTTGTTCCGTGTGGGCAACTTCGGTGTGTTCGGCCTTCAATCCAATGGCCCGCAGGATCAGGTTGCTGGCCGAGTTGAGCACGCGCATGGGGACATAGAAGATCCAGTAGGCCCACCGCATGGGGCGGGCCACCGCCAAGGCGCATTGCTCCGCGCGACGAATCGCCAGGCTCTTCGGTGCCAGTTCCCCCAGCAGGATGTGAAGAAATGTGATGATCAGGAACGCACCGACCATGGAGATCGTACGACTGGCTGCCGGGGACCACCAGCCGGGCAGTCCGACAACGGCTTTTACCATCGCGGCGAAGGCGGGTTCGCCAACCCAACCCAACCCCAGGCTCGCCACGGTGATCCCCAGCTGGGTGGCCGACAGGTAGTTATCGAGGTTCAGGACCATTTCCCGGGCGACTTTGGCCCGAGCATTGCCCTCTCGCACCAGCTGCTCAATCCGACTGGCTCGCACCTTGACGATGGCGAATTCGGCCAGAACGAAGAAGCCGTTCAGCAGGACCAGCAAGAATGCCGCCAGCAGATACAGTGGCGTCAGCCATTCCATAGACTCTTCGACCACGATACTACCGTGAGGCGGTTACGGATTGCAGGTAATGTCGATCGAATGCGGCCACCACGCTCTCCAGGTCGGAATACGGTCCGGGCTGAAATGCCAGGGAGGCAGCGCCGCGCTGCACCCGCTCGCAGACGTGCCAATCTTGCCGATTCGTCACGTCCCAAAACTCAATTGCCGGCGCAGGCTCGAAATCGGATGCGGATGCCGCGGAGGGATGGACGTAGAAGTCGCATTCCACACGGGTCCGATCGTAGGCCGTGGGGTGCAGGGAGTGGACGAGCACGAAATCAGGGTGCAGACTCAGGAAGAACGTTGGAAAGATGGTGAAGTAGACAATGGTGCGGCAACTCGGACCGGAAAGGCCGGGCAGGCAATCGGCAATCCGCCGGGAAGTGGAGGTCATGCTCTCGACCTCTTCCGCCAGTTGCATGGGCCCTCCCAGCACCAGTCCGGCGGTGAATCGATTGTCTGAGGCCTGGTAGGGGGTCAGGCGGTTCAGGGCCGGGTGGACCAGTGGGCAGTGGTAACATTCGCTATAGTTCTGGAACAGCAGCTTCCAGTTGGCCTGGACTTGATACGTCAGGCGACGGGTCCGCACGAGCGTTTCAATGCCCCAGGGAGCGATTTCCGCCGCGACCGTGTCCCACAGGGGATCCACGCGCGACGATCGATGGCCGAATCGAATCAGCACGAAGCCCTGCCAAACGCGGGTAGCGATCGGCAGCAACCCCAGGGCGTCTCGCTCGGCGCGCGTCAATCCCGGCATATTCGGCGTACCCTTGAGCGAACCGTTCAGGCTGAAACTCCAGCCATGGTAGGGGCAGGTGATGGCACCGCGTTCACAGGGTCCGCCGGGGTCATCGACCAAAAGGGCGCCGCGGTGCCGGCAGACGTTGTGAAACGCCTGAATGGACTGATCCTCTTGGCGAACCAGCAGTACCGGCTGACCGGCAACTTCAACCGGATGACAGCAGGGAGTGTCGGGGAGGTCGCACACGTGCGCGGCCAGCAGCCATTCTCGTTGGAAGAGGGTCTGCCGTTCTCGCACCAGCCAGGCGGGATCCGCATAATACTCACGCGGTAGAGAGTGGGCCCCTTCGGCGGATCGGGCAACCGTGGCACGCTGCGACATGGCCACCAGGATGACAGCCCTGACTCGGAAAGGCAAGGCTGGTCCTGCCGGACGCGGGTACGAGCCCGCATCCCGTGGTGGAGCGCCGTACCGGAAAGGGCATCTTCACGTTGGCCGTTGCCAAGTCCGTGCGCGGTGCGCGCACGTGGACCAGGTAGCAATTCGCTCGATGCATCGAACGCGAGAGAATCGGGTCGCTATTCCCAACACCAGCGGGTCAGCGTTTGCGAAGGCCGGGAGGCGGTTCGACGCGGAGGGCCATCAAGCGGTTGGGGTTGACTCGCCATGGACCAGGGATTGATATCGACACCTCCGGATGCCGTAATGACAAACTCGCGTCCAACCTTGATGAAGCTCGACTGCGTTGTCACGGACTTGGGTGCCACCCAGCTTTCGCATCGCAGGGCACTGTCGGATTCGGACAACAGCGAGACATCACAGCCCGCCAGGGTGGGCAGATCGTGATGGTGGATGATGGCCGCCACCAGTGCCAGGTCCATGACGTTTTGTAACTGGGCGAAGGTGGAATCGGCCTCTGCGAGCGCCGGGTACTGTTCCGTCATGTTCTCGGCCCATTGCCTGGCCGTGGGATTGGCCTGACCCGTACCGCGAACGGAGCCGTCCGCCGCGACGAACTCGTCTTCCGTCTGCGCCTGCACGCGACAGGGTTCCAACTGCCAGACGAGGCCGTCCTGGCTGCGGGCCGGGGGCCGATATTCGGCCGAGAGCCACCACCGTGGCATGAGGTCTTTCGGAGCGGACCGCCGCTGCCGAATCAGGTCGAGAAACCCGGGAAGGCCCGGAACGGGCGCCGGCTGCAGATTCATGGCATAACGCTTCATCTGGAAGTCCGCGGCCGCCAGGACACAGGCCAGGTGGCTATCCTGGGGCACACCCACGATCGTGACCTGTTGTGGGCCGAGGGCCCGTTCGATCGCAGGTGGTACCGAAGGGTCGAACCGGCGCACATGATTCAAGTAGCGATCCAACGATTGTCGACCCTCGGCCGTCGGGTCGATCGAGCACGTAATGCCGGTGTCGCGGGCCGCCTTCGATGACCGCCAGGCGACCAGCAAGTCGTCCAGCCGCAGGATGGGCTGTCCGTTGGTTTCGCCCACGACATCGCCCCGCGCATCGATCGTCCAGCGATCGGCGGGGCCCGCGATCAAGAGGTCCTGATTCTGGGGATCCACGACGATCGAATCGACGTGTTGCAGCCCCGCCAGGAACCGGAGCGCTTCGGGGAGCGGTTCTCCCTTCTCCAGGACCTGCCGTAATTCGTCCTGAAGTGACCGCAGGGATATGACGCGAGTCATCCCGGCGTCATGAAAGGTCGCCGGGACTTCCGCGGTAAGTCCCTGGATCTGCCGAGCCCCATTTTCGGACAATCGATCCGGGGCCGCTTCCAGGGCCCCCGAGGTGTCGATGCGGACGCCGCCAATACTCTGGTTCAAGAACTGGCCCAGGGCATCGTGGGGCGCCATCCCGGCGTGGAGGGCCATCCCCATCAGCGTCAAGCCGCAGATCTGTCGGACGGAAGTCGTCATGGAATGACCTCGGAAATTCTGCGTCGTCCCCGCCGGGGGCCGGGTATGGCGGCTGTGCCGAACGTTCGGTCACGACTTTTTCCGCACTATTTCAGGATACTTAGGCCCGTTCCGTTTGGCAAGAAAACCAAGCTATGATAGGGGTTTCGACGTATGGCAGGGGTCTGCCCGGAACTTTGGTAGGTCTTGTATCGATGGTAGCGTATTTGGTGATCCGCGAAGGTCCGAAATGGACGGACGTCTTCCGACTGGTGGAAGGGCGGACGATCACGATTGGCCGCGCTCCCACGAACCACATCGTGATCAAGGATGACCGCTGCAGTCGCTATCATGCCGAGATCTTCTCCTCCGAGGGAAAATGGACGCTGCGCGATCTCGACAGCCGGAATGGCACGGAGATCGGCGGCGACAAGGTTCGTGGCGACTTCACCTTGTCGCCGGGCGATATCGTGCGGGTGGCCCACGCGCAGCTCGCCTTCGTCGAAGACCTGAACGCGGCCTTTCCCGATCCTTCGTTCGGTCCCGAGCTGCGGGAACTTGCCCGCTCCAAGAAGCTGGTCGAAGCGATCGAGTTGGGGGACGGTGATGACGACAGCTCCAGTATCCTGGTGACGCACGAGCCGACCACCATCACGCATCGGCGTGACAAGACCCGCTTCATTGAGTCGGCGGACGAAGTGGACGAGCAGGCCTCGGCCAAGGCGCGGCTGGCCGCCACAAAGCTCTGCCGTCTGGCATTCGAACTTGCCAATCAGACCGACATCCAGCGCGTAGCCCAACTGGCCCTGGATGGTCTGCTGGCGGGAACCAGCGTGGATGCAGGGGCCGTCTATTTGCTGCCGCGAGGCTTTAAGGGGGAACCGTCGGACGACTCGCTGAACATGATTGCGTCGCGTGCGGACCGGAAGCCCAAGTACCACCGACTCTCGAAGTTCCTGGCGACCACCGTGCTCCGGGAAGGAGAGGCCGTACTCGCTCGCAATGTCGAAGATGACAGCACCCTCGGAAGCCGCGACAGTCGTGGTGAAATTCATGCCACCAGCATCATCTGCGCGCCGATCCGCCAGGATGGCAAGGTCGTGGGAATCATCCACCTCTACTCCACGGACGAAGAGCGGCGCCCCGATCCCGACGACCTCGAATTCACCTTGGCCGTAGCCGATAACGTGGCCTTGGCCTTGAAGAACGTCGTCAAGCAGCAGGAGCTGACCGAAGACCTTTCCAAGACGATGGACGAAATTGTCCAGCTGCGAAAAAGGCTCGGCGCGGAAAGCGAATTGATTGGCTCCAGTGCCCAGATGATGCGCGTGCATCAAGAGGTCCTGCGGGCCGCGCCCAGCCGCGCCACCGTCTTGATCCGGGGGGAAAGCGGTGTTGGCAAGGAATTGATTGCCCGGGCCGTGCATTTCAATAGCCCCCGCAAGAGCGGACCCTTCGTCTGCCTGAACTGCGCGGCACTCTCCGAGACACTGCTCGAAAGTGAATTGTTCGGGCACGAAAAAGGGGCCTTCACCGGCGCCACGGAACGAAAAGTCGGAAAATTCGAAGCGGCCCACAAGGGGACGCTGATGCTGGATGAGATCGGCGAGATGAGCGAGTCGATCCAGGCAAAGTTCCTCCGCGTCCTGGAAGGCCATCCCTTTGAACGCGTCGGGGGGAGTCAGGCCATCAAGGTCGACGTCCGAGTCATCGCCGCCACCAACCGTGACCTGGAAAAGGCCGTGGCCGCAGGTGAATTCCGTCGGGACCTCTACTTTCGCCTGAACGTCGTGGACATCATCGTCCCACCCCTCCGCCGCCGCGGTTCCGAGGACATCGTCGAACTGGCCGAGCATTTCCTGCAAAAATACAATGCCGAGACCGGCCGACGACTGCGCGGATACTCCCCTGCCGCCCTGGATCAACTCAAACGCTACCGCTGGCCAGGGAACGTTCGTGAACTGAGAAACGTGGTGGAACGTGCGGTCGTGCTCGCCCGCGGTGATCTGGTCGATGTCGAGGATCTGAACCTATCCAATCTCGCCACCGCGGGTGACACCGGTGAATTCGTCACCAATCCGCTGGAACAATATGAGCCGATCACCCTGGCGGAGGCCGAACGACGACAGATCCTGGCCGCACTGAACGCCAATCAGTGGAATAAGAGCAAATCGGCCACTGTCCTGGGTATCGAGCGATCGACGCTCGACCGAAAGATCCGTCGTTACGACCTGCGTCCCAGTCGGGAACATAGCGAAAGCTAGGCTGGTCTGCAGAACAGGGCCTGGATCGGGTAGGATATCGGTTCTATGAAACTGCGCGTTGGATTGATCGGCTTGGGAAACGCCTGGGAGACGCGCCACCGTCCCGCCTTGCGGGCCTTGAGCGATCGTTTTGAAGTACGCGCGGTTTGCGAAGAAGTCGCGATGCGGGCCCGGCATGTGGCACGCGAGTTTGGCGCGGATGCGGTGGAGGGGTTCCGATCGCTGACGTCGCGGCCGGACATTGACGCTATCCTGATGTTGTCGCCCCAGTGGTTTGGTCCCTTGCCCATCCTGGCCGCCTCGGATGCTGGAAAGGCCATCTATTGCGCGGCCGCCATGGATCTTGAGCCGGGCCAGGCCGTGGTGATCAAGAAGCGCGTCGCCGAGGCCGGGGTGGCCTTCATGGCCGAATTCCCTCGGCGACAGTCGCCTGCCACCATTCGGCTCAAGGAGCTGATTGCCACGCAGTTGGGCCCAACCCGGTTGATTTTCTGTCATAAGCGACTCATCACCAGGGAATCGACCAATGGTCACCCCTTGGGTCGATCGTACGGTACGCCGATTACGCGCGAACTGGTCGAGTTGGTCGACTGGTGCCGTTATGTGGCAGGCAGTGAGCCATCGTCGGTGATGGGCGTCGTGCACTATGCTTCGGGTGCCGACTCCGCGGCCGACTACCGCATGATGAGTTTGGACTTTTCGCCCGTCGGACTTCCAGGGACGGGAACCATCGCGCAGATCAGCTGCGGACACTACATGCCCGAGAATTGGCGCGAGGCAATCGCGTTCCGTAGCCCGGCAGGGCTGAAGGTGGCCTGTGAACAGGGGGTGGCCTTTCTCGACTTGCCTTCCAACCTGGTTTGGTTCGATAGCGCGGGCCGACATCAAGAGTCGCTCGATATGGAGCGGCCTGTCGGGGAACAGATGCTTTGGCAGTTTCACCGTGCGGTGACCAGTCTTTATCGTCGCACGGACGACTTGGAAGATGCGTACCGGGCGCTGAATATTGTACTTGCCGCGCGGGAAAGCTGCCGACTCGGTCAGAAGATCCAACTGGAACCGTAAACCCACAAGGCCTTTCACAGAGAAACGACCGCTCTGGAACGGGGCGGTCCAGGAGTACTCGCCATGCCTGCACCGATCATCCTCTTCCCGACCGATTTTTCCCATACGGGGGATGCCGCCTTCGAGATGGCCGTCTCCCTGGCCAAGACCCGAGGGGCGAAGCTGCTGATCGCGCACGTGGAAGAACCGCCGCCCGTCTATGGCGGCGGGGATTGGTACTATGGCGTTCCCGAACCGATGCGCGATGAACTGCTAAAGATGCTCAAACGGATCGTCCCGAAAGATGCCGACGTGCCATTCGAGCATCGCCTGATCGGTGGCAATCCGGCTCACGAAATCGTGAAGCTTGCCAAGGACGAAGGGGTTCAGCTGATTGTCATGGGGACGCACGGACGCACCGGCATGCTGAGGCTCTTGATGGGGAGTGTCGCCGAGGAAATTGTGCGCAAGGCCCCCTGCCCTGTCCTGACCTTGCGGGATGGCAACAAGATGCCTTAAGTGGCTCGATTCCGCCGCCGGTCCGGAGCTGCCGTCCCATGACGCCCCCCGAGGCATTTCCAGATTCCTTGGCAGGGGCACGGCCTGCGGAATCACCGCTCCCCCGATTTCTCGTCGATGCCTTCCCTCGGCTGGCAGTGCCACCTCGACAGTAAAGGACTGTTCGTCGGTCAGTCCGGTCGCGTCGGTCACCAGGACCGTGATCCGAAACGTACCGGTCTCCGACGGAGACCACGAGAACACTCCGCCGGGGACATTCCCGGGAGGTGACGTGATCGTGGGCAAGGCGGCACCCGTTCCGAAGTTCGCCTCGGAGAGGTCCAGCGAAAACATGATCTCACCTGGGGGCGTGTCGAGGTCGCTGGCCACAGCGGTGAAGTTGAGGCTACCACCGACGACGGCCGCAATGGGGATATTGGGGTCATCGTAGGGAGGTGGCAGGGTCAGCTCGGGCGCGTCATCGACGCCGACGACCGTGATGGTGGCTTCGGCCGGTACGCTTGGATGTGTGCCATCGCTGACGGAAACGCGAACTGTCCGAGGTGCCGTGGATGGGGCTTGTGATTGATTCTGGTAGCGCAGCGTCCGCAAGACCATGGTGTATTCCGCCAGGGTCCCGCTGCCAGTGATCGATAGGATGCCGCTCACGGCGTCGTAGCTGGCGCTCAGGCCGGTTCCGCTGGTATCGACCGACAGGCTTTCGGCCACACCGTTGGGGCGAGTCACGAGCGAGATCGTCGCGGACTGCAGGTCCGTGTCGTCGGCATCTGCCACGGATGCCGCTGCACCGACGATCAGGACCGCTCCGCCATCTTCGGTGAACGTGGTGGCGAATCCGGTACCGGGCTCGTCGCTATTGAGGTCCACGGTAGGGGCCGGATCGACAATGGTGACGGTAAACTGTTCACGATCGGCGCCCGGCGGATCGCCGTCGTCCACCACCAGGACCACAAACGTGAAGACGCCGGTTCCGTCGGCCGTCCAGCGGATGATCGCCGTGTTGTTGTCCGTCTGCGTCAAGGTGGCACTGGCAGGAATCGTCGAGTTCGGGTCGTCGCGATCGAGCAGGAAGGTCAGCATATTCCCCTCGGGATCGCTGGCCGTGATGGTCACTTCGACCAGGTTTCCAAGGTCCGCCTGCACGTTGGAAACCACCGACATGTTCGGGGCACTGTTGATCGCGATGACGGTTATCGTCGCTGTCGCCACGTTGCTGGTATTGGTTCCGTCGGTCACCGTGACGTCAACGGTCCTCGCGGTGGTGCCCGGGTTGCTGTCGGCATTGTTGTATCGCAGAGTCCGTAGCACGCTTTGGTAGTTGGCCAAGGAGTCGCTGCCGGACAGGGTCAACGTTCCCGTGATGGGATCGTACGTGGCAGTAATCGCAGTTCCGGTGGTGTCCACGGAAAGGGATTCGGCATCCCCGTCTTGCAGGTTCGTAATGCGGATCGTGGCACCCGTCAGGCTGCTGCTGTCCGGGTCGGTAACGGTGAGATTGGAATCGACGATCAGGACACCGCCACTTCCCTCGGTGAACGTGGCGGCGAATCCGGTACCGGTGTCCGGACCGTTCAGGTCGATCGCGGGCGGCTGGGTCGTCACCGTGATGGTGAAGACCTCGGCGTCCGCGAGCCTGGGTGTTCCACTGTCGACGGCGATGACGACGATTTGGTGAACGCCCACCTGTTCCGCAGTGGGCGTCCAGCGAAACTCACCCGCGGCCGAAATGGTGGCCCCCGCGGGAGTATCCGCCGGTACATCGGGGTCCAGCACGAAGCGGATCGGGTCGCCCGTGGGATCGCCGTCCGCCTCAAGGTCCACGACCGTCCCGCCACTCGTCAACAGATTCAATACGAATTCCTGGCCGACCAGGGCGGTCTGCGGCGCGACTTGCGACAAATTGAGGTCTGGTGGACATTCGTTGCCCGGGAAGCCGGTGCCATCGAGGACCAGCCGATGTTCGAGCGGCTCGCACGAGAATCCGCCTCGCGCGCGGCGCCTCGGTCGGGACAGTGATACTTGGGGCGAAGAAACCGCTGGTCGGTGATGAGGCCAGTATCGGGGAGTTGAGGTCATGAGAGTACTTTCCATCGAAGAACGGGGTGAAGGGCAACGCCGTGACCCTTCTTCCGGAACACGGGTAGCGAATGACGGCCCCCTCTCTCCCAGCCCAGTCTGCTGGGATGCGGGAGAGGGTACGAACCGCGTTTGCCGCAAGGCGCTAAGTAATCTGGATCCGAAATGTCTCTTGGTTCACGAATCCATGGCCGTTTACCGCCAGGATTCGAATTTCGAATGTCCCGGTGACCGAAGGAGTCCATTCGAATCGTCCGGTCTGTGGGTTGATCGTGGGCTGAGCTGCGGACGCCGGAAGTCCACTGGCCTCCAGGTCCAACTGGAATACGTAGTCGTGATCGTCCAGGTCCGTGACCGTGGCATTGAAGGCGATCGTCGTTCCGACGCCTCGCTGTGGAATACTGGTCCCGGAGAATTCGGGTGGCAGGGTCAGCGCGCCGGGATCGTCCTCGGCCTCGACGGCCAGCGTCCGATTGTCGGTGCCCGACAACAGCCCGTCGGTGACGGTGAAGCGAACGAGTCGGTCGGTGGTGGAAGGGTCGTCACTTGAGTTCCGATACGTGACGCTCCGCAAGAGCTGCTGGTAGCTGGCGGCCGACGCCGATCCGGAGAAGGTCAGGACTCCCGTGGCGGCGTTGTAGGTCCCGGTGATTCCGGACTGGGGGGTGAATTCGAGCAGGTCCTGCCCAGGCGCGAAGCCGCTCGCTAGGGTGACCGTGGCACCGGTCAGCAGATTGCTGTCGGCATCGGCGACGGTGAGGCTGGAGTCGATCGGCAGCCCGGCGCCATTTTCGAGGTAGGTGATCGTCGAGTTGGCTACCGAGATGGTGGGGGCCTGGCCAGCCGGCCCGTCAAAGATGGTCCGGCTGATCCCCACGCGATCGAGCGAGGCGAAGGCGGCATCGATCAGGCTATTGATGTTGAGCGCGTTGCGGCTCTCGATCGCGCGGACTTGGCCCGGCCGCGTACCGCCTGAGTTCGCATCGTGATACTGATCAAAACCGCCACCTCCCAGGACCTTCAGGCCCGTGGCAAACGACGTGGCGTTGTCGACGGCGCAGAGGTCATTTCCGCCATGCAGCTTGATGACGTTGGTGCCAGTCCCGGTCCCCGTTCCCTGCCCATGGCTTGGCGCGACGACAACGGTATCGGCGCCCGATGCCGTCTGAATGTTCATGCCGCCGGCCAGCCGTGTGTCATCGATCAGGCCGACTTGATCATTACCCGATCCTGCGCGGATTCGCAGGCGGCCGTCGACCGTGAGAGTGCCCCAAAGCAGCGTATCGGAACCGCGGCCCGTCGATACCCTCAGGTCCTGACCGACGGACAGGCCCGGCGCGGCCAGTACATCGTGGCCCGATCCCGTTCGGATCGTGACACGCCCCAGCACAACGACATCGTCGATCTGCACCACGTCGTCGCCGCGGCGCAGGTCGACCTTCAAATCGCCTGCGATCGAACTTGTCGTCAGTCGAAAAGGCTGGTTCGATCCGTTGATCGTCGTCTGGTTCCTTCCTTCGATCAGAAAGGCCCCTTCCGACATGCGGAGGACAATGTCATTCCCGGACTGATCACCACGTACGCTGACATTGCCGTTCTTGAGGGTGACGGTGACGTCGCCGGCGTAAAGGAGGCGATCTTCCAGGCGTTCGAGGGTTAGGCTGCCAGCCAACACTCCTCGTGGCCTGCCGCGGCGACGCATTGAAAACACGATCAGTCGCTATTCACTCGCAAGGTTTGCCCCATAGCATTCCTGGCCGGATTCCGAGGCCGATGTCACACGGAGTCGGTCGGTCTATTGGAATTCTCACAGAGGCAGGGAGCCGTGGAGACGCGCTTATTCACTGCGGCATGGTCAATGAGCCTTGGTGCATCGAGTCGGGCCCACAAAACGCCGGGCGGCCGCTGGCCGCCCTGGCCCATTGGCCGTACCGTCGCCAATAGAACTCGCATGTCCCATCAAGAGGTCGGCTGCCAGGGGCCCCAGATGGCCATGGTCATGCCGGCTTGCTGGATGTTGACGAACAGCGTCGTGCCGTCGGGCGAAAACGTCGCACCCGCGAACTCGGAATGGGCTCGAGGGTTCCGGGCAAGCAGATAGGATTGGCCCGCCGGCGTGACCCCCATGATTCGCTGGGGGCCGGTGTGATCCTCGCAGAGGACCAGATCTCCCCAGGGAGCAACCGTCACGTTGTCGGCGTTCTGCAGCAGTCGGGTATCGTTGGGCTCCAAGAAAAGTTCCAGCCGGCCAGGCTCGTCCTTTTCATCTGGAGTGCCTTCCACACGGCTGGGGACGTAACGCCAGATTTGCCCCCATTCCCGAAGCCCCCCCGTCGTGCACGCGAAATACACCGCATCGCGACCGTACCACATCCCTTCACTGCGAGCGAACCGAGCGGCCCCCTGCTCGAAGCCACGTTGCCGCAGGTCATTGTGCGGCGAATCGGTCCCTTCCATGTCGATCCAGTCGACGTCGCAGGAACGCCCGACGGGAATGGGGTCGGGGCACTGTTTCCAGTTGCGCGTGTCGCGGGAAGGAGTTTCACGTAGTGCGAGGGCCTGCAATCGGCCACCACGGGCAAACGCACCTCGAGTATTCGGCAGGAATCGATAGATCAGGCCATCATCCATGTCCTCGGTTTCGTAGGCCGCTCCGCTGTGCGGATCCACGGCCATGGCTTCATGTCGAAATCGCCCCATGGCGGTCAAGGGAATGGGGTCCACCAATCCGATCTCGGCTCGCGCCGGGACTTCGAACGTGTAACCATGGTCCTTGGCGAACCGTTCGCAGGCCTGCTGCTCCGTTTCTTCGCAAGTGATCCAGCTGCCCCAGGGCGTGGGTCCCCCCGCGCAGTTTCGCAGCGTACCGGCCAGGCTGAGGTAGTGTTTCACCAGCCGCTGCGACTTGGTGTCGTACAGCAGGGTGGTCGTGCCGCCCAAGGGTGGCCGTCGCTGCGCGTCGTCATAGCATTTTTCCGGGGGTACCCGGGCCAAGAGCTCGTACGACCTGCCGAACGCGCTCACCTCCGGCGTGTCGTTCTCGCACTCGTGATTGCGAACCAGCAAGGTCAGCCCGTCGGGGCCAGGGAAGGTCGCCATGCCGTCGTGCTTTCCGGGCACGAGCAAGCCATCGTCCATCGGGCTGCCCACTTGCGAGATGATCTTGTACGAAAATCCCCGAGGCAGATCGAGAATGCCTTGCGGATCCGGCAGGAGTGGACCATAACCGGCGCTCAAGCCGCCGTGCTGACCAGGAGAAGGCGGTTCCCGGTCCTGTGCCCGGCAGAACCTGCGCAACCCTTGAAAACCTACCGTGACCGCTGCCGAAATGCGAAGGAAATCGCGCCGCGAACCGCTCGTCATGCCGCCTGCTCCCGTCCAGACTTTCTTATTGCTGTTGGGGCTTCATTGTATCCGTGGGACGGTATTCTGACGAGGATAGCCCCCCCTTTGGAAAGCGGCGTGGTCCGCCAAGAATGAAGCACTCTTGAAGAACGACGGGTTCGCATGGTGTCTTTCCAGTGAGTAGCGGGTTTCTCGGAACACGAGCGCCGTTCGTACTCGATCTCGTCACGGTGGCGATGGTGGCTGCCGTGCCCCTCATGCTTTTGAGCATCGGTCTGGCTCGCTACCGGGGCGACTACGTATGGCATAAGCGACTGCAGTTGACGCTGGGGGCCGTGTTGCTGCTGATGGTCGCAGGGTTTGAGATCGAAATGCGCACCCACGGCTGGCAAGACCTGGCCCGTCCGTCGCGTTACTGGGTGGAGGGCCGCTGGAATGACCTGGTGGAGTATTCGTTGGCGATTCACTTGCTATTCGCCATTCCCACGCCGATCCTCTGGGGCGTCGTGATCGTGGCGGGCCTCCGCCAGTTTCCTCGACCGCCGGCCCCCAACCGACACAGCCTGTTTCACCGCACGTGGGGTCGACGGGCTGCATGGGCCCTGATTGGCACAGCGCTCACGGGCTGGTGGTTCTACTGGTGTGCCTTCGCGGCGTGAAAGGCCTACCGTCGATTTCACCGCGAGCGACACCGCGTCATCCCGAAGCGCTCAGGCAAACTTGGGGATGTCGGGCTCTGCGATGGTGGAAACCAGTCGCTGGATGAGTCCGTCGTTGGTCGTTCCTTCGGCCTGCGCCTGAAAGTTCATGCTGATGCGATGGCGGAGCACGGGGATGGCGATTTGCTTGATATCGTCGATCGCCACGGAGAAGCGGCCATCCATGGCGGCGAGCGCCTTGCCACCGTTGATCAGGAACTGGCCAGCCCGAGGGCCTGCCCCCCAGTCGACAAGTTCCCGGACGAACTCGGGGGCCGATTCGTCCTTGGGGCGGGTGGCACGCACCAGGCTCGCCACGTATTTCACGACGTATTCGCTGACAGCGATGCTTCGCACCAGTTTCTGCAGGCTCACAATGGCGCGGGCGGACAGCACTTTCCGCACATCCGCACTCTCGTGACGCGTGGTGACTGCCAGGATCTCTTCTTCTTCGGCGGCCGTGGGATAGTCAATCTTGATGTTGAACATGAAGCGATCGAGCTGGGCCTCCGGGAGCGGATAGGTCCCCTCCTGCTCGATCGGGTTCTGCGTCGCAATGGTGAAAAACGGGTCGGGCAATTCGTAGGTTTGGCGGCCCACGGTGACCTCCCGCTCCTGCATGGCCTGCAGCAGTGCGGCCTGCGTCTTGGGGGGGGTGCGATTGATTTCGTCCGCCAGCAGGATGTTGGTGAAGATGGGCCCCTGTACAAAGCGGAAATTGCGGCGCCCCGCGTCATCTTCCTCCAGTACATTGGTGCCAGTGATATCGGACGGCATCAGGTCCGGCGTGAACTGGATACGGTTGAAACTGACGTCCAGGATGCGGGCCAGGGTACTGACCATCAGGGTCTTGGCCAGGCCCGGCACCCCTTCCAGCAGGCAATGCCCCCGTGTGAAGATGGCTGCAAACAATTGCTCGATGACATCCCGCTGCCCGATAATGACCTTCTGCAGCTCTTCCTGCATCAGCACGCGGTGATTGCGGAACTCCTGGAGGATGTCACCCAGACTGCGAGATTTGGTCGTCATTGATGGAACTCGGCGCCTTCCCTGTATCTGGGCGTGTCAACCAGGAACGAAAACATGCCGGGCGCTCGTTCGTCGTCCTGGCCCAGGGGGCATGCCGGGACCAGGGAACCGCGGTACCCCTTGTGGTAAACTAAGATGGCACCGGTCGCATGCCAACATATGCCATCCCTTGAGTCCTGTGGCGAGCCTCCAGATTCTATGCATCTTGTCCCGTCGTATCAACGCTGGCAGCAGATCGCTGGTTGGTTCCTTGTGTGGCTGGCCTTGGGTGGCATCGCCGGGCCTTCGCATCCCCACGTTTTCGCCGCGGAAGTGACCGCGGCGGAGGTGCGCGAAGCGATCGACCGGGGCGTGCAGTTCTTGCGGAGGTCTCTGCGCGGCCACCATGACGGCTGGCCGGAACATCCCTCACAGGCAGGCGGACTGCCTGCCCTGTGCGCACTGGCAGTATTGAATTCCGGTGTGGAACCTTCCGATCCCGAACTGGCGCGGGCCATTGACCGATTGCGTAGGCTGGGGAACCCCGAGCGGACCTATGCCACGAGCCTGCAGACGATGGTCTTCTGCATTGCGGAACCCGGTCGAGACCGGCTGTTGATCCGCCGCAATGTAGCCTGGCTCGAGGAGGCGCAGTTTCGCACCGGTCCCTTTGCCGGCGGTTGGTCGTACAGCGATACCAAGGATCAGGGGCGGCCCGACAATTCCAACAGCCAGTTTGCCCTGCTGGCACTGCATGAAGCCCAGCAGATTGGAATTCCCGTCAGTCCCCGCGCCTGGGCCCTGGCCTCCAAGTATTGGTTGTCTCAGCAGAATGCCGACGGGTCGTGGGAATATGTGCAGGACGCACCGTCGGGCAGCATGACCTGTGCAGGGATTGCTTCCGTATTGATCACGAACAATCATCTGTCAAAAGGAGATGCCTCGGTCCTCAACGACCAGGTGATCTGTTGTGGGGCCCAGGACAAGGACCAGGCTGCCGAGCAGGGGATCGAGTGGCTGGCTCGCAATTTTACGGTGGCCCGAAATCCCATGGCTAAAATGCGCGGGCCGGCTCCCTGGCATCATTACTATCTCTACGCCTTGGAACGCGTCGGAAGGATGAGTGGTCGCCGGTTCATCGGCCGCCATGACTGGTACCGCGAGGGTGCCGAATTCCTCGTGCGACAACAGGATCCGCTGGACGGGTCTTGGCCCCCACTCTTCGAACAGAAGGAAATCTCCACGTCGATGGCACTCCTCTTTCTTGCCAAAGGGAAGCGGCCACTGCTGATGTCCAAGTTGCAGTTTGGCGCGGCAGCCGATTGGAACCACCATCGCCGCGACATTGGCAACCTGACCTTGCACGTGGAGCAGCGGTGGAAGATGCCGATGACCTGGCAGACGGCCGACCTGCGCCAGTCCCGGGTGGAGGACCTGTTACAATCGCCGGTCCTGTTCCTCAGCGGAAAAGAGGGGCTCAACCTGACGGCGGGGCAAAAACGAGTCCTCTACGACTACGTTCAACAGGGAGGCTTCCTCTTCGCCGAGGCATGCTGCGGAGGCGAGAACTTTGACCGCGATTTTCGGCAGCTGATGTCCGAGCTGTTTCCCGAAAGTCCGCTGCGGCTGCTGCCCCCGGATCATCCCATCTGGCGCGCCGAACAAAACGTCCCCGCGGAATACCTGCGACCCCTTTATGGGATCGATTCCTGCTGCCGTACCAGTGTTGTCTATTGTCCAGACGATCTCGGTTGCTATTGGGAACTGGCGCGGGGACAGGCCTGGACCTACCCCGAGGCCGTGCGGCGCGAGATCGAGGCCGTACTGGGCATTGGTACGAATGTCGTGGCGTATGCCACGGGGCGGGAACTGAAGGAGAAGCTGGATGTTCCCCTGGTCCCCATTGCCGCCGAGCGGTCCGATACCGTCGCACGTGGCTCCCTGGCTGTCGCCAAGCTGCAACATTCCGGGGGCAGCGACGAAGCCCCCGGGGCCCTCCCCCGCCTGCTCGATGTCGTCGCGAAACAGCTGCAGTTACCTGTGAACTCGAGGCGGTACCTGCTGGCCGCCACGGCCCCGGAACTGGCCGATTTTCCCATCGCCTTTGTCCATGGCCGGCGGGCGTTCCAATGGTCGGACGACGAGCGTGCCGCGCTGGCCCGCTTTGTGAAAAATGGTGGCGTCATCTTTGGCGACGCGATCTGCGGCAACGAGGCCTTTGCCACTTCGTTTCGCCAGGAAATGGCCGCCATCTTTCCCGACGCGCCGCTGCGACGTATCCCGCCCGACCACGCCATGTTCACCACCGAGTTTCGGGGATATGACCTGAGCCACGTGCGGCTCAACCGCCCCCAGGTCACGACTTCGGACGAGCCCATGACACGGCGTACCGAAGAGATTACCCCCTTGCTGGAGGGCATTGAATTCGATGGCACCTATCAGGTGATCTTCTCACCCTACGACTTGAGCTGTGCTCTGGAGAGCTTCGGTTCTCTGGAGTGCCTCGGCTATACTCGCGAGGACGCCGCCCGAATCGGGGTGAATATCCTGCTGTATGCGTTGCAGCAATGACCGGGCTCGAGTGCGCGTCTCGCCCATGCGTAGCGGAAGTCAAGGCAGGAACACCACGTTTTCATGCCCCCCTTCCTCGCCCAGTTCCTGGAAGAGTGAGGGAAGCACCTCGATGGGATACTGGATGAATCGACCCCGGCGTGGAACCCAATAGCTGGACCAGTACCGCCGCGCCAGTTCACGGAATCGTTCGGCATCATATCCTGCCCGCCGCAGGCCATAGGGCCAGATCTCGGAGACTACCGGCAGTCCCCGGCGCAATAGTCCCACGCCTCCTTCAAACACGTAGCCCTCATACCCCTGGACATCGACCCAGACCACTGCCAGGTGCTCTGCGTACGCGGCCGGCAATCGCTCGACGATCTGGTCCAATGTGTCGGAAGGTACCGTGATCACACGGCGTTCGGATTCCTGGAACAGCCCACGATCCGCCGGTTGCCGCCGAACGCGGTGGTCGCCTGAATTCGTGGGGCTGAGCTCAAAGCAAAGTTCACCGGGCTCGTCTGCCACGGCATATCGCAAACAGAGCACGCGATCGTCGCAACGGTTCTGAGCCACATTCCGCTGCAGTAGCGCGAAATTCTCGGGCTCGGGTTCAATCGCAACGGCCGATGCGATCTCTCCCGTGTGGACCATTCCCAGAGAAATGACTCCGTAGTTCGCACCGACATCGAGCAACGTTCCCTGGCCCCGAGGTGGGCACTTGCCGATCGAGCGCAGAAACGACATGGCCCCCGTCATCAAGTCCAGTTCGTACTGCCCCTGGCAATACAACGATCGACCAATGGCGTCGTTCGCGCGGAGGCGCACCGTGAACACGCCCTGGCGCGACGCGACGGTCATGGTCGAACGCAAGCTGCGATGGACGTCAAACAATACCGATCGGAATTCGGTATGGGCCCGCTGGATCGCCTTGGCCGCCAGACGCTTCAGTTTCATGCGAGCCCCTCCTTGATGGGGCGATCTTACGCACTGGGCCACAGGAATGCCACAGCAATTCCCTTCGCGCCGCGAGCCACTACGGACCCGGGCTCCATTGCCGGATCGCCTCATACGCAGCCACGGCCACGGCGTTCGAAAGGTTCAAACTCCGGACCTGGGAAGCCATGGGTATCCGCAGGGCCGACGCCTGTTCCGGATCGCCAAGAATGGAACGGGGAAGTCCCTTGGTTTCGCCGCCAAATATCAAGACGTCCCCCTGCGAAAACGTGGCTTGATAGTGGAGACGCCGCGCATGCCGGGTAAAGTACCAGCGATGCCCCGGCCCCAGCAGCGACTCCAAGTCGCCCCAAGAGTCCACGGCCTGCCAGTCCAGGTGCTCCCAATAGTCCAGTCCGGACCGACGCAGGTGATGGTCGTCCAGACGAAAACCCAGTGGACGTACCAGCCACAGGCGTGCCCCGACGGCAACACAGGTCCGGGCAATATTCCCCGTGTTCTGCGGGATTTCTGGTTGGACCAAGACCACATGGAGACAAGGCAAGCCGTTCATTCCTCCATTCCAGGGACCTGGGCGGTCATATTGTGAGAACGCAGCCGGTTGGAAACAATTGGACTGGCCTATCCTGCCTCCCCCAATCCGGAAAAGGGGGAGCGTATTCCAGGGACGACCCAGGTGGGGGGATCACGGGCTTGCAATTGCCTCGAAACGCTACTCGCGCCGTACCCATCGGAACGGTGACGATCGGTGACGGTCATCCGATTACCGTCCAAAGCATGACGGCCACGCGGACCCAGGACGTGGCTGCCACACGGGCCCAGGTTCAGGCGCTCGTGGCCGCCGGTGCGGACCTGGTCCGCATTGCCGTGGACAGCCGCAAGGATGCAGAGGTACTGGCGGAGATTCGTGACGGCACCCAGGCCAACCTGGCAGTCGACCTGCAGGAGAACTATCGACTGGCCGAGGTCGTGGCCCCCCACGTCGATAAGATTCGCTACAACCCGGGACATCTTTATCATCACGAGCGCCAGCGGTCCTGGCAAGACAAGGTCAAGTATCTGGTCGATGTTGCGGCCCAACACGACTGTGCGATTCGGATTGGTGTCAACTGCGGCAGTGTCGACCCCGAAAAGGTCCGAACGGCCAACACGGAAGACTCGATCGAACCCATGTTGGCAAGTGCCTGGGAGCATTGCGACCTGATCGATTCGCTTTCCTTTTATCGTTACTGCGTGTCGCTGAAGGATTCGGATCCGAACAAGGTTATTCAAGCAAATCGCCGGTTTGCTGCGCAGCGTCCGGATATTCCGTTGCACTTGGGTGTCACCGAGGCGGGACTACCCCCCGACGGCGTCATCAAGTCGCGCATCGCCTTGGAACAGCTGATCAGCCGCGGCATCGGGGACACCATCCGCGTCTCTTTGACGGTTTCCAATGACCGCAAGCCCGAGGAAATCACTGTGGGCCGGCAGATCCTGCGCGATATCGCGGAGGGACGGGTGCGGTCGGTGGTCGATTACGGTCTGTCCACGCTGAACATTATTTCTTGTCCGAGCTGCTCCCGAGTCGAAAACGAGGCATTCGTGGAACTGGCCCAGCAGGTCCGCGAAGCGACGGCCTACGCGCGCGATCACGCCATCACAATCGCCGTGATGGGATGCCGGGTCAACGGACCTGGGGAGACCGACGATGCCGATCTGGGACTTTGGTGCGGACCCTCCTTCGTCCATCTCAAGAAACGGACCCAGGCGCTGGGCGCATTTTCCTACGACGAGATCCTGCCACGACTGATGGCGGAATTGGACCAGCTGATTGCCGAGCAGCAAGGGTAATCGCGCTCGGCTGCCGAGGGATCAAGAAGCACCAGGTCAGAAAGCGCATGTGGCCACCGGACCGCCGATGCGACCCTGCTTCAGCCGTAGGGTTTGCCAACCCGCTGAGCCGAGGAGATCCACACGGCGGGCGATTGACCCGTCCACCAGAAGGCGACCAGGACTCCGGTCAGCGCGCCCACCAGGTGGCCATCCCAGGAGACACGCGGGTCATGTGAGAAGAGTGGGCCGAGCAGGGAGACCTCCCACAGGACCATGCCTCCGTAGAGAAAACCCACGAGCAGCGAGACGAGCAGCGGAACCAATCGCCGTTCGAGGATCCCCGAACCAATCAAGAAGGTTACCAGCCCGAAAACCAGCATGCTGGCCCCTTCATGGGCCTGCGGCGCCTCCGGCGTTCCGTTGCGCCCCACCAGCCAGAGGATGCTGCCACTGATCAGCACGAGCGACAGGACAATCGCTGAGGAACGGGCTCGGGAACCGGCCAGCAGCGTCAGAAGCACGATCAGGGGGATCGTGTTCCCCAGAATGTGGCCGAGGTCGGCATGCAGAAAGGGCATGGCAAGAATGCCCGGCAGCCGCGTCACGTAGCGCGGAATCAGCGCCAGTTGGTTCAGGTCCAGCGCATCGATGCGGCTGAGGAAAAAGACTCCCCAGATGATCCCCACAAAGATCACCACTCCCCCAAACTCTTGCCGAATCGTGTGAGAGTAGTTGCGAGAATCGGGCAGATCAGCCGGCATCAGAAGACGAAACTCGGTTCCAGCATGTATGCGGGGCGCGGGATGCCAAAGTGGGCCAACATGGCCGGTGCGTATTCCAAGTAATCGACGCTCGCCTGTTGGGCCTTGGCCGTCGGACTATTGTAGATGATCAGGCTCCCTTCGGGGCAGTGGCATCCCGAATGGTGGTCATCGACCTCGAAACGACGGAATCCCAGGTCCTTATAGGTGCAAGTGCGGCCTCGCACGACTATCTCCTCGGCATGGGGATCCACCTCGATCGTGAGCGTGATGACGTTCTCGTTTTGGTCGACGACCAGCGATAATCCCTTCAATCCGGGGACGGCTTCTCGCAAGTCGGCCGCACAGCGAGAGGCCTCCTCGGTGGTAGCAAAGCCAACCGGGTATTGCGGTACCATGGCCTGCCGAACTTGGACGGCATGGTGCGAAGTCGACAGGGTGTTCACCAATCGTTTCACATCCTCCAATCGAAAGCCCACGGAATGCTTCTCCCGATGCTCGGGGGTCAATTCCTGGTTGGCGTGCTGGCCCATGCTGCTGACCAGGACCAGAACGCGATCCGTTTCGCGTGCCAATTTCATGAATCGCCCCAGGTAGGCATCGAACAGATCGATGGCTGCCAGGATTTCCATCTTGTACTTGTCGATCCAACCGTTGTCGTAGATCTTCTGGGGATAGTCTTCTGGGAACAGGCCGTACCAGTAGCGGTGCATGTTGGCCGCGACGTGATTCGTAAACAGGATGGCGAGGTCCGGCTGATGCTTCTTGACCAGACGGAGGAAGATATCGGCGGCCAGTGGGAACTGCAGGTTCCGCAATCGTTCACGATTCACCTGTTTGGTGAGGATCTTCGCCACGAGCGAGGCGCCATTGAGCATGGTGCCGAGGCGGATCCCGTAGCGTGGCGCATTGACCGCCGTGAGCAAGGCCTCGGTCATGGGCGCCTTCATGCTGGTCGCCCGCGAATTGGAGGAAACGGCCTTGAGATTCAGCGTTTGAAACGGAGAGAAATAGGCGGGCTTGGTGTAGGTGTCCTCGGCGAAACAGTCCGGGATCAGGAAGCGAATATTCCGGTTTGACTCGGCAAACGACTCGGCCGGTGACGAATGCAGCGTATTGACGGCCCCGATACGGATCCCGTGATCGGCGAGGATCCGCCAGTACATCGGGCATTCCGCCGGTTTGGGATCGTTGTACCAGTGAATCTGGTGCGTGGCGTATGGGGCCCCCGTGTTGAGCGAAGCCCAGGTCTGAGAGGGGTACAGAAAGGACTCGTCCACATCCTGCGCCAGCGTCTCGATGACGGTGGATTGGCGGAGCAATTGGTCCAGGTGGGACTGGGGTCTCAGTTTCTGGAAGTGGCGGAAGATCCGCAAGGGAACTTCATTGACCTCGAGCACCATCATTTGGCGCGGCATCGTCGATCCCCCTGCTTCAGTGAAAGATGGTCTAGGTAGGCGAAGGGACCAACGGAGGCAGTCCGGGTGCCACTCGAGGTTCCGCCGATCGCACGCCCCGAGTCGCCTGTCGGGCCAACGGGCGTGAGATCAGGTCCATGCGACCGACCAGAATCGATACCCCCATCCAGCCCGAGTCGGCCAGAAAGGTCCCTTGTTTCATCGTCAACAGCCACTCGAACAACCAAAGCGCTGCGAGGCACATGACGCAACTGAGTCCCACCGGAGACTTGCGAAATCGCCTCAGCAGCCGCAGACCACTCCAAACGACCGAGAGGATGATCGCGACGTAGAGCAGTATTCCCAAGAGGCCCAGTTCCACCAGGATCTCCACCGGGACCACGTGCGGATAGTTGTCCAGTACGGCCCAGGAGGCTCCCGCCCCCATCCCGATGAGCCAGTGCAGGGGGGACGTATTATTGACCCAGTGTTCGATCAACTGCGTGCACATCGCGACACGCGTTTCGGTGAACTCGGGCTGCCAGTTGCTGAAATCAAAACGCCCTTCCATTTCTGAGAACTGGACCGACCACATCACGATCGCCGTGAGGGCCCCCGCGCCAATCAATGCCATGACGGCCCGGCTGATGCGTCCCCCCACAATGGACGATAGCGCCAAGAGACTTGCGCTGACGCCGATGGCCGCCGCGAACTGACCCCGAGAGCCGGAACGCACCACGACGGCGAATCCGAGTGCAATCACGGCCCAGCGCGCCACGCCAACCCACCGCGTGATGCCGCGCGATTGAATGAACAACCCCACCAGGATCAAGTAGCCGCCGAAATTGCCAATCGCCAAAGGGTTGGCTTCCGCAAGCTCCTTGCCGTATCGATCCATCACCGCCCCACTGAATTCAAAGCCGCGACCGCTAAGTCCAAAGTGAGTACTAATCAGCAGAAAGATGGCCAGCGGTACCCCCAAAATGATGGTGGCGAAGAATCCCGTCCGCAGGTCCTGAGGTTCTCGAAAGAGGAGCGGCATCAAGATCGCGTTGGCCGCGAAATAGGGAAAATACCCGCGAGTCACCTCCCGTGTCGCTTCCGGTTCATACGACCAGAAATAGCTCATCCAGGACATGGCCACCATGGCGTAGATCAGCCAGGCCGTCACGGGTATATGGCGCGTCGGCAGACCCTTCGTAAGGGAGGTCACGACGAGCCCAAAAATCAACAGGCCCCCAAAACAATAGTTGACCAGCGTCGGGTGCGAAGCAAAGAACGTGCTGTTGGCCTGGGCCAACTGCTCAATCGCGTAAACCGACAAGGTGGCCGCCAGTGCCGTGGCCGGGCGAAAGGCCACCACGCCGACAAATAAGAAAAAGAAGAGCGCTAGGATGGCTTCGGTCATGGGGAACTTCTCGTGGGGGCGCCTGCCTACCCCAGTGTGGCGCCTCGGCGCGTTTCCTGCAACTCTCGGCGCTTTGGATTATCGATGAGGGCAGGTGGCCAGTGGGTCAAACCGGCATTTTCGGAATCTTGGGAAAGCCCCATTCAACCCAGGACTCCTTGTCCGCGCTGGGATTCCCCAAGGCGGAGCTCCGGAATGATCCCTGCGACCCGTAATCGCCCAACCACGGCGACCATGCTTCCCCAAACTCGTGGTTTGCCGTCGAGCCACCCGATCGGGGCGATTCCCACGTTGCCAGGTCCGCAGCCCGGTGGCCGGGATGCGAGAATTTCCAGATCCAGGGAGTGACGAAGTTCGAATTCAGACTCACGCCGACACTGGAGAGGACCTGGTTCAACGGCGCCTGGATTCCGGAAATGCCACCGTCCAGCGAACCCCGATTGCTCCCCTGCGAAACCTCATCCATGCGAGCAAAGCCCGAGGCGAATCCAGGGCCAGTAAAGCGATCCATGCGAATGATGGATGAGGACCGATGCTGGTCGGGTACGGCCAGGATTTCTACTTCAAATTGAGTGGGATGCGAGAGGTAATCCATAAAGCTCGACAAGGCCCGGAACCACCCCTGGTTGGCGGGGTCCGTAACGCTTGGGGTCGGCGGATTGTAGAGCGCAATTCCCTCTGCGTGCTCGTAGAGATAATCCAGTTGCACTCGGAAAAAGTTCTCGTCCAGATACTGGCTACCCAAGCCGCGGAATGATGGGGATAGCCATGGGATCACGGCGTCATGGGGGAACTTTCGCGATTCGTCGATGGCCGTCTGCGCATACCATTGCCAATGGAGGACTTCCGGATCATGCAAATAGTGGTTCCGAGGCCCCCAGACCTCCATGTAGCGGTTGCCCGTTTGATTGCCGGCCAGGTCCAGGGGAGCGCCCCCCGGAGTCGATGACAACTGGAACGTGTGATTGGACGCGTTCACGACGTAATACGAGACGTACGGCTGGAAGCCTGTCGGCAGCTGGAGGCCGGGCTGAAGACTGAATCTCAATTCCGTACCATTGGCAAACACCGTGTCGGACACGGTGAATCGGTCGGTAACCCCAGAAAACTGGACCTGAAATGCCATGGGGTCGGCCGTCGTCGAGTACCCATTGCGATACGAGGTGTACAGCGTTGGTCCATACAACGTGATGTAGTCCGCCAGCACGGAGCCATCCCGCAACGGCTCGGAACGAGCCGGCTCACTCCGTGCCAACATGTCCATATACCGTTGCCGGAACTCGTCTGCCTGCAGCGTATACCAGGTCTGCCGGCCCTGGCTGGCATCCTGCTGCGCCTGGAGCCAAGGGATCGTGTCCCACCAGTTCGTGTCGGGGAAATAGCCGTAGAAACCCGCCAGGCCCGAGTCCGGGACTTCCTGGCGAAACGCTCGAATGACCTCCGCAAACCGCTCTCTCCCATCGGGCGTGTTCACGTAGATGTCGTTTTCAATGTCAAATACGACCGGAGCGTCCGGATCAAAGAACGAGCTATTCAGATAGCTGCGCAGTCTCTCGATGTTGAAGTGATCATATTGGTAAACGCCGTTGATTTCGTCGAACAGGGCAAAGTCGGTGACCAGGTTGATGTTCCGCAATGACAGAGCGCTCTTGTCTGGCCAGGTCCATTGAATCATGTCGTAGACCGGGAAGTCCCGGCCCCGCGTCGACATCTCGACGTAGGCACCCTCACGGTCGGTGGCCCGCAAGGTGATCAGGCATGTGCCAACCTCGCCCGGGGCCACGAAAAAGGAGATCGTGCCCGTTGCCGGGTTCACCTCTATCGCCCGGAACATCGCAGGGTTCGAAAGAGATGACACGGAATAGGTCAGCTGATCGTCCCGGTCCTCGACATCGTCAAATACCGAGAAGAGGTCAATCTGAAACTTGGATGTTCCCCCCTGCAAGACGATCGACGGGATCCCCGTCGTCGTTGGCCGGTCATTGGCGGCAAGAATCGTAACCCGCAGGACGCCATCCACAAACTCTCCCAAGTCATCCGTGCACCGAATGGGGATCAAGGCCTCGCCATAGGCGTTCTGCGCCAGGTTCAGAACCAATTGTTCGCCCACGATCGAGACTTGCTCAAAAAGGGATGGGACCTGGTTCAGCAGGGAATAGCGCAAGACGCTGGGATTGTCGGGCGACGGCCGAAACGAGGCCCCCAAATTGACCGAATAGTTGTTGCTGTCCTCTCCCAGGATCACCGTCGGAAATCCCAAGAAGATCGGATCGGTTCCCTCAGGACCCCCGGCCCCCTTGCCCCCTCCTCCATCCCCCTCGCTTGCCGACAGCGGTGCGAAGTAGACGTGACCCTCAACCGATGGTCGATCGGCCTCCAGGGGTGCCACGAGAGGCACGGAACTCATCAGGATGCGGTCTTCCAGCTGCTCCAGCCGAGGCCCGTTCCGGAATCGACTCCGCAACATCCGAGGCTCTGGGCAAGTTAAACGACGTGACCACGACCGGTCCATATTGCCATCTCCAGCGAGGCAGTTGACGAGCGCTCGGACTGAGAAGGTAGGCTTCTCCCTACGGGTGCCAAATCCGTCGACCAGGTCCCCAGTCGACCTCCCACACGCGATGCCGGAAAATTCCGGCAGCGCCCCGATGACACCGTAGGGGCGGGCACTAACGGCCCGCAAACCAGAAAAAGCCTACGCCGAACTTGCCCCTCGCGAAGACGATTACGCTCCCTGTGTGCCCGGAAAGCGTGATACTCTAGCCGATTAAATAGGATGTAGCAATTGAACAATCTGCAAAATCTGGGAATCATATGCTGCCATTGATTGCGTGTCGCAGGCTTCCTTGTTTGCGTATTTTTACAATTTTCTGGTTGCTGGGTGTGCAACTTGCGTGGCGCTCAAGACAGCAAAGCGAAAAGGCCCCGGACTTGATCCAGGGGAGCCTCGCCATTCACCTAGACGGTTGGAAAGGCATTTGGCCTGTCGGACGTGCTTAGCGTTCATCCGCCGCACGGATCTTCACGGGCTTTCGTCGTGGATGTACCGGACGGACTGTGCCGCGACATGCGTAGGTCGCCGGCCCCAAATGACCCAACCACCCAGCGAAAAGGCCCGACGCACCCCACGGTGCTTCGGGCCTATTGGGAAATCGAATTCGACCGATCGAGATCGCCTACCGACGACGGCGGAAGATGGCCAGACCCGCCAGTGCCAACAGGGAGAGCGCCGATGGCTCGGGTACATCGCTAGTATCCAGGAAGATGCCCGTGTTGGCAATCGGATTCCCGCCGAAGTTGAACGTGGTGTTGGTCGTCACGTTCAAGAACTCATCGGTGCTCGACCCAACGTTATTGGGCCCACGGGTTTGGAAACCGAGGTTTGCCAGCGAACCCGCACCGGAAAATGTTGCAGTATTGTGCTGCAAACTAACCCGGACACCCGCGGGCGGAATGGCAATACCAAGCGAGGTCAGGGCACCGGCCGCAAACTGCAGCCGTACACTGCCGCCGGCGGCCAGCGTAAGGGCCGGAAGATTCGCGTTGAATCCGGAGATCAACGCGCCGCCAAGCGTATAGAAACGCACCGCCACCTGGCCGCCCGTATAGTTGCTCGGCGCGTCCGCGTTCGCGACGTTGATTCCCATGTTGTCCAGGATACCGGCGCCCGCGACACCAACAAGCGACAGATCGTCGCCGATCTCGTCACCACCAGCCAGGAAAACGCTTGTCAACGCCGCATTTGGATTGGTCCAATTGTCATAGACTCGAGTAACGACTTCGGACGAGGAACCCCCCGTGCCGGTATAACTGTCGTCGACGACAAACGCAGGAATATCGATGCCGAGCGAGATCCCAGGCATCAACGTTGAAAATGCCAGAATGGCAAGACAAGACACGAATCTCAATTTCTCTGTCATTACGCTCCTCGCGATCTCACTGGAAAAATGTGGAACTACCTAGCGGATTCGAGCATCCGTCCACATCCGGGCGTTCGGTTCGTCTTTCCGCACGTTTCCTCTCAGTATAGTCGACAAGGGGGCAGGTGCAACAGATTTTTCGTTCCAGACTGCCCGGTTCCAGCCACGGTGTCCTGTCGTAATCCAGCCGGGTGCCACATCGGGGAAGCCCGGTCCAGACTTTGTCTGAGATTACGCACTTTGGACGCCCGCCTGGCCTGGGCTAATTGGGTCGCATGGGGCGCCCGGAAGGTGGGCGTTGCTCATCCGGGTCCAGGCCGCGGCTGAGAAGCACGAAGCCGGCAGTGGCCGAAGAGGCCACCAGAACGTCAGCAACTCCCGTCAGCCGCTTGGCGAGTTGCTGTACGTAGCCCCACCAGCCGTTCAGCGGCTCAATCTCTTGAGGAGCGAGTTCGGCTGGGCCGGTCGCATCGGTTGAACGTGCGCGCGATGGCGCCAGGAGGAATGGATAGCGATTCGAGGGCGATGGCACGTACGTTGCCATGGGTTCTCCATCCTCCGCGATGGGGGATTCCCCGGCCTTCGACAGGGCCTCGGTCCGATGTGGCGCGTCCGATTGCGCGGACGGTTGATTGGGGATCGGGGCGCCAGGTCTCAGGGGTTCAGAGGCCACCTCGACGTATCGGTATCGACCGAGACTGGTATCCGACGCGATTTCCTGAGACTGCGGTGCGCCCATCGGAAGCATGTCGACATCGGACGGAGTGCCCGCGGTGAATTCCAAGCCCGCGGACCGATCCGAGATGCGCCATGGGGCTGCCCCCTCACTCCCGAATTGCGTATTCTGCGTTGCCACGGCCAACAGATCTGCGAAGTCAATTCCAACTTCCGTGATCCCTTCTGCTGCATTCGGCACGATGCCATCACGAGGCGCGGAGTGCCCCTGCACGACGACCGCCGGATCGGAACTCCATCGATTCGTCACAAGCCCGAACCCCGAGGACGCCGCGCTGGGGTCGAGCGAAACCGGGCTGGTGACGGTGCCGCCTGTGACCAGTGCGTGTGGGTCGGTCCGGGACAGGGAAACTGTTGTTAGCTGAGGGCCAGGGCGACTCGACCGCAGCAGCGTGGGGTTCGTCACGTCGTCGGGCGACTGCCCAGGACGACCGTTCAGCTGCAAGTCGGTGCCGATTCCTCCGGTCGCTGCGCCTGTGAAATTCCCGTCCTCAATCGGACGCGATACGGGTGGGTTCGTATGGAGGACTAGCGGGCCGCCGTGGTGACTGCCGACCCAAGGGATCGGGATCGTGACTGCCCCCGTGGGCGATCCGGCCAGGTCACCCAAGATGACACCCAGGTCCACCGTGTGAGATTCCAGGGCCAGGGGCGTAACGGCAGCGAGTGCCGGAACCAGTCGGGCGACCTCCGCTTTCAGCAGGGAATCCACCGGTGCGACCTCGACCTGGAGGGCCTCTGCTTCGAAGGCAGGCTCTGCCAGCATGGCGGCCAGCAACTGGCGTCGTTCGAGGCAGTCGAACCGCAACCGGCCGCTGCCCGCGGGTAACTTCTTCCGAGGCCGTTTCATGATTTGCGCTGCTCCACTGCCAGTGGTTCGGGTTCGCGCGGTGAGGCGGTCTCCAAGGTGCCCCATCGACGAGCGACCTTCCGTTGTTCGTTGAGGATGGCCTGCAGGCGGACATTGGAGGGGGCCAGTTGGCAGGCCTTCTGTTGCAGAGCCACGGCTCGCTCGATCGATTCATGTGCCGATCGCGTTTCGCCCAATTCGTGGTGTGCGATCCCGAGATTGAACTGGGCACTACTGAGGCTGCCCAGGAATTGGGACTGGTTGCCCAGCTGGGCCACCAGCTGTTCGAGGATGTCACATGCCTCCTGGAAGTGGGTCCGGGCCCGAGCGGGCTCATGAAGGCAGAGCATGACACGCCCCAGGTTGTTGACGCTGATCGCCAGATCGCATTGGTAGGGTACGATGGCGGGGCAGCGGGCCACCAGTTGTTTGCTGACGTGAACCGCCTCAGCGTATTCCTCTGCCGCCTCTTTTTCCTGTCCATGCCGCAGCAGCAGGCTGGCGTGGTTGTTGAGGCTGAGCGACAGGTCGTTGACGTGGTGCAAGGCGTCGGGCAAGAGCTGGACGAGCTTTCGCTGCAAGTCGAGCGCCTCGGCCGCCAGCGACTCGGCCTGCCGCGGATCGGTCTCCATGACGAGTCCTGCGAGGTTGTGCAGGCTGATGGCGAATCGGCTGATCCACTGCGTTTGATGGGGTTCACGGGATACCAAGTCACGCTGCCGTCGAACGGCCTCGCGCAGCGTGGTGATGGCCTCGTCTTTCTGATTGGCCTGACTGAGCACGAAGGCCTTGTTGCAGAGGGAACACGCCAGGTCTCCCAGCAAGGGGGAATCGGCGGGATGGGTTTGCAGCAAGCGCGATTGCAGGTCGAGCGCGCGTTGCAGATCGGCCAGCGCCTCGTCATGGCGACCCAGTCGCGAGCGCAGCAGGCCGCGATTGTTCCAGGCCCGTGCCAGTTCCGCGGAGTTCGATCCTTCCGATCCGCCGCGTGGCACCACCTTCGCCAGCGTGTCGCACGCCTGGTCATACGATCCCAAGGCCTGTTCCAAGTCCCCGAATTCCTCGTAAATACGGCCGGTCTTCAGGTGGGTCACTCCGACGTCGTGCCAGAAAGAATCGTCATGCGAGGACTGCGCGATGAAGGCCTGATAATAGTGGAGCGTCTTCTGCAGCATCTCTCGGCGTACGCGTTCCGTGCCGGGAATACCCACCAGCCGCTCCGACATTTTCATGCCGAATTCGTCCACGGCCAGACGAGCCGCCAGGTAGTTTTCCTCGGCCCGACGAAAGTCCGACTTGGCCTGTGCCAGGGCCGCTTGCGTCCGATGCTGTTCCTGCAGGATCAACCAGGCTGCGATCAGGCAGCCCAAGCAGGCCACCACGGACATCCCCACGATCCCCATCACCAAGCGCCGGTGGCGGCGGGAAAAACGACGCAGCCGGTCGGCGAGCCGGGTCCGATGCGAGTGCGTGGGCATTCCATCGAGGAACCGCTGAAGGTCATCGGCCAGCTCTTGGGCCGAAAGGAAGCGACGTGCCGGGTCCTTGTCGATCGCCTTGAGCACGATCGACTCCAGAATCGGTGGGATCGCGGCGTTCCAGCGCCTGGGGGACGGTGGGTCTTCATGCTCAATCTGCCGGAGGAACTGCTCGCGCGTTTCCGACGGATAGGCGGGTCGCAGCGTCAAGAGCTCGTACAGCGTTATTCCCAGCGAATAGATGTCGGTCCGGTGGTCAACAAATGCGCGACGGCCTGCCGCCTGTTCGGGGCTCATGTAACGAGCACTCCCCAGCACGTCTCCCGTACTGGTGACTCCCACGTCCCCCGGGACTCGTGCCAGGCCAAAGTCGGTAACCCACACGTGCCCCGCATGGTCCAGCATCAGGTTCGAAGGCTTGATGTCGCGGTGCAGGATGCCCGTCTCGTGCGCGTGCTGCAGGGCCAGGGCCACGTCGCGGCCGATCGTCGCAATCTTGCGGAGATAGTCGATCGATTGATGAGGGGCCGCGGGGATCGGGTCGGGCCAGGGGGCCGTCGTGGCGATCTCCCCGGCTGGGGATTCCGCTCCGGTACCCTCCCCCCGTACCGGTCGCGGAAGCGGTGACAGCGTGTTCATGGCTTCGTCGAGCGACCGACCATCCACGAACTGCATGGCGTAAAAGTGCACGCCTCGGTCCGATCCGACGGCAAAGACGGGCACGATGTGGGGGTGATGCAGTCGCGCGGCCGCCTGGGCCTCGTTGTGAAATCGGGCCAGCTGTTTGTCATTGAGCAGCGCGGCGAAGGGGAGGACCTTCAACGCCACGCGGCGCCCCATCGTCGTATCCTCGGCCTCGAAGACGACCCCCATGCCTCCCCGCCCGATTTCCCGAATCAAGCGATAACTGCCAAGCCAGCCTTGCCGGGGAGCCATGGCCGGTGACACGGGCTGCAGGCTGGCCGCCGCCTGGTGAATCTCCCGCAAGGCCTCGATCTGTCCCCGCAAGCCATCCGCCAGCTCCGGGTACGCCAACAGGAACTGCTCGACCTCCGGCGCGAAACCTGACTCGAGCAACTTGAGATACTCATCGAGCGCCTGGGATGCGCGGTCCGAGCAGGTCGGCGCGCCATCCGGGGCAGGAACGACCGTGCTCGCAACTTCCGGGTCGTGGAGTGGCCGGATCATGCATCCTCCTGACGCAGGGCTTCCCGCAATTGACTGAGTGCACGCATCCAGAGCATCCGGACAGCACCGGGAGTCCGCTGCATGCGGGTCGCCACTTCCTCGAAGGGCAATTGCTGAAAATTCCGCAGGATCACGACTTCACGATAGTCATGCGGCAGGGCTGCGAGCTTGTCAGCCACCTCGAGGGCCCGCTGACGCTCCTGCATCGCCGCACTGGGGGTCTTGCCCGGATCGACCAGCAGGGTCTCCAGGCGCGCCGAGGATCGATCGATGGCCCGCTGGTAGTCTTCGATCGATCGCTCTCGGCGCACGTCGCGCTTGGCCGCCAGGACATGTCGCTCCACGGCTCGGGCCAGATTCTGGATCAGGATCTGGCGTAGCCAGGCCGTAAACTCTTGCTCCGTCGCGCCTCGAAACTTGCCAAAGTCGCGGTGCGCATCGACATACGTCTCTTGCACGATGTCCGACGGACTGACCCGCCCCCGCAATTTAGGATCGAGCTGGGCAGCGGATAACACACGCAGGTAATTCGCATATCGCTGCAACAGCCGGCCCAGGCAGCCCTCCTCGCCCTGCTGAGCGGATTGCATCAATTCAATCGACGACGCCTGTGCATCCACCGTACGCATCGGTCGCGCCCGCTCCCAAATTCACACTGCCAATTTCTTATGGCCGGATTATGGAACCAATGTCACAGTCTATTGCAAAATTCTCGTTTTGTCTCAAAAGCCGGCAGGCGGCCCAAGGTAGGGAATCGCGTGACAGAATGCCCACCTTGGTGCACAATAACAAGGATGAATACCTTCAAGTGCTCTCGGCATTTTACGTGCCAATCGCGGAAAAGTCGCCAGCGAAAGCTAGGGGTCGAGGCCCTGGAAGACCGGCACCTGCTGTCCCAGGACGGCCTGGTACCCGTCGGCCAGCAGCCGACAGGTGCCCTGACGGACAAGGTGGTCTATATCCATGCCGGACACGGCTGGACCGCGGACAACCTGAACGGCGGCGCGTGGACGACACAGCGGGGTGAGACGTTCGAGATGGTCGAGGACCTGGGAAACGTCGATCAGATGACCTATTTGGCGGACTATCTCTTTCGAGCCGGGGCGACCGTCGTGCCGCTCCGACCCGTTGGGACCCAGCCCCATGAAGTCGTGCTGGACAACGATGACCCCGGTGTGACCTTTGTGGGGGCATGGTCCAATGCCACCAGTACCATCTATTTCGGCGACGCGGGGGATGTGCCCTATCGATTCGCCACCAGCTCGGCGACGGAAACGGCCTATGCCCGGTACCGGCCCAATTTGCCGGCGGCCGGGTTCTATCCCGTGTATGGCTGGGTCCGTTCGGGCACGAACCGGGACCCCAATCAGCTATTTCGAGTCCACCATGCCGGGGGATCCACGGAGGTGACCGTCAATCAGCGGATGGTTGGCAACGGCCTGGTCTACCTGGGGACCTATTACTTTCAGCAGGGTACGGGCGGCTACGTCGATGTGAGTAATCGCAGCAATACGGCGGGTACGGCCGTGATTGCCGACATGATTCGATTTGGCAACGGGGTCGGGGATATCAACCGCGGCAATGGTGTGTCGGGACAACGCCGCGAGGACGAAGCCGGGCTCTATTGGGTCAAGTGGCATGTCGACCGATCGCAGGGAATCCCCGACAGCGAGTATCGGAGCTCGAGCGACGATCGCAACGCGACCGTATCGTTGTCCCCTCGTTACAGCGAGTTCATGAATAGCGAGGGAGTGGGTACCCTGTCGGACCGGGCGTTCGTCAGTTTTCACTCCAATGCCGGTGGTGGATCGGCTCGGGGCGTGCTGGGACTTTACAACGGCAACAACGACGCCTCGACCGCGACACCGAATCAGTTCCTGATGGCCAACACGATTGGACGTGAGATCAACGATGATCTTGTGGCCCAGAACGGACAGTTCGAGCACCCTTGGGATAACAACTCCACGGTCACGCTCGATCGGTCGGACATCGAGTTTGGTGAGATCAACAATCTCTATATCCATGGCGAATTTGATGCCACGATCCTGGAGACGGGATTTCATGACAATCAGCAGGATGCGGAGATGCTCCGAGACCCTCGCGTTCGCGACGCCTTGGGGCGGGCCACGTACCAGGGACTCCTGAAGTACTTTCGGGCCGTCGATGGCGGCACTACGCCCCTCGTGATGCTTCCGGGGCCGGTGACCAATCCGCGAGCCGAAACGCAGGCCAATGGGGTCGTTAAGGTTTCATGGACGCCGCCCGTGGCAAATGCCTACGGCGGAGACGTGGCCACGGGGTATCGCATTTATTCGTCCTGGGACGGTTACGGATTTGATGGTGGCACGTATGTGGCGGGTGGTACCACCCACGAGTACGAATTCAGCGGCCTGGATCGCAGTCAGGGCGTCCACTATTTTCGCATCGTGGCCGAAAACGCGGGGGGACAATCTCGCCCGAGCGAGGTGCTGGCCGCCCTCCCCTCGGGCAGCACCACTCGCGTACTGATCGTCAATGGCTTCGACCGCCTGGACCGCAGCCTGAATCCGCGACAATCGTACTTGGGGGGTGTGATCGATCGGGTCCGCCCACGACAGAGCAACTCGTTCGACTATGCTGTTCAGGCCGCGGAGGCGATCGAACATGCTGACATAAATATGTCAGTTTCCACGACCTCCAACGAGCCGGTGGAATCGGGGCTGGTGAACCTCTCCTCGTACGCGGCGGTGATCTGGTTGAGCGGCGAAGAGTCCTCCACCAACGACACGTTCAGTGCCCTGGAACAGTCACGCGTCCAGGCCTATCTGTCGGCCGGCGGAAAGCTCTTTGTCTCGGGCGCCGAAATCGGATGGGACCTGGACCAATTGAATAACGGGCGTAGTTTCTATAACAACGTCCTGCGCGCCGATTATGTGGCCGATGACGCCGCGACCTACCAGGTGAGCGGGGTCGCCGGCGGGATCTTCCAGGGACTTGGTTTCAGCTTCGACAATGGCACCCTCTTCTATAACGTCGATTTTCCCGATGTCATCGCACCCCTGGGTGGCGCCGTGTCGGTGTTGAGTTATAGCGGAGGCATCGGCGGCACCGCGGCGATCGCCTATCAGGCAGTGGGACCGGGAACCCACGTCGTGAATTTCGGATTCCCCTTCGAGACCATCAATTCGGCATCCGCGCGCGACCAGGTGATGGCGAGGGTTCTGGACTACTTCGGCATCGAAGGGACCTTGGAAGGGGACTTCGATGGCGATGGCGACCTGGATTGCCAGGATGTCGGCGCCCTGACACGTGAGATTGCCGCCGGTACGCATCGAGCGCAGTATGACGTGACCCTGGACGGGCTCGTCACCCTGGCCGACCTGGACCGCTGGGTCCTGGAACTGCGGGACACGCTCTTCGGCGATGCCGACCTGAATGGCAGCGTGGATGGCTCCGATTTCGGCATCTGGAACGCAAACAAGTTCACGGCGGGCACCGACTGGTGCTCCGGGGATTTCAACGCCGACGGCCTCACCGACGGTTCCGACTTCGGCATCTGGAATGCGCAGAAGTTCCAGTCCGCTGCGCGAACAGGTGTTCCGGTTCCTCCGCGTCTTGCGGAGGAACCAGGCAACACACTCGACCGTACGAAGCGTACGCGAGTGGATCGCATATGGAAGGGCCAGGCCAACTCACCCGAACAGGCCTGCGATCGCCTTTAGGATGACACGTTACCGCTTAGTCACGGTACTACCGTGCTCCCGATCTGTCATCCTGAGGGCGCCGCAGGCGACCGAAGGACCTTCCCAACGCGTCGACCCTTCGAAGGTCGGTGGCGACTGGCAGTTCCTTCACTTCGCTGCGCTCCGTTCAGGAGGACATTGCGCCAGGTTGCGGCTGCCAATGAGCCCCGCATGTCATCCTGAGGGCGCCGCCGGCGACCGAAGGACCTTCCCAACGCGTCGACCTTTCGAAAGATCGGACGAGCGTCGGGTAGGGACACATTGT
>WPCK01013351.1_pt1 | contig 50589 bp, 36 predicted proteins | sample 5399851 | NCBI WGS metagenome assembly WPCK01 (sample SAMN12869471, study PRJNA574797) | sludge metagenome | isolation source: wastewater treatment of pH11 | place: China:Beijing | collected 2019-05-20
TCTGCAATAAGGGAGCGAATGCGAGCACGATACTTGCCTGGCATGTTGGAGGATCGTCCACCATCAGTCGGGCAAACAGGTTCAGCGAATCCGCTGTCGCCGTTCGGGCCAGCCATCCCAGCAGGTAATTGCGTGCCCGGCTTGCGGACGGCAGGCGCCGGTAAAGCGAATCGATCTGAGTCGCGAGGTCCGGAGAAACAGCCCGATCGGCTGCCGGCTTTGTGCCCTGTTCCCGGCGCGTCAGTCGTTGAAGCACAATTTCGATGGCCCTTTCGGCGACATTCGCCCCTCGATCGTCGCCGGCGTGCCCGGCAATTCCGGCAAGCAGATGAGCGGCGGCATCATCATCGATCCAGTCAAGTTCCGTTGAAATCGTCTCGATCCGCGCCAATTGATCGGGGTCATCCGAAAGGCGGCGGAACGCATCGATCAGGTTGTCAACATATTGATTCACTTTGATATTCCCGCCTTTGTGGTCGATTATTATCCCCGGCCGGGGACAGTTCAACCTTGAATCCGGCAACCGTGTCTCGAACGAACTGAAAGGTGACGCGTTGACGAAACCCGCCAAAAGGGTTAGTTTTCATCCTTCTGGCGAACACCCTATTCTACTACCGGCGCACTCAGGCGCCGGCCTGAGCTGTGACAGTATCCACCGACGCTGAACAAGCGGACAACAAGCCATCCAACAAGCTCCGGGTTCGGAAACGACGCAGTTTCGCCGAACTGGGCATCAGCCAGCGTCGCCTGGAAATCCTGGCAAGGATCGGATTTGAGAAACCAACTCCCGTTCAGGCCGGATTGATTCCTTTGGTCATCGAGGGCCATGACCTGATCGGACAGGCGCAAACCGGAACCGGCAAGACGGCGGCTTTCGGCATCCCGATCATCGATCGGCTGGAAGCCCGATTCGCAACCCGGGAACGCTCCGCGGAACACGACACTGCCAGTGCGGAGCCCGCTGGCCGGACTTCACGTGGCCCGCGTACAAAAACTCCGGGCATGCGGGGCCGGTACGCGACCGCCCTGGTTCTCGTCCCGACCAGAGAACTTTGTCTGCAAGTCCACCAGGAACTTGCCAGACTTGCCGATGACGACACCGTTGGTGAAGTGCCGGATTCCGGCAGCGATCAACCGCGGGCGAACCGGAAGAAAACGGCAATCGACGACAAGACCGTCCGCTCGATACCGGTCTATGGCGGCAAGTCGATGAAGTGGCAGATCAACCGTCTCGCCGAAGGCTGCGATATCGTCGTCGGTACACCGGGCCGGATTATCGATCACCTGCAGCGTGGAACATTCAACCCCGATCACATCGACACGGTGGTGCTGGATGAAGCCGACCGGATGCTCGATATCGGTTTCCGCCCGGCCATCGAGAAAATCCTGCGACGCGTCCCTGAAGACCGGCAGATGCTCTTGCTGAGTGCCACATTGCCGCCTCCGATACTCAATCTGGCCCGGCGCTACATGCGCGGGCCCAAATTGGCCAACTTTTCGCCAAAGACAATTTCCGTCGATACCATCGACCAGTACTATCTGACGGTCCGTGAAAATGACAAAGTCGAAATACTGGAGCAACTTCTTCGCCACCAGTCCCCATCCCAGGCGATCATTTTTTGCCGGACGCGGCTGGGAACCGAAAGGCTGTACCGCAAATTGCTGAAGACAAAGGATTTTGCGGATGCAAAGGCCATTCATGGTGACATGACGCAACCCGCCCGGGACCGCGTGATGGCTTCCTTTCGTGCCGGCGAAACGAGAATTCTTGTCGCGACCGACGTGGTTGGCCGCGGTATCGACGTGTCCCATGTCTCGCACATCATCAACTTCGACATCCCGGAACTCAGCGACGACTACGTCCATCGCGTCGGCCGGACGGGAAGAATGGGCCGCGACGGTGTCGCTTTTACTCTGGTAACGCCGATGCAGAAATCGGAACTTGCCCAGATCGAAAAGCGGATTGGCAAGGAGCTGATTCCATTCCCGCTCGAAGGCCACGAGACAATGGACATCAAGGACCAGGTGGCGGTTTCCCCGCGGGCTCGCCGTTACCGCCGGGGCCTGTGAGCGAGGATCGCACGGACTTTCTCGCCGGCAAGTTCTGCGGCCGACTGCCGGTGCTGTTGTCTCCAGGCCGCCATCTTTTGCGCGCCTGTCGATGATTCGTCAATCCACTCGCGGGCAAACTGCCCGCTGCGGATTTCTTCCAGAACTTTCTTCATCTGCCGGCGCACGTGGTCATCGATCACTCGCGGCCCGCGCGAGTAGTCTCCGAACTCCGCTGTGTTCGATATATGGTCGCGCATCCACGCCAGTCCGCCGTTGTAAAGCAGGTCGACAACAAGTTTCAGTTCATGGATGCACTCAAAATAAGCGATCTCCGGCCGATAGCCGGCCTCGACAAGCGTTTCAAATGCCGCGGCCGCGAGATGGCTGACTCCTCCGCACAGGACAACCTGTTCTCCAAACAGGTCCGTTTCGGTCTCTTCGGCGATCGTCGTTCGCAGGATGCCGGCCCGGCCACCCCCGAGTCCTCTTGCATATTCCAGTGCGATCGCCAGATGCTGCGTCTCGTTTGCATTCGGGCCCATTGCCACCAGACAGGCAACTCCCGCTCCCTGTTCGAACGCCGTTCGAACCATGTGGCCGGCCCCCTTCGGCGCAACCAGTACCGATGCAGTGCCTTCCGGCGGAATCACCTGGCGATACAAAAGACTGAATCCGTGACAAACGAGAATAGTCGCGCCCCTTTTCAGGACTGGTCGAATTTCGGATTCGAAAACCTTCCCATGCTGCTCATCGGGGAGCATCAGGGCGACAACATCGGCCTGGCCGGCAGCGGCACCGGCCGAAACCGGCGAAAATCCATCGGCCACTGCCAGGTCAAAACGTTTTCCCGGTCGTTGGCCAACCACTACGTTCAAGCCGCTGTCGCGCAGATTGAGTGCATGAGACCGCCCCTGAGCGCCGTAACCGACCATTGCGATGGTCTTGCCTGCAAGCTCCGAAGTCGTAATGTCCTCGTCGTACCAGACTCCGCTTTCAACCGGGTTTTCCATGATTGGCCTTGTATCAGTTCGTTGATCTGGATTTCAGCCAGGCTTGATGCCCGACATTGTCGTTCGTTTTCGGGGTTTTCCACAACGGGCGACCTGATTGAACGGTATTGCGTTCAGAACAAGTATTACCTTGCAATCGGGCGGAGCGGATCCTACGATCAAGAGCTGGCAAATCACCTGTGAAACACGTCTGTATTCTGGCAGCCCATGAAATCGAATTCGGGAAAGGCCCGGCGCCATGCCGGAATCGGCGCGATTTATCTGCTCAAGTTAACCCTGCTGGCGACCGGGTTGATGATACTGAACAGTTTCCTGATGGGGAAATTTGTCGAAGCCAATTTCAATTCCTTCCCGATGTTTTTTCAGGATGTCCGGATATACCAGTTCGCTCAAGTTGTATTGCCGTTCCTGCTCGTATTGCTTCAGTTTCGGATCTACGACTGGTTTCGCGATACTTTCTTCCCGGTAAGCGATCTTCCCGAAAAGGAAACTTCGTAGGCCCTGCCGACAGCCATCTGCGTTATTCTTGCAGTTGCCACTTGTTATTTTCAAAAACCGCCCTGGCCCATCGGGGATGCTGCCGGTCACTTCTCAGCCTCGCATCCTCCAGAATGACGCGGCGTGAGGGTTTTAGTTCCAGATCGACGCTTTTCGTTTGCATGGCGATCGTGACATCCCTCGAGAAATCGGCATTTTCCGGTGAAAGCCAGACGATGGCACTGCTGCCGCCCGTTGATCCCCTGATACGCAGTTCGTTCTTTTCGACGTTTCGTTTGCCTTCAATTGTCCACGAGCTGCGACCGGGTTTTGAACTTGCCCAGTCCTGTTCCGGCGGGATCATTTTTTCATTGGTGGTCAAATCAAATTCGACCCACCAGAAATAATTATCGAAAGTGCGCAGGGTATCGCATTCAAATTCCTGCACGTCCGTTCCCCGGCGAATCACCGACATCCATTGGAAGATGTTCGACAATTCGTCACCGAACTTCTCGGTCCCCCGGCCCCGGTAAAGGACGACAACGGTCTGGTAATCCTTGCTGCCAATCCTGTTATTCCAGATGTTCTTGTTCATGTCCCGCGAGAGAAAATCGCGGCTGCCATTGACGAAATAATACGATGAATAGAACTTGCCGTTGCGGATCGTATGGTTCAGATACTTGTCGGCACGCGCCGAAATCGGGATAACGCCCGCCCAGTGCTCCGGGTGAGCCTGTCCGATATCCCAGGCCGCGGTCCCTCCCTCAAAATGTCCGGTCAGAAAGACCCGATCCGAGTCGATCGAGAACCGCCTCATCGCATCGCGCAGCGATTTCAGGACAATCGCATGCTCGATCTCCGAGTATTCATAGGCCTCCTGGCCGGGCCGCGTCCACTTCGGCGCAATGACGATATATCCGTTTCGGGAAGCGTGTCCGCTGCGAATTCCGAATTGTTCGTGCGGTTTGCCACACCACCATTCAATCTGCGCCACCGGCGTCGTGTAATCGTCGGAGGAGGCCCCCAAAGTCACGATACACGGGTATCGGCGATAAGGATCGTATTCCGGGGGCAATTGGATGAAGTACCCGGCCTCCCGCTCCGGTTTTCCCACAGTGATCGGAAATTCCATCGGTTTGTCGAAGGTGATCGTCGCCGGGTCCGGAGCGAGCGGCGGCAAGATGTGTTTGATAATTCCGTCAAGAATGGAAACTTCGCCGGCTTCCAGCTTCTCCAGTTCATGAATGATCTCGTCGCGGCGAGAGGCTGAATCGGTTTGCAGATACTCCGTCACCAGGCTGCGCGCGCTGACCATCGACTGCACGGTGCCGGCATTTTCAATTGCGTTACCGGCACCGGCCAGCCAGCCAGAGACAGCGAGGGCAATCTTCTGGATATCCTTCAAGTCCGGATCGTCGGCCAGACGTACAAAGGTTGCGAGGCGGTCGATGCCGGATTGCCTCAGCTCGCTGACTATTTCCTCAACCGCCTGGTTCAGGGACGTTTTTGTTTCGGCTTCAATATCCGGGTCAGCAGCGGTCTTCGCCGCAACATTCTGCAACAGCGTTTTTGCACGTTCAACTTCCGCCTGCCGCTCGTCGAGCATTTTTTTTGCGTCGGAGATCTCGACCAGCACGGCGCTTGGCAGATCGGTGCGGGAAAGCAGGGGAACCAACAACTGACCGGCAATTTCCGGTTGACCGGCGTTGGCCCGCAAGCTGACTTCACCCAACATTTCCCGAACCACCTGTCCGCGCAGCACCTCGCTTTTTTTGGCAAGCGGGACGTCCAGACCGGGGAAATCCCTGCGGATTCCTTGCAATTCATTTTCCGCCTGATTGAATTTTCCGGCCTGGGCAAAAAAGTCCACGAGCCGCAACCGCTCGTCCGCATTGCCCGGGTCCCGGATTTGCAGGTGGAGCACGTCCACGATCGTTTGCAGGCGAATCGAGTTCAGGGCGATGTACATCTCCCAGGGGGCCTGCGCCCCTCCCGCATTGACGACCCCTTCGAGCTTTACATATCGGGGCGTGACCTCAGTGATTCCCTGAATCGTCGTTTCCGGCCCGGTAGCCGTCATGGAAGTTATCGTGCGACGGCCCCATCGATCGAACGGCCCCAGTTGCAGAATCTCGCCCACGGGAAAACTGTTGGCGTCTCCCTTGTGAACCGTCTGGTTGATCTCGAATTTCTCTTCTTGCCGGTCATACGGACTGTTGTCGTTCGCAATATTGAATCGGGAAACAAAAATCTCCCGCAACTCATCGGCGATCAGGATGATTCCGAAATCGCGGGAGTCCGGGCTGAGATTCTCATTGGTTGCCCCCATCGACTTCAGGCTTCCCAGCTTGCCGATGAAACGCATCCCGTTGGTCAACTCCACGGCACGCCATTCATTTGAGCGGAGCTGGGCGAAAGCTGGCCTCGATGAAAAGAATGCGACGCCAAGCGCTGTCAAAATCACGAGCCGGAACATTCCGGAGTTTCCGCGCATAATTGTTTCCTGTTTCACTTGCCCAAAGCCCCCTTCAGGCACGACTTGCCCGTACATTGTAGGTCATCGGGCTGTTTGCGGCCAGGTTACCGCAGTTTGTTCCCAATGCCGGAAAGTGCCTGCTTTGACTTAATCGGCCGTTCTGCTCAAAATCAGAACAGATTCATTTCCGGCTGTTCGTCCCGCAAAAAACGGGCAGCTCAATTCCCGCTTGTAACCCATCGCCAAGTTCATGCCTGTCCGATTTGTTTGCCCGAATTGCAAAGCCAAATTGACGGTAAGCCGCCGTTTCGCCGGACAGCAGGGAAGTTGCCCCTCTTGCCAATCGGCGATTGTTGTCCCGGGCAATCCCCCGGCAACTGTCGAAGCGGCCCCGATTCTCGACCCGACCGGCAGCGCGGTCATCGAATCTGTGCCTGTAGTGCCCAAAGCCGAGTCGGCACAACCGGAAGTGCAAACCACTGTCGAACCAGCAAAGCCCGAGGCTCCCTCGAAGGGCTCATGGCTTTCGTCCTCTGGCGCATCGCCTTCTCTCTCGGAACATGTGCAGCTTCGCCGGTGGGTGGTCTATCTTCAAGCGGCGCTGCTTGGAATCAGCGCAACGACTTTTTTTGTTTTTGGCATGCTGGTTGGACGCAGCACCGCACCCGCGGCGATGACCGGCGAATTACCCGTCATCGCCGATGTTTCGGGAGTCGTGCTGTATCGCAATCAGGGAATCGAAGAAGCGGATGCCGGCGCGGTCGTCTTGCTGCTGCCGGTGGGAAACCACCCCAACCCGCGACCCGAACCGGATACGATCGTGCCCGAACGATTCGCCCCGTTGAATAATCCGGCGATCGACACGATACGCGACCTGGGTGGCAACATCGTTCGCGTCGATCGCTCGGGGAGATTCGAAACCCGCGTCAGAACCGGAAGCTACTGGCTGATGGTAATTTCGAGAAACCAGAGCTCCACACAACGGGAAATCGAGAGGAAGGTCCGCGCCGATATCGGCGACTATTTCCTGCCCGTCGAAGATTTGCTCGGCAACCGCGCCTTTCACTGGGAGAAAGTACGCATTGCCACTCCAGGCCAGGTTCTCTCGACGGTGGTCTTTTGATGAAGTCCGCAGGCTGACTGAATCATCGCGATCTAGCGGATGATTTCCTTTTTGCCTTGCAGGTAGTCCCAGATCACAAACCGGTCGAGGTCATTGCCTGACGTGAAAATCACACGGCCACCCGTCATTTCGGCGACCCGGTAGGCGAAGCGGATGTCAGCTTCCGTCTGGTTGTAGCTCTGAATGAGAAACAGGTTGATGGTGATACCCTCCCGCTGGCAGAGCATCGCTTCCCTCATGGTTGCCGATTCGGTGACCTGATGCGGCGGATAGATCAGGTACAGTTTCTGCTCCTCAAAATGGGCGGTCGGCAAGCCATCGGTGATCAGGAAAATCTGACGGTTCGGAGTCGGCGTGCCGGCGAGCTGCTGACGTGCCAGGCGCAGGGCATGTTGCATATTGGTGAAATGCTGGTGCACCATGTGCTCGCTGACATCTTCGCGCCCCATGTCGACGGACAACCGCACCACCGGATCGTAAAGGGTCACCGGGCGAGGCATAAGCGTGGCGATTTCACTTCGCCGGCGGACCCGGGCGAAAGTGTACATTTCGATGAAGCCGAGAAAATCTCCCGGATATTCGCCGTGGACCAATCCATCGAGGGCCAACGCCATTTTCTTGACATTGATGTACAGCCCTTCATAGCGCATGGAGCCACTCATATCCATGATGACGGAAGTCGCACAGCGCGGCGTATTGCGCGTCCGGTGAATCTCGATATCATCGCCGCGCAGCCTGAGCGGTCCTCCCGTTCCTTGCCGGACCATGGCGTTGATCATGGTTTGCGGGATGTCCATTTGTGTGATGGAGTCACCGAACTCCCACGGTTTGGTGCGTTGAAGCTCGACAGCTCCCTCTCCCATCACATTGTTGTCGTGACGTCCGGTTCGCGATTCCTTGAGTTCGCCAAAAATCCGGGACAGCAGTGCGTTCTGGAAAATGCGCATCGCCTTCGGCGTCAACTGGAACTGTTTGCCATCAAACTCCAGACCCTGTCGCTCCGCCATTTCCCGCACGTAGTTCTCGATCGTTCGCTGAATCTCTTCCAGCGATTGAAGCTGGTTCTCGGGCACAAACTCGCCCAGTTCCTCCAGATCCAGAATGGCGATTTGCGATGTTTCGCGGGCTTCGGCGAGTTGTTCAAGGAGTTTTTCAATCTTGTCGAGCTGCTCCTTGATCTCCAGGGCCTGTTCGATTGTCAGCGGCTCGCGACCGGTGAAATAGTATTTCGAAGCCAGCTCGTCGATTTCGTATTTGTTTCCCAGATGTTGCATGAGCGCGGGAAGACGGCCCGTGAATTCGGGTGCGGTATTTCCCGCCAGATACCAGACCCGTTCCAGGTCATAAAGCTGCTCTTCGCGAACAGCGCGATCAAACGCCTGGCGGGATTTCTGCGGCGGCACCATTTTCCGGGCGGCGTTGTGGAAGGCGTCGCGGGCCAGTTCCTGAACGGTCCCGGTTTCGTATTTCTCGAGAATCCGCCGACGAAAGTCCTCGAGCTGTGCCTGGATCTGATCAAGTCCCGGCCCAAGCTGCCGGAATTGCTCCGGAGTCAGCCGCACCGCCCTCGCCAGTTCCTCTTCAGTCAGCTGCCGCAACGTTCCATGGGCCAGCAGCGAGTTCATTGCCGGCGACACGAGATCCTGATTGGCGATGTTCGGGCCCGGGAATCGTTGCGGGTCATACTTCTGGTAGGTATGCACCACGCCACCATGCCGCGGAACACTGCGAGGTTCCCCGGCGGCATCGTCCCGGTTCGTCGATGGGTCAGACTTCATATGTGGTCACACCATGACGCTGAGCGCGGGAAATCCGGTTCCGCGCGTACAATCCCGCCAACACGAATTCAACACAAGAGGCGCGAACCGCGTCCGAACCGGAAGCGTTGACTTCAAAGGCCTTTTCCCAGACCTGGGGGACACGCTTGAGGATTTTTGCGTAGTCTGCCGACGGAACCATGTCGCCCACTTCAATCCGGATTCCTTTGGAAAAGACTTCGGCAATCTCTTCCAGTCCATGGGCGGTCACGTATTCGTCGAACACGCTGGAAATCGCCTGGGCGATGATTCCATCCAGTACCTGCTGTTCCGACATCTGGTGACTCCCCATCAGGTCGAGTTCCAGTTTGCCAAGCGATGATGTGTACAGGTGCGCAAGGTCGCTGATGCGCGGCACGGCCGGCTTTTCGCCCAGAATCACGCCACGATGCCGCGCGCTGGAGACCATCGTGCGGTAATTGGCGATGCTGAAGCGGGCACTGACCCCCGATTGATGATCGACATATTTGCTGCGGCGGGCCTCGATCGTGATCTGTTGACAGATCTCCTTCATGAAAAACGGCACGACCACCGGGTAATCGCCGCCAAGGTCAATTCCGGCCTCCTGATCGACAATTTGCACTTCCAGCTCCCTTTGTCGCGGGTAGTGCGTTCGAATCAGCGAACCGATGCGGTCCTTGAGTTGCGGAATGACCTTGCCGCTCCGGTTGTACGTGGAAGGGTTTGCCGAAAACAGGATCATCACGTCGACGTCGAAACGGACGGGAAACCCGCGTATCTGCACGTCGCGCTCTTCCAGAATATTGAACAGGCCGACCTGGACGAGCTCATCGAGTTCGGGAAGTTCGTTGACGGCAAAGATGCCCCTGTGCATCCGCGGTATCAACCCGAAGTGCAAGGCATCCTCGGCCGACATGCTGGTACCGCCAGCGAGCTTGGCCGGGTCGATTTCACCAATGATGTCGGCGAATTTTGTTCCTGGCGCCAGCCGCTCGGCATAGCGGTCTTCGGCCCGCCACCAGCGGATCGGTATTTCCGAATCACGACGTTCGTGGACAAGATCGATCGCCCGGCGCGAAAGCGGATTGAGGGGGTCTTCATGGAAAGGGGATTCCGGTACGTCGAGATACGGGATCTCCGGGTCGAGGAAGCGAACAAGCGATCGCATCAACCGGCTTTTGGCCTGCCCTTTCTCCCCCATGAAGAGCATATCGTGGCCGGAAAGTATGGCGATGTTCAGTTCCGGAATGACCGTGTCGTCGTAGCCGACGATGCCCGGGTAAAGCGTCTCTCCGGATGAAAGGGCCTTGAGAAAATTCTCGCGAAGCTCCTGTTTGACGCTGCGGGAGCGCCAGCCGGAATCCACCAGGTCTTTCAAGGTTTGCGGTCGGGTCGAAAGAGTCGTAGTCATGACTGCCAAGGGAAGGTGATCCTCTCTGGTTCGGGACATTGCCGTTTCTTCACCATCCGGTTGACCGGCTGGCAAGAACTCAGGTTGCATTATACGTTTTTCCGGCGAGACTCCGGTTTGTTAACGGCCTGTGCAGCGGGCGATTAAGTGTCAAAATTGGTGACGACACTTTCAGGACACCTTCGCTGTTTCGGTGCCAGTGGATGCCAGGTGCCTCAATTTCTTTCCTTCAGCTCTTGTTCATGAATTCACCAAAAAAGCCCGAATTTATCTACTTCGACCTCGGCAATGTGCTGGTCCACTTCGATCATGAGATCGCTGTCCGGAACCTTGCTTCCCTTGCCGGTTGCAGCCTCGATACGATTCGCCGGCTGGTTTTTGCGGAAGGTCTTGCTCACCGGTACGAACGCGGCGAAATCTCGACCGGAGAAGTCTGCCGGACACTTCGAAAAGAGCTGAAAACAGCCGTGGGCGATGAATCGATCTGTCGGGCCCTGTCCGACATTTTTGATCTCAACCTCGCCGTCATGCCGCTGGTTACAGGGCTTCGCTGTCGCAACCCGTCCATCGGTATCCTGAGTAACACTTGCGAAGCTCACTGGGACTTCATCAACCGCCGCTATTCGCTGTCGCGGCTGTTTCCCGTGCACGCACTCAGCTACGAACTCGGCGCGACCAAGCCCGATTCATCGATTTACCTTGATGCTGCCGAAAAGGCCGGTGTTCCCCCCGAATCGGCTTTCTTCTGTGACGACATCCTTGCCAATGTCGCCGGTGCGAAGGCGGCTGGATACGATGCCGTTCAATTCAGGGATGCTCCCCAACTGGCCCATGAACTCCGCAGGCGGGAAATCGCCACGGGATTCTGAGTCAGGATCCTGCCTGTCGCCAGCAAGGTCACGCTAGCGGTCGGCCAATCGGCCATCCGCCGGTTAAAGATAATCCGGATTTTCGTCCATGACGCGAGCAATGCGAAGTCTTTGCGCACGGCAGAAAGATTTTGTGTTTTGTGTCACCTGCGACTTCCGAATCAGCGTTTGGGTGCAAGATCAAGGAATGGATGCCGGCTCACGGGATCGGTCCACGACAAAAGGAATTGAAGATGCTTCTGAAGAATCCCTGGTTTCAACGGATGATTGGCGGATCGATTGGCGAGCGGGCAGGCATCCGGATGGTCTCGGGCGTCGAGTACATGGTATTGCGCGGGCACAAGGACCAGGCCGTGATGAAACGGCTTCGGCGCGCGAGGAGCGAGCGAAAGACGCTTGTGACCTTCAATGAAGCGTTCATGGTGTATTCTCTGGCCCGCTCGATTTCCACGCTGCCCGGCGAAATAGCCGAAATCGGCGTCTATGAAGGGAGCACCGCAAAACTGCTTTGCGAACTCAAGGGGAACAAGTCTCTTCACCTTTTCGACACGTTCGAGGGGCTTCCCGACGGGACGACAAAGACCGAGAAAATCGTTTACGGCAAGAAGCGCAAAAAACGGCAATACCACTGCTCACTTGAGTCGGTAAGCGGATACCTCAACGGTTATGAAAACGTCAGTTATTACAAGGGCTTTTTTCCGGACTCCGCCGTCAATCTCGATCCGAAGCTCCGTTTTGCCTTTGTGCACATGGATGTCGACTTGTACAAGAGCACGCTTGACTGCCTGAAGTTCTTTTACGACCGCATGACTCCAGGTGGCATCATGCTTTCACACGACTACTCCATTCTCGAAGGGGTCAAAACCGCCTTCACGGAGTTCCTCGCCGACAAGGAAGAAGATCTCGTGGAGCTGCCGACGACCCAAGCCATGATCATCAAGCGCTGATCGGCAAGGCAACCTCGTTGTCGAAAAGATTGGCTGGCGGGCCGATGGATGACTCTTGCGATCCGCTCCCGGCCGGAAATTTCAGATCTCAGATCTCAGATCTCAGATCTCAGATCTCAGATCTCAGATCTCAGATCTCAAATCTCAGATCTCAAATCTCAAATCGCAGATCTCAAATCGCAGATCTCGGCTCCCCAATCTGCAATTCTGCAATTTTGAAATTCTGAAATCCGAAATCCGAAATCCGAAATCCGAAATCTGAAATCTGAAATCTGAAATCTGAAATCTGAAATCTGAAATTGGCAAAACGGGACCTTGAACTCAGCTACCGGACTTCGGGCTGCGATCGAGATGGACCATCAACAGGGCCACATCCGCCGGTGTCACTCCCGGGATCCGCGACGCCTGTTCCAGCGATTCGGGGCGAAAGCGGACGAATTTCTCCCGGGCTTCCGTGCGAAGTTGAGATAAACGGGCATAGTCAAAATCCTCCGGGATTTTTCTGGTGGCGAGCCTTTTTTGCCGGTCGATGGCCGACTGTTGGCGCGTCACATATCCCGAATACTTGACGTCGAATTCCACCTGTTCGGCGACTTCGGCATCGACTGCGGAAAGGGGAGGGCAAATCGAAACCAATGCTCCCCAGTCGACTTCAGGACGCCGCAGGTACTTTTCAAGAGTTCCGCCTTGATGGAACGTGGTCGTCAATATCGCCATGGCCGATTCGATCCCATCGAGCTTCTGCTGAAGGCGCTTCATTCGCTCATCGCCGACAAGCCCCAGTGAATGCCCAAGTGGCGTCAGACGCCGGTCGGCATTGTCCTGACGAAGGAGGAGCCGATACTCGGCGCGGCTGGTGAACAGCCGGTAAGGCTCATCGACGCTGCATGTCACGAGGTCATCGACCAGAACTCCGAGATAACCCTCCTCGCGGCCGACTTCCAGCGATCCGCCGTCGCGCAGACTGAGCGCTGCGTTGGCTCCGGCAAGCAATCCCTGTCCGGCGGCTTCCTCGTAGCCGGTGGTTCCGTTGATTTGGCCAGCCAGATACAGACCGTTGACGGCCCGGGTCTCCAGCGTTTTTCGCAGCTGTTCCGGGGGACAAAAATCGTATTCGACCGCATACCCGTAACGGAGAATCCCGGCTTTCTCCAGTCCGGGAATCAATCGAAACATTGCGTCCTGCACATCGCGCGGCAAACTCGTCGACACGCCGTTGACGTATACTTCAAGCGTATTTCTGCCTTCCGGCTCCAGGAAAAGTTGATGTCGTTCCTTGTCCGCAAAACGGACGACCTTGTCTTCAATCGATGGGCAATAACGCGGTCCACTTCCCTGAATCTGCCCGCTGTACATCGGCGCGCGATGCAGGTTGTCGCGAATCAGCTGGTGAACCCGTTCATCGGTCCAGGTGATCCAGCAGTCCACTTGCGCCGTGTCGATCGACCGGTTGAGGAAGGAAAATGGACGAGGGTTCACGTCTCCCGGTTGACGGTCAATTCGCGAATAATCGATCGTGCGGCCATTCAGCCTGGCCGGAGTTCCGGTCTTGAAACGCTCGACGCGAAACCCGAGCCGTTTGAGCGCTGCGCTGATACCGGTGGTCGTTCCCTCGCCGGCACGCCCCCCCGGAGTCTTCGCCTCACCGGTATGCATGATGGCCTGCAAAAACGTACCCGTCGTCAGAATCACCCTGGGAGCGAAATAACGGGCGGCGCCGCGGACAGAAACTCCCACAACGCGAGATTCGCCGTTCGCGGTTTCAACCAGGATGTCGTCGACAATTTCCTGGCGCAATGAAAGGTTATCCATTCGTTCAATGGCATGCTTGATCCACGCCTGATAGCCCTTTTTGTCGGCCTGGGCGCGGGGGCTGTGCATCGCCGGGCCCTTGCGAACATTCAACATGCGAAACTGGATCCCCGTCGCATCGATGGCCTGGCCCATCAAGCCGCCGAGCGCGTCGATTTCCCGCACCAGATGCCCCTTGGCAACCCCGCCGATCGCCGGATTGCAACTCATTTGGCCAACCGTATCCAGGTTGGTCGTGAGCAAGGCAGTCCGCGCACCCAGCCGGGCCGACGCCGCTGCGGCTTCCGTCCCGGCATGGCCGGCACCGACAACGATCACGTCAAAATGGTAGTCAACGGTATGAGACATAAGTCGAACAAGAGAAATCAGGCCGATTCCTCGCCTGGGACCGGTTTCAATTCGCCGCTGGCCAACTGCCTAATGGCTTGCGGCAACATCTCCATGATATCCACGGCCGTCATGCCATGGGTTCCAAGCCGCCCCGCCGCGAGATCTCCGGCTGACCCGTGGACATGGCAACCCAGTCGGGCGGCCTCAAAACTGTTCAATCCCTGCCCGATCCAGGCGGCAATAACCCCGCTCAACACATCCCCCGAGCCAGCGGTTGCCATCCCCGGATTTCCAGTACTGTTGTAAACGATTGTTGACCCGTCGCAGACCATCGAATTGTGCCCTTTGAGGACGACCACGCAAGCCAGATCGGCTGCAAGTCCTGTCGCGGCCGATTCAAGTGTTTTCCTGTCGGTGGAAAGACCCGGAACTATCCGCCGAAGTTCGCCCGGATGGGGAGTCAGGACGCGTGGAGCCGTCACCGGGCCTGAAATCCGCTGCCAATCGATATTGTTCAGCCCATCGGCATCGACGACCGCCGGTATCCGCGCCGCAAGAAAAATGTCCGTGACCAGTTCACGAAGTTCAGCGCTTGCCCCAAGGCCCGGACCGACGACCAGGCAATCCGCGGCAGGGATCCGCCCGGCAAGCTGCTTCCACGACTCGAGCAAAATACGCCCGGCGGCATCTTCATCAAGACCGACAGTCATGATCGCCGGATTGAATCCGGCCACCGTATCCTGGGCCGAACGGGCAGTTGCCACCGTCACACGCCCGGCACCGGAACGCAATGCGGCGACTGCAGAGAGTGCAGCTGCCCCCGCCATCCCGCGCGAACCGGCAATGACGACGATATGCCCATAGTCTCCCTTGTGGGACTCCGGACGACGTGCCGGGACCGGTGGAACGGGTGAATTTCCCCTTCTATCACCCGATTCAGATTTTGCGCAGGCCAGGTCGGTAAATTCCGCGAGACTGATCTTTCCCGCGCGAAACCGCCGCGCTGCTTCCTGGAATTCGTGTCGATTCATCCCCGAATTCTATCAGGGAACCGCCAAGCGCGGAACGAAGGGGACTCCGTACTCCTCCTACTCGCCGCTTCCCAATGCCTTGAACATCTTGTGCATTGGTCCTGAACTTGCGGGTCGGACAAGAATCTCGTCACCCGGATGCACGGCATAGTTGAAATGCTCGTCGGTAATCGTTCCGGCCTCCGAGTCCCAGGGAATTTCCAGCCGGAGAACCTCGCCGTTTTCCGCAACGCGACGGGCAAGGTCAACTCGCATTCCATTGTACTTCTGAGTCGCTCCCGATTCCTCCAGGGCCTGTGACACCGTAATCGGCTTCGTCAACGTTCCAGTGAAGACCTTGGGTTCCGAGGATGTGTAGCCAGCCAGCAAAACCTTGTACGTGGGTCCCCGGCTTGTTTCCGGCGGTGCGGCCATCTCGGCTGGGGCGGTCGTTTTCGATATCGGACGGAGGGTCGAGCAGCCGCTTGCCAATATGATTGCCGTACTCCCGAGCACCACGACCAGCCGTCGGAAACCGGCAATTCCCGCACGATGCAAACTGGAACCGTTGACTAAAGGCGTTTTCACGAATGGCTCCTTGTGAGAGTGATTGGGCGACAACAGTACAAGGCCCCCATGTCTCCTGATCGGAATCGTCGATTCAGGCGGAAAACCTTAGCTATTTTCTGCCAACTGGCCCAAGTGCTGGCAAAACGTTACCTTCATTCACTTCCCGGCAGGGGAATTGGCCACAATGCTGGCGTGGCAATCGTAGCAACTTTCGCTTTGTATTCATGTCGAACTGGAACGGGAAAGTCTGTGTCGTCACGGGAGGCTCAGCCGGGCTCGGTTTGAACATCGCCCGCCGCTTCGCCGCCGCGGGTTGCCGGATTGCCCTGGTTGCACGGGACGAGGCGCGACTGAAAACGGCTGTCGCGAGCCTGCAATCGAACTCGGCAATACCGGTTTCCGCCGATGTGACACAGACGGAGCAGGCGACTCGCGCGATTCAGGAAGTGGCCGGGCATTTCGGACAGATCGATGTGCTGGTAAACAATGTAGGCAAGTCCTGCAGGACATCGCTTTTTTCCGTGACTCACCAGGACTATTTGCACTTTCTGGAAGTCAACCTGCTTTCGGCGGTTCACTGCACGACCGCGGCCATTGGTTATCTGGAAAAGACATCTGGCCATGTAGTCAATATCGGTTCGCTCTCCAGCAAGACAGCGTGGCCATTTCTCGCTCCTTATACGACAAGCAAGTTCGCGCTGGCGGCTTACAATCACCACCTGCGACTGGAAGGTCCGCAAAACGTGCATTACATGCTGGTTTGCCCGGGACCGATACGTCGGGATGATGCGGGATACCGTTACGATGAACAAACGGCCGGACTTCCCGATTATGCCCGACAGCCGGCTGCCGGAGCAAAAATGCGCGGCACCGATCCGGAAGTCCTCGCCGACCAGATACTTCGCGGCTGCGAAAGAAGAAAGCTGGAGCTGATACCGCTACGAACCCGGCTGGGACTGGTTGCCTCGGCCTGGTCGCCGCGAATCGGCGACTGGATTCTCCGTCGCAAGATGCAAAACTAGGCCCATCGCCGCAAAAAAAAACAACAACTGTTTACCCACCGATCCGGATCCTTGCATTATGGCATTTTTTGAAGACATTCCGGCCATTCGTTTCGAAGGCCCGTCGACCCGTAACCCGCTCGCCTTTCGCCACTACGACGAAAATCAGGTTGTCGAGGGAAAGACCATGCGGGATCACTTTCGATTCAGCGTCGTCTGGTGGCACACGTTTCGCGGAACGGGAACAGACCCGTTTGGCAGCTCCACGCTGATTCGACCCTGGGATGACGGGAGCGAATCGCTGGAAAACGCGGTTCGCCGGGTTCACGCGGCTTTCGAATTCATGCACAAACTTGGCGCGCCATTCTTTGCGTTCCACGATGTGGATGTCGCGCCAACGGGGAGTTCCATCGCCGAGTTTCATCGCAATCTGGATGCCGTGGTCGATGCCATCGAACAGGAAATGCAGCGGACAGGAATTCGTCTCCTGTGGGGTACCGCAAACCTGTTCAGCCATCCACGATACATGCACGGTGCCGCGACGAGTTGCAATGTGGAGGTCTTTGCCTACGCCGCCGCCCAGGTGAAGAAATGCCTGGAAGTCACCAAACGGCTTGGAGGCGAGAACTACGTTTTCTGGGGAGGCCGCGAAGGGTACCAGAACCTGTGGGCAACCGATCTGAAAAGGGAGCTGGACCAGTTCGCCAGATTTCTCCATCTCGCCGTGGATCATGCGAAGAAGATCGGTTTCGACGGCCAGTTTCTGATCGAGCCCAAACCGAAAGAACCGACCAAACACCAATACGACAGCGACGCGGCGGCGTGCATCAATTTCCTGCGAGCCTACGGCCTCGACGGGCACTTCAAGCTCAACATTGAAACCAACCACGCCACGCTTGCCGGCCACACGATGATGCACGAGCTGGAATATTCTGCGATTCAGGGCATGCTCGGCTCGATTGACGCGAATCGGGGCGATCTCCTGCTGGGGTGGGACACGGATCAGTTTCCAACAGACATCTACGAGACGACTGCGATCATGCACGTGCTGTTAAGGCACGGCGGTATCGGTCGTGGCGGAATGAATTTTGACGCCAAAGTGCGGCGCGAGAGCATCGATCCCGTCGACCTGTTTCATGCACATATCGGTTCCATGGATGCCTTTGCCCGCGGCCTCAAGATCGCCGCCGCCATTCGGGCCGACGGGCGGCTTGAACGACTGGTCAACGATCGATACTCCAGCTGGTCGACAGAACTCGGCCGGGGAATAGAAAAAGGCCAGCATTCACTGGAGACCCTCGCCGACTGGATCGTCCGACGGGGCGAAGCTGCACCCAACGCCAGCGCACGGCAGGAGTTGATCGAGAACCTGATCAACGACTTCATTTGATGGCGTATTCCTGTATGGCCCTGCGGTCGGCGAATGCCGGCTCTGGGCCAGGCTATTGAAGGATCACTTCTCTTTCACCAGCTTCGGAAGCCGAAGTCGCCGGCTTCAAGCCGCGCTCGACGAGAATGTCGGCCCGGTCCCTCCCTGCCAGGACGCAGAATGGGCCAGGGGAAAATACGGGCAACTCAACGCGACGGTCGATGGATCGAAATGTGCTGACAATTTCACCAGTCGCCTCGTCCTGGATTTGAACCACCGGCCTGTCGAATCCGGTAATTTCCAGGGTTGGCAACCAGCCGGTCGGTTTGCGACCATCGTTCTCCTGTAATTTCAGGGTCATTGGCCAGCCGGGATACTGGCGGGAATTATCGGACACGGATTCAGCGAAGCGCGGCCAGCATTCGATAGTCACGGTGTTATCTGATTTTCGGAAACGGGCGACGCCGAAACCATCGCCGCGTTCCCGTTCATTGGCCAGATCTCCGGGGTTGGCGTAGGCCAACATGCGAATAAAGTTGCCAAGGCCGTCGCGGTATTCGCCAGTCCACGGCAGCGGGCTGCCGGGAACAGGATTCTCTCCCTCCCTTTCACTTTCCGGATGCCACCAGCGACCGTAAATCGTGTTGACGAGTGCGGGACTCGTGAAGGCATAGGGACCGTCACCCTGAGATTCAATCCCGTGCTTCACGGCGACGGCAAGATGCTGGTCGCCACACAAATGCATGGCCCGGCACATTCGCAGCTCGCGCAACGCCGCGTTCCTCCCCGATTGTGGCCAGCCATTGCAGTCGAGGTCGGCAAGCAACCGGTTGGCCCGTTCGCCATGCAGGTGAACGGCTCCACAAAAAGCTGTTTGCGAAAGGAGGCATTTGATGGCCGCCCCTTGCCAGTCCTGTCCCCATTGATGGAGAAAGCGAATTTGCCTTTCACCGAGCAACTCAAGTCCCGGAAGGTCGATGGACGCCCGGTCATAATTGACATCGGTAATATGATCCGGACGGGGGCCCATTTGCGGGATGTTTCCCTTTGGCGCGGATTTGAACTTTCGGTCCTCGACGATGGCAAAGTCCATCCCGCCCAGCCTTAAACGCGTGAACCAAACTCCGATTCCGCGTTTGACCGGTTCGGGATCGACCGGATCCGGCAAATGCCAGGTCTGGCATCGCTCGACCATCTGCACGTACTTGACGGGATAGAAATATCCCCCATCAGGTCCTTGCGGCGTCGATGATTTTTTTCCGGATTCGCCCCACAGATTCGAATGCCCGACATCGTGGTCATCGGGAATGGTGATCGTCGGGCGGTCGCGCATCAACTCGCCAAATTGTTCGCCGAATTCGAGCCAGCCGTGCGTGTGTTGCGTGTGTCGATAGGTCTGATCGCCGGCAAAGAAAAGCAGGTCCGGATCGATGGCCTTGAGGTTGGCGACAATCGTCTCCCTCGGACCAGGTGTGCGCGAAGAGTTGCACGACATGTTCGCAACGACGATTTCGTCCTTGTCAAGCGGATTTCGGCGGATTTTCCCGGTCCAGATCGCTCCAGCTGAATGGGCAAGGCGGAACGGGACGTCTTTGGAATCATCCCATCCTTCGACGCGAAAATGGGCACTCCAGCCGGGGAAGACAATGGGCTCCCGCGCCGCCAGCTCCCAGCCCTTTCCGCGATCGAACTCAAGTGTCACTTCCCGCGATTCGCCAGGCAACAGCGGATAGAGCTGGGCAGTCATTTTCAGCACGCCCGCCTCGACCGCGTACAGCGAGAATCCGATCACCTTGTCGCGCGGAACCACGAGCGGGTTTTCCTTCTGCTCGTTCCAGCGTCCAACGGCCAAAGAATCGAGATCCGGAAAATCCGCCCCAAACGGATGTGGATCGACTTCCTGACCCAATACTGACAATGGAAGAGCCAGCAATGCGAACAGGCCAATCCATTTTGACGCGAGGCGTTTGGGAAATCGGTGCATCGAACAAGTTCCTCGTCGAGAATGCCTGTGGCACTATGTTGAGCTGCGCCAATAAGCGTTCCTCCGCTTGCCATTCTCGCCCAAAAAGCTGATTGGGCCAAGGTTGTGTTGAGTGAATCCGCCGATGGGCGCCAGCCCACGGTTTTGCCACCTGTTTCAGCCTTTGCCACCCTCCCAAAAACCGGTCGCTCGCGCGATTCGGCTGATTCAAGACCCTCGATGCGCCGAATTAATCAATACAACCAGGAGGGGAAACTGGATGAAACCGCGATACATGGCTAAAATTGTCTGTCGAAAGCAAGGCGAATAAAAAAATGACCATGAAAATCCTTTTGGCCAGCCCGCGCGGATTCTGTGCCGGCGTCAATATGGCAATCGAAAGCCTCGAGCTTGCCTTGCAGGCTTTTGGCCCCCCCATTTATGTCTATCATGAGATCGTGCACAACAAATATGTTGTGGATTCGTTCCGCGACAGGGGCGTCACGTTTGTCGACTCGCTGGAAGAGGTCCCCGAGGCATCGAATCTTCTTTTTTCCGCCCATGGCGTCTCGCCGGAGATCCGCAAGTTCGCTGCAAAACGGCGATTGAACGCCATCGATGCCACTTGCCCTCTCGTCACGAAAGTCCACCTGGAAGCGATCCGCTACGCCCGGGAAGGCTATACCATTTTCCTTATTGGGCACGAAGGTCACGATGAAGTGATCGGAACCATGGGCGAAGCACCGGAATCGATGGTTCTGGTGGAAACTCCTGAAGATGTGGATCGCCTCCCTTTCGACGCCGACGCGCGGGTGGCGTATCTGACGCAGACAACACTTTCAGTGGATGACGCGAACAGGATCATTGACCGATTGCGCCAACGTTTCCCCCGGCTCGTGAATCCGCCCAAAGATGACATCTGCTATGCAACGCAGAACAGGCAGGACGCTGTTCGAAAACTGGCGGCCGAAGCCGATCTGTGCCTCGTGTTGGGCAGCCAGAACAGTTCCAATAGCCAGAGATTGCGTGAGCTGGCTCATGACACGGGAATTCCCGCAAGGCTGATCGACGGGCCATCGGACATCGATCCATCCTGGTTCAAGGGAGATGAGACGGTACTCGTCACGGCAGGGGCATCGGCACCGGAAACTGTCGTCGAACAGTGCATTGACTGGTTGTGCAAGAGGTTTCAGGCAGAAGTTGAAGTTCGTACGATTCGTCAGGAAAACGTCCATTTCCCCCTTCCACGTCCGTTGCGCGGTTTGCAGAAACAGGATTCCTGATCACGGTTTTAGAACAGTTCCGCGACATGAATTCGCGGGGTGTTTTGTACTGCGAAACGGCAAATAGTCATTTTCCCTGGCTCCTGATCCGGTTTTTTTGCAAAAACCGTCATCATTCGCACTTTCGACGCGAAGCGGTTTCAACTAATTTGGGTACTTTGCGTGGACATTCCGGTTCTAATCAGACAGTGAGCCATCTTTGCCGGGTCAATCGGCGGGATTGAAACAAGGCTCCTTATTGGCATGTCCCTGGGGACAGGGAATTGCCGGCCGGCTGCCCTGAAACACTGACTTACATCAAAGGACACTGACTTGGGCAGTATTCTGCGTGCAAATTCTGCAGCGCGTCCCTACACGCTGTTGACCGGCGCGACCGGACTGCTGGGTCAGTACATCCTGCGCGACCTGCTGCGCGCCGGACAGCCGGTGGCTGTGCTTGTCAGGCCGTCGAAAAAGATCAGCGCTCGCGAGCGAATCGAGCGGATATTGCAGCGCTTCGACCGGGAAACGGAGCTGGGGCTTCCCCGCCCGGTCGTGCTGGCCGGAGATATTACCGAACCCGGTTTGCGGCTCCATCCGGACGACCGCGAATTTGTCAGAACGCATTGCAGCAGCCTGGTTCACAACGCAGCTGTGCTCCAGTTTCAGGGGGAAAGTCGCGATGGCGAGCCCTGGCTGACCAATGTCGCCGGCACGCGCCACGTGCTCGACTTCACCCGCGAAACGGGTATTGCGACCATGCATTACGTTTCCACTGCCTATGTCTGTGGAATGCGGGAAGGCCAGATACTGGAAGACGAACTCGATTGCGGCCAGCAGTTTCGCAACGTTTACGAGCGCAGCAAGTTCGAAGCCGAGTTGATGGTTCGCGATGCATCGCACCTTGAATCCACAACGATCTACCGTCCGGTTGTCGTTGCCGGAGACTCGCGAACGGGCTACACGTCAACGTATCACGGTCTGTTCGTTTACCTGAGAATGTTCTCGATGTTTGTGCCGCATCTCGAACGCGGCGCCGACGGGCGAATCCTGACGGATGTCCAGATTCCCCTCGATGGTGACGAGCCCCGTAACGTGGTTCCGGTTGACTGGGTTTCCAGCGTGTTCCGCACGGTCTTTTCCAACCCGGCCTTGCACAACAAGACCTATCATCTGGCGCCCGACCGCTTCCTCACTGCGCGGCAGGTGATCGAAGCCTGCTACGATCATTTCAACTCGTTCGGAGTCGAGTTCTGCGGACCGGGAAAAAACGGCGTTGCCCAGCCTGACTATGCACGGAAGATCGTCGAGCAGGTATCGGTTTATTCCCAATACGAAACCAACGACCCGCTTTTTGATACGCGGAATCTGCAAGCCGCGGCCCCGGGCATCCGCTGCCCGGAAATCGATCACGACATGATTTTGCGTTTTCTGCGCTATGGTGAGTCCGACCTTTGGGGAAAGCGGCGGCATGTAGCGGCAGATTGCGCGACCCGGGATCAGATCGACCAACAGCTTCGGGATATCGCCCGGGCGGAGCGCGTACGCCATGAGCCGCTTGGCGTCCGGTTGCTTGGCCCGGGAGGAGGGGACTGGACCCTGTTCCGCTCCGCCAACTCGGGCGAAACGGTCTTTCAAAGGGGAATCGCCAGTGCGGAAATTCCGGTTCTGGTTCGCAAGGCGGGTTCCACCGCTGCCATGCCAGGTGCTCCGGTTCTGATACTTGGAAGTACCGACTCCAAAGTTGAACCCGGGTCTGTCAACGAGTGATCGCTAGTTTTCGATCGAGTCGCCAGACGATCCCGCTTCTCCCGTTGCCGACCCTACACTGATGGGCTTCGTCGATTCGATCTGCACGTCATAGGGCCCGCGAAACCTGTATTCAACACCTCGCCAGCGAATGCTGCGCAAGAAATACGAACTGGTCAGGGCAAAAAAATAGGCGACTTGCGCCAACCCCGTCGCGGCGACGACGGAAACTGGCGAAGGCCTGAACTCCGGCAGGTTTCCCGACCGGATCGCAATGGCCGCCCGCGCTGTTCCATCGATGGATCGAAGTGACCAGACGTAAAACGAGATCCAGATCAGAAACGCGATCCCGCACATGCCGGTTGCAAAACTGTCGTTCGCAAGGAATCCGGCAATTCCCGCCACGATAACCGCTGCCAGCGCAAAATTGGTCGTAAGGCAGTGCAGGGCGGCCAGGCGAAATGCCGGATGATAGAGCCGCACATTGAGTAACTGTCGCTGCATCCAGCGGCACGCCGCCAGCAGGCCTGTCGACTCGCTTCCGGGAATCAGCAACTCCGGCAAGACTACGGTTCGCTTGCCAACCCTTCTCGCCAAGGCAAAAAGTTGCGTGTCGTCAAAAAGGCTCTTGCTCCAGACTTCACGCAGTTCAACCGACTCGGCAAATTCTCGTCGGAAGGCCACCGAACCTCCCCACGGAATCCGGTAGATCACCAGTTGCACCGAAGCGGCAAGGTTCCAGAGCCAGCGCACCAGTGTGCCACATCGATTGTCCGGAGGAATAAACCAGCGGCAGCCGGAACTGACTGCCACGTCTGCATTTTCCAGCGGTCTGGTCAAGTCGCGGAGCCAGTTCTTGTCCGGCACGCCATCGGCATCGACAAGCGCGATGACTTCGCAGGACTGTCCAATGGAGTCCAGTGCCGATACCAGCGAATTGCACTTCAGGCTGCACCGGCCGGTCGGTGGGGCAGCGACGATCAGCTGAAAGCGCTCGGCATGTTCCGGAGAAAGTTCCTTCAGAATCCCGACCGCTTCGTCCGAATACGAGTCAACCACGCACAAAACGCGATAGGACCGGTAGTCCTGTCGCGCAAGCGCCGCCAGGCACTCCGGCAATGAAGGATCCCGCCCGCGCAAACACAAGACGACGGTTACGGACGGCTCCCGATCCAGTGAAGGTTTATCGCCGTGAAGTCTGTTGCGCACCGTGCGGCACCACCAGACCACCAGCAGCCATTGAATCACGATCGTGGCTATCAGAAACAGAGCCGGGGAGACACCGAGTGCACTCATCCCGGCGTCCCGATTGGCTTGCCCGCTTCGAGATCCCAGAGAATGCCATCGGGACCTGCGTTCACGACCGGGGTGTCCCCCAGGGCTTCAATCATCCCGGCGCAATCGTGAATGTGTCCGCACACGACCAGCGCCGGATGGGTGCGGACGATCGCATCGCGAATGGCTGTACTTCCCAGCTGCATTCCCCTGGACGATCGATCTACGACTCCATGCGGTGGCGAGTGAACGATCAGGACGCTCCCCGCCGCGACTCTTTCCAGTCCAATTTCCGCTTCCTTTTCCGTGAAGTCGTAACTCCATTCGCCAAACGGGGTCACTGGAACTCCACCCCCAAAACCGAAGAAGGTGACGCCGTCGATGACGACCGAATTTCCATGCAAGGCATGGGCGCCCTCCCAGGTCAGTGCGGCCTGCAGTTGTTCAATCGACTCAGCGTTGCCCGGCACGGCAACCAGCGGCTTGCCGACATCGCGGAAGGGGGCCAGAGTTTCCGCGGTCCCACGGCGCATGACACCGAAATCGCCGGCGCCGATCAGGACATCGGCCTGTTCCGCTCGCGCAATCAATCGCTGAACAGCCGGCCGGCTGCAATGCACATCGCTGAACAACAACAATTTCATGGTCATTCCTGTCAGTACCCGAGGCGGGACTTGAACCCGCACAGAGTTGCCTCTACAGGATTTTAAGTCCTGTGCGTCTGCCGATTCCGCCACTCGGGCAACGGGAACAGCCTTCCATCGAAGTAAACAACAGTTTAACCGCTCGCCGGCAACCGGTTCACCCCGCTTCCAAAAATGCCGCTGCCGCTAAAATGATTCCTCCGCGCCAAAGCGATTTCGCCAAACCCACTCCGTACAACTATAACCCACATGCTTGTTGCCGAGACCGTGTCCTCGTCCGGATTTCTGCCAGCGCGCGGGTCGTTCATGCTCGACTTTGTCGTCGTGGCGATGGCCCTGATCGTTCTGGTGATGACTTTCAGCGTCTGGACCGTCCGAAAACGGCGAAACTTTTTGCTGCACAAGCGTATCCAGATTGGCACCGCTGCCGTACTTTTCCTCGCCATCGTGGCGTTCGAGCTGGACCTGCGGCTTTTGACCGACTGGAGGACGCTGGCCGCCAGTTCGAGGTTCGCCGGAACCGGCGTGATTGAAACCGCCCTGTATATCCATCTCTGCTTTGCGATACCGGCACCCTTCATCTGGGCAATCACGCTCGTCAAGGCTTTGCGTCACTTTCCGAATCCACCGGCACCTGTATCCGGAAAGTTCTCTCGCCAACACCGGAGACTGGGCTGGCTTTCGGTAATCGTTATGGTGATGACAGCCGTGACAGGGTGGTTTTTTTACGCGGTGGCCTTTGTCGCCTGAAGAACGCCGGCTCCGGCAAAGGGCATGGGTATCTGGCGAAGATCGCACGAAGCGGCCGGATTCCAGCGGTGCTAGACTCCCGGCGGTCGGGTCTTGAGGGTCGCCTCGACTTCCTTTTCCTCCCCGTCTGACTGAATTCGGATTTTGAGAACATCCCCGGGCTGACGGCTGCCAATAACAATGACCATCTGGCCATGACTGGAAATCGGGGTGCCGTCAATGGACAGGAAGATGTCTCCGACCTTGATTCCGGCCTCCTCAGCGGCACTACCTTCGACCACAGTCTGGATGACCAGCCGGGGTTCGGCTTCTCCGCTCTCGTCGTAACCCAGTTCTTCCTGCACCGAAATTCCCAGAAAGGCCGGATGTCCCGTGGCCGTCAGGGAGATGTTGGGCATACGTCTCGAGAGGTCCAGAAACGGGACCGGATCGTATTTGCAACGGGTGATCACCACTATCTGAAGTCCGGGAACCATTTCCAGTTCACTAATCAGTTCCGTGGGGATTTCACAATCCTCAAAAATGATCTGGTGAACCGCCGCCAGTTCCCGCATCAACTTGATGCCCTCGGCGGTCTCGTTGGTGATCCTGGCAATGCGGGCACTGGTCGGCTGTTGTGCAAGGACCGTGCCGTTGCCGCCGACGACGAATACGCGCCCGCCCCCTTCAACCAAGACCCTTGTTTGCGACGACAATTCTCCAGTTGCCGGGTTCGAATCGGGCCTCCCGGTCAATGCATCGACGATCGACTTCTCCTCTCCGGCCAGTATCTTGTCAATCTCGGCAATCATTTCTTCACGGGGCGGGGTAACGACATCGTCTGGCGATCGACGCGTATCGTTTGCAGCTTGCGGCTCAGCAGCCGTCAGGATTTCGACACCAGCCAATCCCCCGCCAGCAAAAATGGCATCGTCGCCAAGCGCTCCCTGAACATCAATTTCGATTCCCGTGGCACGAATTTTTTCACGGACCTTTTCGGCTCGGCCTTCTTTCCACCGCGCAATCGCTTCCCGGGCTGAATTGGCGTATTGGTGGAACCCGTTGCGCGACAGGTATTCCAGCACAGCGGCAATTCTTGACAATTCATCTTCTGATTCGGCGCTCGATGCGATTTCGCAAAGGACGCGCCCACATCGAATGGCGATTTCCGGCTCTTCGGACAAAACGTGCTCGACAAGGAAACTTGCTGCCGGAAAACCGAACTTCGCGAGAGATTTTTCGGCAGCTTCCCGCGCCTGGAACGAATCGTCGTCCAGTTGCCGGATCAATGAATCAATCCGTTCCTTCGCCGGCTCCTCGTGAGACTGGCAGGCAATTGCCGACGCCGGGACGTTTTCCGGAAAAACAGTGAGAAAACACCCCGCGACCCAGAGGAAAACGTGCGCCAACCAGTTGTTGCTTTCGAATTTCATGGCCGGAGACCTTGCCATTGACATGTCGTCGGGTCAAGGCACGAACACCTTGAGCTGTCACCCGTTATCGTAACCCATCGGCAGCAATTGGTCGATTTGCATCGGGTCGAGTCGCTACCTGTTTCCGAAAAAGACCGGTTTTGAAGGGAAGTGTTGCTTTTGTTTTGACTTGGACCCTTCTATACTAACGGCGGGTGAGATCGATGGCATTGCTGTCAAGTCCCGGAACTGTTTTGAGGCGATCTTGTCCCACCACCCGGCGAGCCTGCGGTTTCCGCGTCTTACCAGCCCAGAATCCCTACCTGCAACTGACAATCGATCCGCATGGACACTTCCCAGATTCCGCGGATGACGTCCAAATCTGCCGGCACGCTTTGTGTCAGCAACTGGCACGATGTTGTTGCCCTCAGTTTTCAGGTAGACGACAGGATTATTCTTCCATTTCTCCCGGCGGGGACACGGATTGCCAAATACAACGAACACACGCTGGTCACCCTGCTGGCCAGGAAGGAAATGGAGTTCCGGCCGTTCGGATGGCCGATTTCATTCGTGAAGTCCCATCTGGCCATCGATTTGCGTGCCTATGCACAGGCAGAAACGAGCTCCGGAACGATTACCGGCTTCGTTGTTCTGAAGCACCTGGTCTCGAAAAAGTTCGCCGCAGCATGTCTCCGCTATCTGTACAAGTCACCCTGCGAAGTGACGCGAATGAGGCAAATCGCCAGTGAGTTTCACGGGGGATTGCGAAGTGCCCAGCCAACCGCCGAGTATCACTGGCTGCACGGGGATCAGGACAATCACTTTCTGGTTCGAACCAACCAACAGGGCCGGAAGTCGTCCGATGATTCCCGCGACGCTTTCCTGCTAAACCAGACCCTTCGTTTCTTGCCATCGGAATCCGGGGTCAAGGCCTGTGAAGTCCGCCAGGCACCCTGGGTGGTGTGGCGGGGAGCCTCCGGTATGTACGAATGCGACAAGGCCGCTCTCGTCGACGCGAACCTTGGTCGTTATCTGCGAAAGCCCAGCTCGGTTTATCTCAGTTCCGGCGGCGAAATAACGGTTCTCAAACCCGTGCCACTTTCAGAAATGTCGGCATCGCACGCCTGAGCCGGTCAATTGCCCATCCCGACACCGGGTTCTATACTTGGGAATCGTGACCCCGGGATCTCGCGCTCCGGGTGAGTCCCCATGGCAACAAGAAAAGGCCTGAAAAACCATGAATTCAAGCCCATCCGTCCGGTTTCCCGTTTTGAAACCATCGCTCCGTGTCCTGTTGATGCTCGCCTGCCTGCCGCTGTTGCCGGCTATGGCGGCGCGAGCACAGGAAGATCCGGCGGAAAAGGAAGAAATCAAGGAGCGATCGGGCGAGAACTTCATTCGCGTGCGTGTCGATCGCGACGATGAACCGGTAGCAATGGAGACATCGGTCACCCGTTATATCGGCGTCAACAAGCACGGGCAGCGAGTAACTGTCGACCTGATCGGTGTCGTGCACATTGGCGAACAGGAATACTACGAGTCGTTGAACGAGTTGTTCGATGGATACGATTCGGTGCTCTATGAACTTGTCGCTCCGGAGGGAACTGTCATCCCGGAAGGAGGAAGGGGAGAAGACTCGGGACTTAACCCGGTTGCCGCCCTGCAACTGGGCATGAAGTCAGCCCTGGGCCTCGAATTTCAGCTCAATCACATCAATTACACGGCCTCGAATTTCGTGCATGCGGACATGTCTCCCGATGAATTCCTCGAGAGCATGAAAAAGAACGACGAGAGCTTTTTCAAGATGGCGATGAAAATGGTAGGGCAGGGGATCGCCCGCCAGCATTCCCCCGCCAAAAGCGGCCAGATGACCGAAGCCAGCCTGATGATGGCAATGCTTTCAGGCAATCGTCAGCAATCGATGAGGCGATTGATGGCCAGCGAGATGCAAAAAATGGAATCCGGCATGTTGATTTTCAATGGGAAGGATGGTTCGACGATTATTCACCATCGCAATCGCAAGGCACTGTCGGTCATGCAGGAACAGATCGATGCGGGGAAACAGCAATTGGGTGTTTTTTACGGCGCGGGTCACTTGCCGCACATGGAAAAACTGCTGATTGAAGAATACAAGATGCAACGGGCCGGACAATTCTGGCTCGAAGCCTGGGACCTTCGATAGATCTATCGGGGATTTAAAGGCCCCAATAATGTTTTTCGCGATTCGCAGATCTTGATGTCATCCACAAGCTGGATCACACCGGCAACGCGACGGCAGACGCTTAACGCCTTGTCCCGTTCGCTGGCGTCCCCGAGCATTCCCGAAATGCGAACGACGCCGTTGTCGACCTCGACCATCAAATCGCGGAATTCCGGCGTCTGCCGGCTTTCCAGGTACAGCTGTACCCTGTGTTGCAGGTCGATATCGTCAAATCCGGCCAGCGAGGTCTGAGTACTGGTGTCAAAAGCCATGATCGTCCCTTTCGGCTAAAGGCCGCGACGCTTCCGTGCCAATTGCAGAGAAAGATAACGCGACCTTTCAATGAATGAATCAACGGACTTGTTGGTCACTCCGACAGCGAAACCGATCCAGTGCTTCATGATGAGATTCGATGATGCTTTCGATCCCCTCGAGGTGGCATTCGTCGATTTGACATCGATTTAACCGGCCGAAGAGGTTCGAGCACTCGCCCGATTATATCGATTCCTTTTCCAAAGCGAAGAAATTTCTTTAAGGGCAAGGGAAATTTTTTCAATCTGCCAGCAGCTTTTTTTTGGGAAGGTTGTCGATTTCGGCGCGCCGTTTGCTTCGGGCACCCCCCGTCACCGTGCGCTGGATGCACGCCGGGTCCAGGCGGGGACGATCCATGCAAATATTTCAAGTCCAGTTTGCTGAATGGTGGCACTCGATCATCGCTGTTCAAGAAGACAGGTTTACAGAATCGTTGACCCTCTCCATACTGTTGGACTTCCCGACCCGAATCTTTCCCGCCGACTGGTTTTCAGGAGCCTACCGGATGCACCGTCTAGCGATCAGTGAGTTCTCTACTTACAGTTGGTCGCTTGAGCAGGAAGTTCAGGAGTTTTCCCGCCGCGGTATTCGTCAGATCGGACTCTGGCGGACCAAGTTGTCTGATCTGGAGATCGATGCGGCCGCCGACCTGCTTTACGCCTCCGACATCCGCGTTTCCAGCCTTTCATGGGCAGGCGGGTTCACCGGAACCTGCGGCATGTCGTTTGAGGAAGCTGTAGAAGATGCCATGCTGGCCATTCGAACAGCTGCGAGAATCGGATCGGGATGTCTTGTTGTTCACCCCGGCAGCCGCGGCGGACACACTCGCAATCATGCCTGCAAACTCTTTCGCACCGCGCTCGACCGGCTGCTGCCTGTCGCATCGGATTATGGTGTGACTCTCGGAATTGAAATCATGGAGTGCACGGAAGCTGCTCCCTGGACGGTCATGGACTCGCAACAACAGGTCATCGACCTTGTGCGGAACTACGCAACCTCCTGCCTCGGTCTGGTTCTGGACCTGTTTTATGTCGGCAAGAACGAATCCGTTGTCGAAGAAATTGCCGGCGGATCGCCCAACGTTGTGCTCGTTCAGGTGTCCGACCGGCTGGAAAACCGCGATGGAACGGCCAGCCGCTGCGCCCCCGGTGAAGGAGATGTTCCCTTCGCCCGCTGGTTCGAAGCACTTTCAAAGGCAGGCTACACGGGGCCATGGGAAATGGAGTTGCATGGCCCAATGTTCGGGCCGTCCCGCTACCGCAAGCTTCTCGACGATTCCGTCGCCTTCCTGCAACAACTTCGCGATCAGTCGAAACGCAATCGCAGTATGTCGACAAGTTTCCGTTCGCTCTGACCGGGTTCCTGATCCGGGACTCCGTCACTTCTGTTTGCGCAAGTCCAGGCATACGACCTTGTCGGCATCGCGGACGATAACAAGTCCCTGAACAGCAACGGGCGATGCCCAGCACGGTTCGACGAGACGAACAATTTCCGCATCCAGCAAGGCGACCTCGCGGAACTCGTCTGTATCCGGCATGACCACAGAAAGCCGTCCCGTCTCGCCAAGACACAACAAGTGCCCGTCGGCAAGCGTCAGGCTGCATCGCGACAATCCAGGTTCCGTCCAGAGCACTTTCCCGTCCGTTACCCGAACGCAGCGCAGTTCGGCAGCCGACTTCTTTTCGCCACTGGAGCACCATGCATGGTCCCCGATAACGACCGGCGTGCACCAATGGCAGGCGATCGATTTTTCGCGACGATCGGCGTCGTGCCATACCGGTTCGATCGGCTGTCCGCTTTCGGGTGCAATGCGGGTCAACGGCAACAAGGCTCCGCCTGGCCCGTAGGATTCCGTTATCAGGATTCCCGCTTCGGTCACAATCGGAGTGCTGGCGTTGACGCTTTCGAATTTTGCGGCTCGCCAGGGGAATGACCAAAGTTCTGACCCGTCTTCCGGATCAAAAAGGGACAGTCCGGAGCGCATGAAGGCGACTCCCGTCGGCTGGCCGTCAATGTTCGCGACCACAGGGGAAGCGTAACTGGCAAGATCGTCAATGCAGCGGAAACGAACTTCGCCCGTCCTCTTGTCGAATGACACCATTCCGGTACCGTCCGGTTGCACGTTGTCGAGTGACTGCGCCCCGTCGGTCACAGGCTTCGGACTTCCACCGATCATGACCCAAAGCAGGTCGCCATGCACGACAGGTGTACTCCCGACACCGAAAAAATTCTGGACGACATGAAACTGCTTCGCTGTGTCCACACTCCATACCAGTTCTCCCGATTCGGCATTCAGGCAATGGAGCATCCCCTCCGCCCCAAAGATGTAAACCCGGTTCTCGTCAATGGTCGGGCTTCCACGCGGTCCATTGTCGAAACCGTACATGTCGCGGTAGTCGGTCGCATAACGAAACTCCCATTGCTGCCTGCCAGTCATCAAATCCAGGCAAGCGAGTCTCGCTTCGTCTCCCGCGCGATCAAAATGGTAGTATCGGCCGGCAGAAACAGAGCCGGCGCCGTAACCGGTTCCCACCCTGTGCGTCCAGAGAATTTTGGGTGGCTGTTTTCTCCAGTCGAACTCCCAGTCGCTCCCCCGCGCGATTCCGTTGCGTTCCGGCCCGAGAAATGAAGGCCAGTCCCCCCGAGCCGACTGCCTTTCATCGTCTTGCCGGCCCCCCTGATTGGCCGATCCGCCGTTTGCCGGCGCCGTCCCGCCGACACCGCACCCGACCACGCCGATCGCCAGGAAGACAAAACAGCTTGCGCGACGCCTGGCGGTTGGTGTAAGATTGCTTTCTTGCGGTGCCAACGTCCGATTTTTCATCTTTGGGATACTTCTGCAATGAGCGGGACCGGAGTCTTGTTTGTCAACGAGCGAATATCCATCCCGCATGACGAGTTCCGTTTCACTTATTCGCGATCGGGAGGCCCCGGCGGTCAAAACGTCAACAAGGTGAATTCGCGGGTACAGTTGCGATGGAATCTGGATCGCACTGCTGCCTTGCCCGGCGACGTCATGGAACGGCTCCGCCGCCAATATCATAGACAGATTTCGGGCGAAGGTGACCTTTGCCTGACGAGCCAGCGGTTTCGGGATCAGGGGCGCAACGTTCTGGATGTATTGGACAAGCTCGCCACGATGGTCCGCGCCGTCGCCGATCCTCCCAAAAAGCGAATTCGCACGCGCGTATCGAAAGGCCAGAAACAGCGCCGTCTCGACAACAAGCGCCGCCTTTCCGAGAAAAAACAGGGCCGCCGGCAGTTATAGAGGCCGGTTCAAACCGAAGAAAATTCGAGATTTGGGGCGGGTTTTTCCGCCGGTCATTGCTGCCGGGACAGGATCTTGAACTCCTCCCGGCTGGCCAGCTCCTGGAATTCAGGTTCCTGAATGAGCTTCTCAAATCGCGCCGGGTCGGCATTCCGGATCCTCTGCAAAAACCGGATGGCGAGATCGCAAAAATCCTTGCGGTACTCGTTCGCTCCCGGTTCATGGGCCATCCCGGGACCTCCATGTTCCGCTCCGGCTATCGCACAAAGTCTGGCTGCCTCAACCAGCTGATTGTTCAGGACATGCGGAGGCCCTTTCGATTCAGTGAATTCGGTTATCCCTTCCAGCACTTCCAATGCGCTTTGGTAGTGTTTCGCCTCGACCAGGCATCCAGCCCGTTCGATACTGAATTGCAGCCGGTAATTTCCGTTGACGTGGGTGATCGCCAATTCGTAGTCACTGGCCGCGTCGATCGGCCGTTCCAGTTTTCTCAGCAATCGTGCGCGGGTTCTCCAGACAAAGGGAGCGAGTTCGGTTTTGATCCTCGATTCCGGTTCCCGCTCCAGCAGCTCATTTATCAATGTGACGGCCCGGTCAAGCATGCCCAGGCCCGCAGCCTGGTCGCCACCATCAAAGACAAGTTCTCCCCGTTTGCCGAGAGCTTCGGCCAGCAGGACCTCGGCTTGTGATCCACCCGCCCGACGGGCGACCAGCGGCTCCAGCAGTTTGCAGCACCGTTCCAGGTATTCAATGGCCTGCCCTGGATCATTTGCCAGTGTGCTGATGCTGGACAACTCGTGAAGGCACCGCGCCAAACCGGTCGTATGCACAATGACCGAGGGATATTGGCGGCACAGGGCCTCCAATTCTTCAACCGCCTCAAGCAACAACTGCGATGCCAGTTCGGACCGACCGGTAACCTTGGCGACCTTTCCAAGGTCTTGCAGCGACTCGGCAAGCACCTGACGTGGAAATACACCGGCATCGGAACAGGCGACCGCCTTGCGGGCCAGATCGCATGCGATCGTGAATTCTGTCTCTGCGTCGCGCCACGCAGAGATGCTTCGCGACAAGACAGACTTGCCCAGGCGGTCATGCGAATAGGCGAGTTGCGCCAGGTGACCGGAATGGTCCGGCTCGCGGCTGACCAACCGCTCCCATTGGCCAATCGCATCTCGTATCAGTTTGTCGGCCTGCTCAAGGTCCTTGATGGAATACGCTATTGCCGACTGCAACAACAACGACTCGGCCAGCACCCGCTGGACTGGAATCGACTCGGGATCCGTCACCAGCAAATGCCGGCACACGTCGACACTGCGGGATGCAGACTCCATCGCCCTGGCTGATTGGGCATCGTTCAGGAGCAAATGCGACAATTCCTGCCAACATTCCGCCAGTTCGGTTTGCATTTCCGGCAGGTCAGACAGTTCCTTTGGCAATCCATCGAACTCACGGAGAGCCACGCGATAGTTTTCAATGGCCACCTGGCCTGAATCGATGACTTTCGAAAGCTTTGCCAAACGTCGGCGTGCCATGAACAAATCCTCCTGAGCCAGGCTGGACCCGCCTCGCCGACGAAGCAATTGTTGATGGAATTCTGCCGCAGACGACAACAACTCCTTCCGCAAGGGGAGCAGATCGTCGGATTGCAACTGCAGGTCTTCGCTGACTTTTGTGCAAAACTGGTCGACGGCACGAATTGCCAGTTGCAGGTTGATTTGTGCTTCGCCCAGATTTTGCAGGGATGCGCGGTGGTTGTGACTGGCCTGGAACGCCAGGACCAGGCTGACGATGCTCGTTGCAACCAGCAACAGTCCAAGTGTGGCCGCCGTGACCAGGACCGACCGGTGTTTGCGCGAGAACTTTCGAAAGCGGTATTGCCACGTCGGGGGGCAGGCAAGAACCGTGTTTCCGGCGAGATAGCGCTCCAGGTCCTGCGTCAATGCGCTAACCGTCTCGAAACGACGGGTTCGGTCCTTTTCCAGACACTTGAGAATGATCCAGTCAAGGTCGCTTTCAATTTTTCGCCCGGCGAGTTTGAAGCGGGAACCATCCTCCGATTCCAGTTTTTTCGCCGCATCGGAATTCGCCCAGCGCATGCCCGGCCGCTCCGGTTCGACCTCCTGAATGATCCTGAGCCGCTCGGCCAGACCCGGATGTTGGCGATCGGCCAGGGCAAAGGGAGTCGAACCGGTTAACAACTCGTAAGCGACGACCCCCAATGAATAGACATCAGCGCGCACATCGATATCCGGATTGGCACGATCGGCCTGTTCTGGTGCGATATATTCCACCGTCCCCATAATCTGGCCAAATCCGGTGTGATAATCGTCTTTCAGGCCCGCCACGCTCGTGGCCTTGGCGATCCCGAAATCAATGACCTTCGGGACATGCTTTCCCTCCCGGTCGGCAACGAGGATATTGGATGGCTTCAAATCGCGATGGATTATTCCTTTCTGATGGGCATGATGCACGGCATGACAAACCGTAATCAGCAATTCAAGTCGTTGTCTTGTCGTCAGCCCCTTATTTTCGCAGAACCGGTTAATTGCCTCCCCCTCCACCCATTCCATGGCAAACCAGGGATCACCTCGCGATGTCATCCCGGCGTCCAGAAACCGGGCGATATTGGGGTGATCCATCAAACCCAGAATCCGCCGTTCGTGATCGAAGCGATCGAGGATTTCGCACTGATTCAACCCGCCGCGCACAACCTTGATGGCAACGAATCGCTCAACAGGCGATTCCTGGCGGGCCAGATAGACGCTCCCCATGCCGCCGTGTGCAATGAGCGACTGGATCCGGAAGGGTCCGACACACTCGTCGATCATCAGCTGACCGTCTGTCGGCGACAAACCTGCGTCAACGCCAGTAGACCATTGGGCAGGTGTTTCGAGGAATTGCCCCAGTTGCGGCACCAGTGACAGCAAACGAAGAACCTCATCGGTCGTCGCCTGATCGCCGCCACAGGCATTTTGCAGGTAACGATTCCGTTCGCTGACATCCGGAATAGTCATCGCTCCATTGAAGATTTCCTCAATCGTATACCGGGTGCCCATTGCTTAACCTGATTTGCAGTCGGAGTGATTTCATGCGCGCTGCCACATGGATCAATTGCAGAATCCTGACATAATTCAATGCGACAAAAAGGACAATAATTGATCAATCCCGGGAAAGTTCGCCAAAAAGCCATGTTCTGGCGAAGGTCCAGTATCGCTGGGCGGTCGCTGTTGAGACTCCAATGGCCTGGGCGGCCGCTTCATTTGTCAGCCCGGCGAAGTATCTCAGTTTCACAATCGCTGCCTTGTCCGGGTATTCGATTTCAAGTTTTGACAGGGCCTCGTTTAACGCCAGAAGTTCGTCGTCCGTCGGGGTCGACGGCAATTCGTCCGGGTCCAGGTCCAGTCTTTGCATTTGGCCGCCGCGTTTGAAACGCTTTCTGCGCCGGGCGTTTTCGACGAGGATCCGCCGCATCGCCTCGGCCGCGGCTGCAAAAAAATGACCTCGGCTGTTCCATTGATCTCCCCCGGAATGATCCGTCAATCGGAGAAACGCCTCATGCACCAGGGCGGTGGGCTGCAGCGTATTGCCCGCCGGTTCGCTGGCCATGCGACTGGCGGCCAATTGCCGTAACTGCTCGTAGACCAGTGGCAACAACCTGCTGGATGCCCCGGTATCCCCGGCATCGATCATTTTCAGGACTTCGGTGACTTCTTCCATTAGCTAATTCCCGGCCTATCCATCCTGAAACTACAGCCAACAAGCATAACCGGCAGGCGGTTCGCGCGCCCCTGGTTCCGGGCCCGAATCCTGCCGCAAGAACAAAAAATCGGCCCACTCCAGTTTTTCCCTGATCGAACCATCGAACGCACGTCGCACTGGGTTATGAGCCAGGGCGCTGCTGTTTCCCAGGGGGAAGGGAACGGCCATTTCATTTCCCCCGATTCGTCGTCCCTGACAAACCCGGCCAGACATCAAGGGATTTCTTTTATCCAGAGTCCGAAGGTACCCAACGCGAGAAAGCCATGTCAAGCTGCAGCCAATCCATTTTGTCCCGCTGCCGGGTGTTTGTTTCCTTATCGGGGTTCGGTCTGTTGTTTGCAGCGTCCGCTGCCGCCCAAACAAGTTTCTGGATCAGTCCCGCCGGAGGCAGCTACTCCAATCCAATGAATTGGCAGAACGGGGTTCCTCCACAGACAGGCAACTCCGTCTTCAATATTAGCTCAAATTACACTGTCGATATCGATTTCGATGCCATCAATACCAGCACCGTTCTTGCCGCAACCAACGCAGATATTGATTGGATCATCTCCGCCAACAGCTTTACTATCTCCCAGTTGAAAATTGGCTCATCGGCTGGAACCCACAATCAGTTGTCTGTTTCCGGAGGTTTGCTGTCTGCGACCTTTGTGGAAGTCGCACCGGCTCCCGGTCAAGGCACTTTGACACTCGGCGGACAGGTGCAGGCGACTTATATGGTTGTGGGTGGTCAGGCTTCATTCCCGGGATTCTTTGCGCAAACACCCGGCGGGCCGGGAACGCTGGTCATCGAAAACGGAGCCGAAGTACACGTCGGCGGATTGCTGGCCGACAACGCAGGTTCAGGCTCCACGATTGACTTCAACGGCGGTGACTTGTTTATCCACGGTATCGGGCGATTCAACGCCGGCGCTTCACCCCAGTCATTCACCCGGGTTGGCGATGGCACGCACGAAGCGCGATTGCATCTCCTGAGTTCGATTCTTCCCGACAACTCCGTGATTCCCGGAATGTATGACTTTGGCGATGAAACACTGACAATCGCCGCGAGTTCATCTGTCGAATTTAACAGCCTGGACGGCAACCTGCGGGTTGGCAATATCGCACGGGAATCGGCCATGTTCCAGACCCGTGGCCAATTCAACTGGCTGGCCGGAAATATCGAATTGACCAACGCTGAATTTCGCATAGACAACAACGGGCAATTCGGTTCAACGGTCGTGCTCTCCGGATCGAAACGGATGTTTGCACCCAGCGGGACTATCGTAACCGCCGGCTCGTCTCTGTCGCTGGAGGGTGGCACGCTGGATACGTCGACACTGACGAATTCCGGCGGCAGTTTCCATTTTGACCATGGGGTGCTGCTTCTTGCCAATGACAATCTGGAGATTGGCAACAACGGCATCACAAATCCTGGCGGCGTGGTCATCGGGAACTCCAGTGTCATATCGGCAAGCGGCGAATTGACGATTACTGACGGCCACAGCGTCAATCTCAACGGCGGCCAACTGATTGCAGGAAGAGTAGCCGGAAACGGACCACTGAACTTTACCAGTGGCGAGTTGACCATCTATAGCGGAGACCTCACCGCTGGACCCGGTGGGCAGCTCAATCCGGCAAGCGATCTGTTCGTCGGCACCGGATCCTCCATCAATTTGTTGGGGGGCCATTTGCAGTTGCAGGCCGGCAGGAATCTCGACATCGACGGCGGGGTCGTTTCCGTCGCTGGTCTGAGGCCAGAAGGCTCTATCACCATCGAGAACGGGTTTCTGTCGGCGAATCGGGTGTACGTCGGCGGTTCCGGCTCCAACGGCCAAATGACGGTCGAGGAAAACGGAAGCCTGTTTTCCGGGGGCATGGAACGAAAAAATCTGGTCATCAATGGGGGGACGGTCAGCATCTATAACGATGGTGCATCGTTCGATCCGGCGATAGATGCTTCGCTGGTCGGTGGCTATACGGGCGACAGTTCGATGACGATGAATGGGGGCTTAGCAGTAGCACCCAACATGATCATTGGGGCATCTGCCGGATTTGTCGATACCGTGACAATCAACGGCGGCATGCTCAGTACGGAAAACCTGGTCGCCAGCAACGGTTCGGGAAGCGTCTTCATCTTTAACGGCGGCACGATCAGGACCGGCAATTCATTCATCGACGGTCCATCGCGATTCGTTGTGGGAAATGGAGTCACAGACGCAACTCTCGAACTCGCCGGCGGAACGCATACCTTTGTCGATGGTCTGGAGATCACGGCTTCGGGAAGGATCGTTGGGGAAGGGACCATCATCGGCGATGTCCTGAACTCTGGCAGGATCAGCCCGGGATTTTCCCCGGGGAGCCTCGAATTCGACGGGGACTTTCAAAATGCCGGGACAATTGAATTCGAAATCGAATCGGATTTGTTTTTTGACACGCTCACAACGACAGATTTGTTTCAGGCCGGGGGCATTTTCGGGATCATTCTTGCCGGCTACGCACCGGACGCGGGTTCAGAATTCGATCTTTTGGACTTCGGTTCGTTTGTCGACGTCGGCTATGGTTTTGACTTTACCAGCGCTTCGCTGGCAACCGGCCTGTACTGGGACACCAGCAGCTTTGGTGTCGACGGTACGCTTCGGGTAAGTGCCGTTCCCGAACCCGGTCCATGGCCTTTTATCCTCGGACTAACTGCGTTTGCCCTCACCGCGCGCTATCGGGTTCGAAGAGACAGTTCAAGGACGTCGAATGGCAAACTCTGGCGCTCGCGGCAACTAATGGCGGGCTTCACCGGAGCGTGCATCTTACTGGCGATTGTCGCGGAGCGGGCCCGCGCCCAGGGCCGCGCGGATACCATCGTCCAAACCGGACAAGCGGCCCCGGGAAGTGGTACGTTTTCCTATTTTGGCCTGGCCGTGCTAAACGACTCTGGCGAGACAGCGTTTAGCGCAACGCTCACCGGCACGCTGGGAGCCTTTGACACCGGGATTTTCAGGGGAAGCGGCGGCAGTATCACGCAGATCGTTCGGGAAAGCCAGTCTGCACCCGATGGGAACGGACTATTCTCCACGTTCTCTCAATTGGACTTGAATAACAACGGTCACGTTGCATTCGGCGCAGTTTTGGGGAGCACCAGCGGCGGGAGCAGTGACAATACCGGCATATTTGTTGGCAGTGGCAGTAACATCGTGCAGATCGCACGTGCCGGACAATTTGCGCCGGGTGGAAATGGCCGCTTTTCCAACGTCAGCGGTTCAATATTGAACAATGGCGGAAGAGTGGCATTTTTTGGCTTCCTCACGGAAACCACCGGCGGAGACAACGACAATACCGGGGTTTTTCTTGGAAACGGCGGAGCAATCACGCAAATCGCTCGCGAGGGCCAAACGGCGCCCGATGGCAATGGGACATTTGCTACCGTCAGTCCCCGGGATATCAACGATGCAGGTGCTGTGGCGTTTTTCGGCCAGGCAATCGGAACTGCGGGAGGTAGTACGGACAACGATGGTCTTTTCCGGGGTAGCGGCGGAGCGATCACTCAAATTGTCCGCGAAGGCCAGCTTGTTCCCAATGGGAATGGGCGTTTTGAGTTTTTTGCTTCGTCCGACATGAACAATTCCGGCACTGTCGCGTTTCGCTCGTCATTGACCGGTACATCCGGTGGAAACTCGGACGACATTGGAATCTTTCGGGGTAGCGGTGGAGCGATTTCTCAAATTGTTCGCGCGGGCGAAATCGCGCCAGATGGCAATGGAAACTTCTCCGGTCTTGGCAATGGTCGCATTGCCCTTAATGACGCAAATGAAGTGGCTTTCTTTGGTCTTCTTTCAAATACCCATGGAGGATCCAATGACGATTCCGGCATCTTTCGTGGAAACGGTGCAGGGATTGTGCAAATCGTCCGGGAGGGTCATGTCGCTCCGGATGGAAATGGCGTGTTTGCCGACAACATAAGCCCGCCGACCATGAACAACTCTGGTGCCGTTGCCTTCACTGCCGATCTGTCCGGCACCGTCGGAGGGTTCTCCGACAACGAGGGGATTTTTATCGGCGACGGAATCGACCTTCTTCGGGTTGCCCGAAAGGGCGATTCGATTTCAGGAAGCACCATTGCGTCCCTGGACGTATCCTCCGATTGCATTAATGACCTGGGTCAAGTGGCGTATTGGGCACGGCTTGTCAATGGAAACGAAACCATTCGACGCTGGACACCCGAACTGCATTGGCGAAGTGCGACAAGCAGTACCTGGGAAACGGCTGATCGCTGGACGCTGGGGCTGACTCCAGCGCATGTGCACGATGTTTTTATTGACTCGTCAGCGAGCGTGACCGTGACCGGCCCGGCCTCCAATAGCACAGTTCGATCCCTTCAGGTTGGCGGCGGCACCGGATTGGCAACACTCAGCCTTCGCAACGGCGCGGTGTTGACCGCAACCCATGGAGTTGTGGTCCAGTCGACGGGAATTCTCACAGGAGACGGCGTGATCGCCGCAAACGTTATCAACAACGGCACGATCCTGGCCAACAACCTGACATTCAACGGCACATTGACCAACAACCATGTCATTCGCGGCAACGGCCGAATCGATGGCAAGATCCTGAATGCCAACGGCGGACGGATTCGGGCCCTGAATGGCGATTCGATATGGCTTTCTGGTCCCACTTTCAACAATGCCGGCCTGATTGAAATTCACAACGGCTCGGAATTGCTCGTCGACGCCCAGCTGGTCAACCATTCGAATACCGGCATGATTTCGGTTCGCGACGGCTCATTGATCGCTGACGCCGGACTCCACAATGCCGGCAGCATGGCAATGACCATGGGCGACTCGATCCTTCAGGGTGACATCAACAACAACGGTGTCATCCAGATCAGTGGCGGCGCGCACGCAACATTCTTCGACGATGTCGTCCAGAACGGCGTGATGCAGGTGGCGAGCGTTGGAAGCACATCCGGCACGGCAGTCATCCTCGGCTCTTTTACCGGCAGTGGCGGCTTCATCGGCGGGGGTGACGTGTTTGCCCTGGGAGACCTGCGCCCCGGCAACAGCCCCGACACCGTTCTGTACGGCGGCAACCTGTTCCTCGGCACCATGACCGACACGTACATCGAACTGGGCGGACAAGATCCCGGGCAATTCGACCAGATGCTCATTACCGGCAACCTGAATCTCGCCGGCGACCTGTTTGTTTCGCTGATCGACGGACACACCCTGGGCGCCAGCCAGTTCTATCTGATCGGTGACGTGGGCAACGAATTGTTCGGACAATTCAACGGACTGGGGGAAGGATCGCTGGTGGGAAATTTTGGCGGCCGCGACCTGTTCATCACGTACACGGGGGGCAACGGCAACGACATTGGCCTGTTCACGGCGATACCCGAGCCGCAGACCGCCGGTTTGCTGGTTTGCATGCTTTTTGTAATGTGGCGGCCAGGATGCCGGCGTCGAAGGGAGTGAACGGCGTCCTGGTGGTGTCTACCGGACCGGGGAGAAAATTCCGGTAAAATTCTTCCAGGAAACGGGCCTGAGCGGCGAATCACCCCCTGAACACTCCGGACTCCTATTTTCTGATTCCATGGCAGGTGGATTATGTTCGGAAACCCAGACTGGTTTCATCGCGAATCAAATTCGGTTGCCCCGGCACCCTGTTGCAATCGGGGCTGGCTTTACTACCTCGGCTGGCTTGCTGCGGTTGCAGTGCCGACAACATTGCTTGTCGGCAGCGGGCTTTTCCCGGAAACGGCAATCTGGCTGTTGGCCTCGAACTCGGCGATGCTGCTGGACTTGAGGCGGCTGCGCAAGGAAATCCGTCGCCGGGAAACCCTGTCCAGGATGCATTACATCGGCAATGACGAAGAAACCGGCCAGGACATCCGCGGCGGAGTTCATGAAATCGGTAGGCCGGCCTGAGGAATCGATTTTTCCCGGGTCAACTCCTTGCCTTCGCGCGGGGCATTGCCGCCAATGCGGATGCCCATAAGAATGGTTCAAACTGTGCCGCTGTACCGTTGAACTTTCCTTGCGCCCAGGCAATGCCCGACCCGATCGATATCGACAACGTCCTCCGCAGTTGGCCATTTGATCCTCTTGCTCCGAACGTCCGGTCATTTGAAATTGGCGGAAGGCGCATCCTGCAAATGCGCGTCGACATGGGGATTCTGCAACTGGAGGCGGACGACAGGCCGGACGGGACGAGGCCCGGCGGTTTCCGGACTTATCTCGCATGGCTGGAGAACCTGGTCCGGGAGGATTCGGAACTGGTCCTGACCGAGCGGCAATGCATGGAGATCGATCGCGAGTTTGTCCAGTTCTACCATCGCCGCATCTGCTGGCTTCAATTAAAGGAATTCCAGCTGGCAGTGCGCGACGCCGACCACACGCTGGCGCTAATGGACTTCAGCCGCGATCACTCACCTTCAGAGCCGTGGACGCTGTCACACGAGCAGTATCGGCCCTTTGTCATGTATCACCGGACGCAGGCGGCGGCACTCGACCTGTTACAGCGGGAAGACGGAGCCGAGCTGGCCATTGAAGAGGTCAATAACGGCCTGGAAGCGCTTCGCACGGTATTTGTCGATCTGGAAGCGGAAGAGCAGTACGAGGAAGATGAACTCGTCCAGCGGCTGATTGAGTTCCGCGAGAGCCTTCGCGACCGTTTTGAAGTCGGCAAGACCCTCCAGGAACAGCTTGCCGAAGCCGTCGCAGCAGAGCAATACGAACTGGCAGCCCGTCTCAGGGACCAGATGAACAAGCGTGAGACGGACTGACCGGAAATTATTTCGTGCCGGAAAACCAGCGGCTCAGGATGCGACCTTGGGCGTTCCGAATTCGACTCGTCGCCGGCCGAGTTGCTGTTGCAGGCGGCTGACAATGCTGCTGTGCATCTGGCTGACGCGGCTTTCGCTCAGATCGAGCGTGGCGCCGATTTCCTTCATGGTCAGCTCTTCGTAGTAGTACAGGATGATGATCAGCCGCTCGTTGCGATTGAGTCCCTTGGTCACGAGGCGCATCAAGTCGTTTTTCTGGATGCGGCGAGTCGGATCCTCGCCCCGCTTGTCTTCGAGAATATCGATTTCCCGAACGTCCTTGTAGCTGTCCGTCTCATACCATTTCTTGTTGAGACTGATCAGGTTGACGGCACTTGCGTCGGACATCATCTTTTCCAGATCCTCGACCGACAGCTCCATGTGGGCGGCAAGTTCCTGGACGGTCGGAGCGCGGCCGAGCCGCGTCTCAAGATGTTTTGTGGCTGCGTTCAGCTTGCTCGCCTTGGAACGAACAAGCCGTGGCACCCAGTCCATGCATCGCAGTTCATCGAGCATGGCCCCGCGAATCCGGGGTACGCAATAGGTCTCAAACTTGACACCCCGATCCATGTCGAAGGCGTCGATGGCGTCCATCAGTCCGAAGACACCGGCGGACACCAGGTCATCGAGTTCCACGCCATCCGGCAGCCGTTGCCAGATTCGCTCGCCGTTGTATTTCACCAGCGGCAGATACCGTTCGATCAGCCGGTTTCGCAACTCCTGGCTATCAGGGTTCTTTTTGTACTCGACCCAGACCTGTTGAATATCATCGGCATCAGCAACGGGTGTCGCCATGCAATCCTCCGTGATGGGCTGTCGAATTCGCAAGTGTTGGTGTCGGGGCAATACCGGAAACTCCGGCGACAATCTGCGTCTCAGATGCCTCCGACGCGGGCAGGGAGAAACGCCTGTCTGTTATCGGCTTGCCACTTCTTGACACTTGCTCCAAATGTTGAACATTGTTCCTTTTGCGAAAACTTTTTCTGTAATATTTACAAGACAAAAGTTTTCCGTTGTCTGCGTTTCAGTCAGGCGGCAGCGTAGTGAATCGCGGACAAGTCCAGAATTGCAATTGTTTCAATTCTTGTATCGCGCGCCAGTTCTTCCCGGCAGGTCACAAACACTTGCCGGCCTTCTTCCCGAAACAGGTCTGCCATCGCGGAACGCAAAGAACCCGGAACCAGCAAACTCGACACAACCCGACCGGCAGTCGATCGGGCCAGCTGTGCCGATAGCAGGGAAACCAGATCCGCATCCATATGCAGCTGCTTCCTCCCGTCCTCATATCCCAGTTTCGAGCAAAGCCATGCCTTCAATTCATCGGAGAGCACGACGACCGGCACCGCGCCGCTCGAATCCTGAAGCCGCGCCGTGATCCAGGGAGCGAGCCGCCGGCGGACGCGCTCCGCAAGTTCCGATGTCGGGCACGAGGCGTCAAACTCGTCAGCCAGCGCCTCCAGAATCGCATTCAATGGCCTGATCGATATGCCTTCGGAAAGCAGGCAGCGCAAAACCTGCTGGATCGAACCGACCTTCATCACCGTGGGGACGAGTTCATTGACCGTCTCCGGATTCGTCTGCCTTAATTGATCGATCAGAAAGGCAGTCGATTGTCGCGTCAACAGATCGGCGGATCGGCGTCTCGCTTCCAGCTTGAGCGTCTCCACAATCACATCGCCTGGTTCAAGCCTCAGATACTCCCGCGCACGCGCCGCGACCGAATCCGGCTCCGCCCAAAAGGCTCCATGGCCACCGGGCCACATCGCGCGGATTCCTTCCGGATCCGGAGCATTGGCCGACCGTTTGACCAACAAGACCCGTTCCGGCATGACGGCGCCCGTGCTGACGGCAAGGTTGTTGATCAGGATCTGGAACTGGCGCGGACCGAGACGAAGGTTGTCTCGTACACGGACTTTGGGAAGCATCAATCCAAGCTCTTCGGCGATCGCCTGTCGCGCCGCCGTAATCCGTGGCAACAAGTCGCCGCTGCTGGCCATTCCCACAAGTTCCACGCCGAGCTCGATTTCAAGCGGATCTGTTCCGGCGATCCGGCAAGCTTCGGTTTCGCTCCCTTTTCCCTGGCTCTCGACATTCTTTTTCGCCGGCTCAATCTGCCCGGCGGCTGGCCGCGACGAAAGATTCAGACCGAGAACAATGCACGAACCTCCGGCTATCATCAGCGGGATCGCTGGAAGCTGGGTGAAGATCAGGGCCAGCAGGAAGCAACCGGTTACCAGCAGCACCTGGGGCCGCAGGAGCAACTGCCTGACGAGATCCTGGGACAAATTGGCCGGACGCGTGGACCGACTGATCAGTATCCCCGCTCCCAGTGCGATCAGCAGGCCGGGAACCTGCGACACCAGCCCGTCGCCGACGGTCAAACGGGTAAATACATCCGCGGAACCGGAAAAACTCATTCCATGTGACAGGCCGACAAACAAGCCTCCGGCTATATTGATCAACGTGATCAATAAACCGGCGATGGCATCACCCCGAACATACTTGCTCGCACCGTCCATGGCTCCGTAAAAATCTGCCTGTTCCTGCAGTGCCTCCCGCCGCTCACGCGCCTGTTCCCGATCAATCGTCCCGGCAGCCAGATCCGCATCAATCGCCATTTGGCGGCCAGGCATTCCATCAAGCGTGAATCGGGCGGCGACCTCGCTGATTCGCGTGGCACCCTTTGTGATCACAACGAACTGGACGATCAGAATGATCAAAAAGATCACGGCACCCACCATCAAGTCGTGACCGGCAACGAAATCGCCAAACGCCTGAATCACTCCCCCGGCTGCCTCCGTTCCAAACTCCGCACCCCGGGTGAGAATCAGACGGGTTGTCGCAATATTCAGCACCAGCCGCGCCAGCGTGGTTGCCAGCAGCAATACCGGAAATACTCCAAACTCCTGCGGTGTCCTTACCTGAATCGCCGTGAGCAACATGACGACCGAAATCGTGATGTTGGCCGCCAGCAATATGTCCATGGCGAATGTTGGAAGCGGCACCAGCAATACCATCAGACAGGCGACGATTGCCAAAGGCAGAATCAGGTTCGACCACTGGCGAGTTGGGTTCATGCGGGATCCTTCACATGATTTCAAGGCACAAAATTGTCAGCTGTCCCGGCGCAGTTCCCCCGCATCCCGTCGAATATGCGCCCCATGCCCCGACAAACCGGCAATTGCTGACTGCCGACTTTGGACAAGTGTGGGGGCGAAAAGATAGGGAGATCCCTTTCCGGCGTCCAGCGAAATTCGCCGACTTTGCCCCATTTGAACCGTCAAGACCAGGTCGATGACTGTACAGGGCCCGGCGATCTATTGCGGAGAGCGATAGCATTCGCCGCCAGCGGCGCCAGTCGTATACGCAAAACCGGTAATGGAGGGCGGCAGAAGAAAATTGAAAAGGAGGAAACGGAGCTAACGAAGGATGGCGAACGCCTTTGTGCCCGTTTAAGTCCAACGCGCATAAGTCGCCCGAGTCAACTTAATTGACTTCGACTTCCGAATCCCTCTCCGTTTCCTTTGTTTCCTTCTGTTCCCATTCCCCCCGACCACTAAATCGATGGGTGGCACGTATTGAAGAGCAGTCCTTTGCGGCGAGCGATAGCATTTGCCGCTAGCGGCGCCAGTCGTATACGCAAAACCGGTAATGGAGGACGTCAGAAGAAATTGAACAGGAGGAAACGGAGCTAACGAAGGATGGCGAACGCCTTTGCGTCGGTGTAGTTCCCGTGATTTGTTTCAGCGGCAAGTGTGACTTTCCGAATCCCTCTCCGTTCCCTTTGTTTCCTTCTGTTCCCATTCCCCCCGACCACTAAATCGATGGGTGGCACCTATTGAAGAGCAGTCCTTTGCGGCGAGCTATAGCATTTGCCGCTAGCGGCGCAAGTCGTATACGCAAAACCGGTAATGGAGGACGTCAGAAGAATTGAACAGGAGGAAACGAAGCTAACGAAGGATGGCGAACGCTTATGGGTCCGTGTAATTCCGACGCGCATAAGTCGCCCGAATCAACTTAATTGACTTCGACTTCCGAATCCGTCTCCGTTTCCTTTGTTTCCTTCTGTTCCCATTCCCCCTGACCACTAATTCGATGGGTGGCACCTATTGAGATGGGCCGACCAGCAATAGTTTCCTGAAAATCCACAGGACAACCACGATGTAGGCGACGCTGGCAAACAAGAGCGGGTAGATCAGCCCGGGAAATTGCCTGAAGAGGCTGTTCGACAGCCACGACTGGATGTAACACAACGGAGCCATGCCGAGACCGGTTGCCAGCATGACCTTCCAAACGGCTATCCTTGTGAAGCCGGCAGCGTATGAAAGCAAATCGCTCGAAGTCAAGGGATTCAGACGGAGCAGAAAGATCAACAAGGCCCCGTGTTTCTCAAGACGATCCTGGACCCGCGATACCGATTTCGCATCAAAGAAGCGTTTGATCCAATCTGTGCCGAGGCTTCGGGCCAACAGGCAGGCAAGACCTGCCCCCGCCGTGTTGCCGATGATTGCCAATGTGCCCCCCGCCCAGGGCCCGAAGATCAGGCCGCCCGGCGCGTAAAGCATCAGACCGGGAATGGGAGCGACGACCACTTCCACGGTAACGAACAGGACATAGGCTCCCGGGGCAAACCAGCCTGCCGATTGGAAGAATTCGTCAAGCCTTTCAATTCTCTGTTGGGCGGAAAGTTCAGAGCCGAGAAGATCATGGCACAGTCCACCGGTGGCCCATGACCAGCAAATTCCGACAAGAACAACAAGGAATACTCCCCAAAGTACGCCTTGCTTCCATGAAGCGGTTTTCCAATGTTGGCCATCGCGCACGATTATCGTATTCCAGCGGTTACCATCTGTCGCCGGCGAGTATCGTCGAGCGGGACTCTCTGGACAAGCCTGTCAGCTCTGGTTTGCCGCCAATGAATATCGGGCATAACGGGTGATCCTTAATTACTGGGGTCTCCGGGACAGTACTCATTTGGGGAGCCCGGGACGATTTTTTTTTCCGGGAATAAATGGAAAAATCGTATATCCAGCGTTTTAATGAAACAAATTCCTGTCGCTACCGTCAAAGCGTACGGACAGGTACCTCCAAAACGAGTCAGGACGCCCCATGAACCCCCCCTCGTTCAGTGAATTCAGGGAAATGGTGCTCGACGCCGCGGATCGATTGCAAGACTCGCTCGTCCGCTACGTCAGCCGTTTTCTCAATGGCGATATCAATGCATCGCATGACGTCGTCCAGCACGCGTTCCTGCAGCTTTGCCGGGCCGGGGCAGAGACTGACAGGAAATCGCTCCCCGATCCGATCGACCGCTGGCTCTATTGTGTATGTCGCAACCGGGCCATCGATGTGCGGCGCTCTGCCGGGCGCGAAGTCCCGGATTATGTAGGGGTGCTCGACCGGCAAATCGACAATCGACTGGCAGGTGCCGAAGAGCGAACTTCCAACCGGGAGTTGTACCAGCTTGTCCGCCACAGGGTCGCGCAGTTGCCGGAAGCGCAACAGGAAGCCATCGATCTTTGGGCGAGCGGTCTGGGGTATGCCGATATTGCCGCGGTGATGGAGAAGCCGGAAACGACCATTCGCGTGCTGGTCCACCGGGCAATCACCCGGTTGAAACAGGACAAGTCACTGGCGGCCGCCACCGGCGAATTCGATCGGCGCATGCCACAAACAACACCGGTTATTACACGAACGTCCGGACCTTGAAACGAATCGTCGCATTTCAATCACTGTAATTGAAACCAACAAGAATCACCTTCCAGCAAGCAGCCTGAACCATGAATACCAGCGACAATGGCCGATATGAATCGGATGAATCTGTCGAGCAAACGATTCGCGCACTGGCGGCATCAAGCGCAGGCGACGGGGCTGGCACCAATCGCCTGGCGAGTCCCGAGACTCGCGAGATCGCCGAGCTGGGCCGGACACTGCGGGCATCTCTTGAATGGGAAGCAGGGCAAACTTCATCGCCTGTGCGGTCGGCGGCACTGCGCGAACGACTGGAAGCCGAGATGTCCGCGATTTCCGGACAAGTGCATATTTCTGCTGGCGGCGAGAGCAAGCTCGTTCAGCCGGCCGAAACCCTCCAAAAGGAAACAGGAAAGACTCAATCCAGCTCATTTCAGCGCTGGTTTGCCATCGCGGTGGTGCTCGTCGCCCTGGCGTCGCTTTCAGTAATCTTTTATCAAACAAACAGGCCGGTTGCCCACACAGCGAGCGAATCCGGCAATACCGCTCCCGAGATTCATCTAGGGCAGCGGGAACAAGCAAAACCTGCGAACGGTGAGCTGAGTTCGAAAAAGGACGCATTGCCGTCGGGCGACGACATCGACCTTCCCGAGGCATTGGCGCAAGAACCCGAATCCGCCAATGAGTCGGCGCCGGCGCCGACTGCCTCGGCAAGCAGCAGGGATCCGGCTTCGGTCATGAATTCCGGTAGTGACTCGCGCGAGGCAAATAGTTTCGACCCGATCGAAAAGGCAGGTGGCGCGGGAGGTGTTGTCGGCGGTGATGTCGCCGGTGGCTCCGATGAGTATTTGTTTTCCCGAAAAGAAGCTGCCGGCAGTGCACCTGCCGCTCCTGGCAAGGAACCGGCGCCGTCAAACTATCCCATGATGTCTCTGCTGCCGGGTGGCGGCGGTGGTTCAGAATCGGATACCGCACTCTTCAAGCAACCCAACGCGCTTGCCGGCAATCTGCCTTCCGGATTCTCGATGGAGCAAAAGAGCCTGGAAAGCCGGGAACAGTCTCTTGATCGGGAGAGGACTGGAGGATTCGGTGGTGGCGGGTTTGTCGGTGACAGCGAGAAGTCCGCTGAGATGATGAAGAGTGGTCTGGGCCTCGCGGAGGAAACGGAAACAGGTGTCAAGTCCGAAACGGCAAATCGACGGTCAGACTTCGATCGGGACGAACAGTCGGGAGAGCAATATGAGCAGCTTCCCGAGAACCTGTTCCTTTCGACAAACGGTTCGTCGGCCTTGTCGACGTTTTC
>WPCK01052630.1_pt1 | contig 50055 bp, 35 predicted proteins | sample 5399851 | NCBI WGS metagenome assembly WPCK01 (sample SAMN12869471, study PRJNA574797) | sludge metagenome | isolation source: wastewater treatment of pH11 | place: China:Beijing | collected 2019-05-20
GATAGAGGGCGACTTCGTCCCGAACCAGGATCTGTTTGCGAGAAAACGCGACCATGGCGAGTCCTCCGGGCATGAGTATTCTTCTGTCCACATGAGCACATGAACGGGAGTATACATCACGCCCCTTGACGGGCAAGGGCCCATAGGGCAGAATCCTGGATGTCTGGAGTTGCGTCTCGCGCGCGGCCCACTCGACCACATGCGTCAGCCAGGTCGTGATGATCTCGGGGCCGATCCGGCTTTCGACGACGCCGACCGCGACACGATCGTCGCGACATTGCCGCACGAACTCAAAGCCGTGGACGCGACCGCGGGTGCGCGAGGCTTCCACCTCGTGGTCGGCGATGTAGGCGACCTGGTCGCTATCGAGCTGCGGATTGTTGAAGTAGACCGAGGAGGGAATGAGGACTTCGGCCCCCTCGCGTGCGCGGCGGCGTTCGTTCCATGCCTGCCGGATCGCCTCTTCGTCGACCTTTCCCCAGGCGGCCGCCTCGCGGGCGGCGGTGAGAAAAACCTCGCGGTAGGCGAATTCGGCCGCCTGCTGCGTCGGCGTCTTGGGCCACCAGGGGCCGTCCTCGTAGAAAGGCACGTGTCCCTCGGGCAGCGTTATCATGTGGCGACCCATCCCTGGCCTGATACGAACGCGACCATGCCGGCCCGCTCGGCGCGGCGGAGGACGGCGAGGATTGCCTCGGCGGTGACGCCGAATTCATTGGCCACCGCCTGCGTCGTCGCCGTGGCGCCGCGGCGCTGCATCACGCGCAGGTGCGCGGCGAGGCGTTCGGCGTTCGGAACGGGAAAATCCAGGTCGGCTTCGGCGGTCAGGTAGCGGGGCATGGAGGTTCTCCTTCACTTTCCGCGACATCCTCTTCTGCGATTTGGTTGCGGTGTTGCTCGTGAATCGCAACCAGCAGTCGAGCCGTCGCCGCCGCCGCCTCATGGGCGTCCGGGTGTTCTGGGTCGGTCAATTCCAGTTCGTCGTCCATGACGGTCTCCTGTCCGAAACGAAGGGCCAGAGCCGGCCATTCGTGATCACCGCAGGCCGAGAAGCCGTTGACGCTTCTAAACAGGCAGCCAGCTCCGACGATACTCGGATTGAACAAATCCCATCTGCTTGGCAATCGTCAACCAATGCGCGACGGTCTTCCTGTGAACCTTGATGAGGCCCGCGACCTCGCTGGCGGAAACCAGGTCGCCCGCTGCCGAAAGCTGCTTGACGGCCTCCGCAGCCCGCCTGGCATTCTGCTCGGCTAGCGACTCGTTCGGTGCAGCACTGGCCGGCGCCCACCCACGGATGATTCCATCGGGCCCCGACAGTACAGGCGTTGCGCGACCCTCGCCCTTCGCACGATGCAGGTACTTCAGAACCTGGGCGTGTTCCATCGTGCAGGCCTCGCCGATCGCGATGGACCCGACGGGTTTGTCGACATACAAGCGTTCGAGCGCCGCGACGATGCGATCTGTCGGATTCTGCTTGGACGTTTTGAAGTGGATCACCAGTGTTTCTCGTTTCGCCTGACCGTGGTCTTGCATCAAAGAGAGCCTGGATCGACCGCCTGACCGTCATTGCGCTGACCCAGCCGGTCAAATACCACTTCATCCACGTCGTACGAAATCACGATGCGCGGTCAGGTGATTCTGAAATGCCAGTCCAATCTGCCGCAGGTGATTCGTGCATTCGGACCGGCGAGCCGGCTCGCGGGCGGCCTGCACCGCAGGCAAGAGCAGGGCCGCCAACACACCAATAATGGCCAACACGACCAGCAGTTCGACCAAGGTGAAGCCGGAAGCGAAACGACTCCAATCCGATGCCAATCCTCGCCCGCGGTCGCGTGGATGGATCACCCATTTCGCCAGCCGACATGCTGCAATGCTACGGTCAGACCGCATCGATCCATGCTCCCATTGAGGCCTTCGCTGGCCACGGGCCACTCAGAACCTGTCCGAGAACCGTAAAGAGGCCGTTCGGTCGATTCGGGTGACTCGGTCGGGAGACCGGCCACAACGGTTCTCGGATGGGTTCTATGAATAAGAGCCAACCGGATCAGCAAAGTCCGCCAGAAAATCGGCACATAATCCGGACCAAGCCCAATGGTGAGAATTGAGACAAGACAGGGGATCGCGGCAGTCTCACAGGTGAGCTCATCGGGACCGATGGCGGATGGAACGAATCGTCTCCGCTGTTAGGGAGGGATCTGTGTCGAACCGAGATCCCGGATCGACCGAATTGGCCGGTCCAGGCGACCAGCCGGCGAGTGCAACGACGGGGCGGCTGCCAGGGAGAATGGGCACAGGTCGCTGGCGGTCTCGCCGTGGATGCGTGTCATGGACCAGAGTATTTCCGGCTCGTCTCGATCACCTCCCGTTGCAGTGGTTCCGGTTCGTCATGGGCACGGATGTCGGACTCCGTAGCGGGAAAGGAGTGCCATTGCGTCCGCGAGAGGCGTGATGCCGCCGGTGCAGGTTGGATGTGATAGACTGGCGGCAGCGACACAAACTCCTGTTTGCAGGCAGCGAGGCAGGTCCCAGCCCTCGTGCAGTCCCAGCAGCGCGCCGGCACAAAAGGCGTCACCGGCCCCCGCCGTGCCGGCTATCTGTTGCGGTTCAATGGCCAGGGATGGCTGATACCACTCTTCACCCGACCGCATTCGCGCGTAGGCCCCTTCCGGAGTATGGATGATGACCAATTCGCCCACACTGCATTTCATCAGGTCACGGGCCGATTGCCGCAAGGCCGCCTGATCGAGCCCGCCGTTGGCATTACGCAGTTGGAGACCGCATGTCTTTCCGGCTTCGATCTCGTTCAGAAAACAGTAGTCGACGAAACGCAACGAGGGCCGCACGATGTGCGGGAATCGATCACTATTCTCGCTGACGACATCGATACTGGTCTTTATCCCGGCCGATTGCGCCGCCGACAGCAAACGAGCTCCCTTGGTACCATATTCGTCATCCGGCTGATCCAGCGCATCCAGGAGCAGCAGATACCCCAGGTGAAAGATGCGAGAGGGGATCGTTCCGAAGTTCAGATCACTCCCATCCCAAAGTGCATTCGCACCACGATGGTGAAAGAACGTCCGTCGTCCGCCCTGCCGTTCCGTCATCACATCGGTGTAGGAGGTCGTGGCGCCAGCCGTGGGATGCAGCCAGCGCGTGTCAATCCCGTGTTCCTGGCAGTCCGACAGTATGGAGTCGCCCAGTGCATCTCGTCCGATGGCACCGGCCGCTGCCAAGGGGAATGGGACGCCAAGTTTGGCAAGACTGATCAGTACGTTGTAAGGTGCCCCACCGGTTCCCTGGCACTGTTCTAGAATATTGCTTAGTTGTTCCGGTTGTGGAAAGGCATCGATCAACTTGACTTGATCAACGATGAAGTTGCCACCTGCCAAGACGCCCCGACGCGCGGACTGTAAAATGGGGCCGAATTCCGCCATGGACCTCAGTCTCCGATGGGATCTGCCATTAGTTTACGAACCAAGACTGCCAACCGATAGTGGAAGCGGTGAGGACCATTCCGATCTACTGGCCGGAGGCTGAGGTTAACAGGCAGCTCATGCTGGATCCGTTGCCGACTGGTACACGTGCAGGCCCGTTTTTCAGGGGAAGTCGTTCAACGGGAATTCGTGTTCCGCGCCGATCGTCGGCCCCTCCAGCATCGCCCCCCCGCTGCCATCCTACAGCGGAAAGCTGTGCGTGGTATCATCTGGGCTGGATCAGGGACGTACGCGCTAGCATTCAAGGACTCGCATGAAGAAGTATCTGTTACTGACGGGATCGACCGGTTTCATTGGCCAGTACCTCTTGCGGCGCTTGTTGCTCCGTGGCGTACCGATTGTTTCGATTATTCGCGCGACGAGCCAAGCATCCGCGCGGGAGCGACTGGACCCCCTGGTGGCCCGTTTTGAGGCGGAAGAGGGGCGTACCCTGGCCCGGCCCATCTGTTTTACCGGTGACCTGAATCGCGAGATGCTCGGGTTGGATGAGTTCGCCATCGAATGGTTTCAAGAAAACTGTGGAGCCGTCCTGCACAACGCCGCATCGATTCGGTTTCATGCCCCAGACGGGGACCGCACGAAAGATCCCTGGCTCAGCAACATGGTCGGCACGCGGAATGTGCTGGAACTCTGCCGCGCGACCGAGATCCGCGAGCTGCATCATGTGTCGACCGCCTATGTCTCGGGGGACCGCATCCGAGAACCCTTTTTCGAGAGCCAACTCTTCTGCGGGCAGGGATTTGTCAACGACTATCAGGCCTCCAAAGCCGAAGCGGAACGGTCCATCCGCGAAGCGCCGTTTCTCGAGCGCAAGACGTTTTATCGCCCCGCGCTCGTCGTGGGCGATTCTCGCGATGGCTTCACCACCGCACCCGACTTTGGGCTCTATTACTACATACAGTTTCACGTCGAGCTGATGAAACGTCTGCGGGCCAACGGCGAATCGGGCACGATCGACATCCCCTTCCGACTGCGATTTACGGGGGACGAACGCCGCAACATCGTGACCGTCGATTGGGTGGCCGATATGATCGTGCACATCCTGTCGCACCCGGAATACCATAACGAGACGTACCATCTCACGCCGGCAAGAGCGTGCTCTTCCCGCGAAATCCTGGACGCCCTGATGCGGTACTTCGACTATCGCGGAATTCAGTTCATCGGCACGCAGGAGCTGCCCCGCGATGACCAGACGGAGATCGAACGATTCTTCTATGATTTCGTGACCACGTTCGAGTCCTATTGGGAAGACGAACCGGCGTTCGACCGCCGAAACACCGACCGCGTCTCGAACGGCATTCCAACACCGCCGATTGACGCTGCCTGTCTGGAGCGGCTGATCGACTTCGCGGTGAAGCATTGCTTTACCGGATCGTAATCGCGTCAAGCGTCCTGCACGGTCAGGAGGCGGCCCAGCGGAACGGGATGGCAGGGGGCACCGACTGGTCCGACCGCGTTATCTCCCTCCCCCCGCGCAGGCGCAGGCGCAGGCGCAGCCGGCGCAGGCGCACGCACAGCCGCCACCGCCACCGCCACCGTGGCCTCCTTCGCGAGCCGCTTTGGCCGAGGCCTCGGCCAAGGCCTCAAAGATGTCGCCGGTAATCCGGTCGACGCCGCTCAGGTCCACCACGCCGCGGCCAGCGGGTACCACGAGCCCCATGGCGGCAGGTTCAATAGAACGAGCCAGGCGGTTGGCGGTCGTCTCGGCCCAGCCGGCAAAGCTGCCGGCCACATCGCCGAATGTCGGTGCAGAACCCTTGTTGGCGTCAGGCCTGGGGGACGTGGGAACCGGCGATCCCTGCGGCCACGTCGTGGGGATCCTGGATCGCGTCCACCTCGGGCGATAGTCATAGCCGCGGCGATGCCAATCTTCCAGGACCTCCGTCCATTCCGGGTCGACCATCATCCATTCAAAGTTCCGATCCATCGCTTCATCCCGCTGCCGAATCTCGCCAACCTTCTCGGCTTCCTTCCAGGCCCGGTGCACAATCCGACGGTAGTATTCTCGTGTGACCTCCAGGTCGAATCCCTGCATGCGATCGGCAACAGATTGGATCAATCCTCCCAGTGCTTCGTTCAGATCGCACGTTTCCACCGGCCCGTCGTGCTGCATCAGTTTGTCCAGAAACGGATGTTCATAGTCGTGCAGCACCACGCCCTTCCGTGACGCAATTTCCAGTCGGCGTGGCCGAGTCGTGACATAGTCGCGCAGCACCTCGACGGTGGTGGGATCATCGTTCGTCAGCTGGATGACCCCCTTCTTGATCAGTCCCAGCAGCACCATCGTCAGGACCTTGGGCAGAGGGGTTTCCAGCAGCGCAGCCGCTTGCGGCGCCGTCAATCCTCGCTTGATTCCACCCCCTTCCACCGTCGCCATGGCCGGCAGGTACTTCGGCTTGCCTCGCCGCCGGTGCAAATAGGTCTCGTTCAGGATCAGGAGCCCCACGACCACGGGCCACATCAGCAAGTGCAACATGGGACTGGCTGCGATCGAGACCCCCAACACTCCGGCCAGCAGCACGAGTACGACGAAACCCGTACCATGCGTGAATCGGAGGAACACAAACGCGATGGTTGCCATCAAGAGGGCACCGGACCACCATTGCACGGAGGGGTTCCCGGCGAACCATTCCAGGAACAGGCCCACGGCAGTCTTCTGCACCACCCGCTGCATGACGCGCCGGGGAAAGGAAAGGCCAAACTTGGGGTTTTGATCACTCAACCGAAACTGGGGCGATCGCCAGATCGCGACGGCGTGGGCCGCATCTCCTTCTCCCCAGCGGTCGACCAGGTCCGAGTACCGCTGCCGCTCGTCCTGAAACCGCAGTTCGTCGGCGCGGACTCCGGGCGGCGCATGGATGGCTACCCGGAGGTCGGTCGTACCGGCATGCAACGACGGATCGAACCAAGTGGGTCGCACCTGGATCGAGGCCAGATTCGTGTCCGTGGTGTCGGACATGACCATATCTCGGACCACACCGGAAAACTTCAGCGTGCCTCGCTGCGCCGCGGCGATGGCATACTGGCCCAAGTCAATCTCCACCCCCACGTCGATGTAGCTGGATGGCTTGATCGACCGCACGGGATTTCCGTTGAGCGTGGCGGACATGGTGGCCATCTGGTAGCGAGGGCTGGGCAAGCCGATGTCCACGATGTCAATTGGATGCGCGCCAGGAAGGTTCCGGAATTCGATGCTGTAGTCGTATCGGGCCGCGGCATCGGGAAGCGCGGTCACCTGCAATTCCAGTCGTGGGACTTCAAAATGGTAGGCAGGCTGGCACCAGCCAACCGGCGCTCCGAAGGGGAATAGCAGTGCGGCGGCCCTCAGCAGCGTGCCGACCCATGTCCGTTGCGACATCATGGAAACACCCAGAAAGCAGACTCGGCGGGGCAATCGGCCGCACAGACGGCAGCGCCCGTACATTCACGACAGCGTGTGTTCACGGCGATTCGGTCCCGCAAGTGACGAAAATCAGGCTGATTCCAGATCGCCGGCCAGGGATCGAACAACACGTTCCCGGTGGCATGGTCCGTTCCGCGAGGCGGGATGACTCTTCCTTCCGTATCGATCCGAACCGACAGGTCTCCCGCGGTTCGAGGTCCCATCCGTGCGGTCTGTTCCGTCGTGGCGCTCGGCGCCAGGGCATGAGGTGGCAGCCAGACGATCCGCATCCGTCGCTGGTTCGCCAGGTCCTCAAACCAGGCTGCCACTTGCCGCAACTCCTGAGATTGAAACGCCCGATCGGGCCTTTCGGTCGGTACTGCGTGCGACGGTCGAGGGTCTGCAATGGCAAAGACCTCCAGATGATGCACTCCCAGTTTCTCAATGTCGGAAAGTGCCATCGGGAACCGCTCGCGATCCTTGGGAAGGAGGGGGGCGACCGCCGCGGGTGTGACTTCCCAGCGGCGCAGTTCCGTGACGGCCCGGCAGAATTGCTCGTAGTCACCTCGGCCATACAGCTGATCGTGCCACTCTGGGGTGATGCCCCACGGATGGACCACATAGTCCAGACCTGCCTCTGCGAGACGGCGGATCGTCTCCGAATCCAGCCAGTACGCGTTGGGTGCCCGCACCCCAGCGACCATTCCCAGGTCCTCGGCGAAGACTACCATTTTGGCGATCAGCTCGCGATCGGAACGCGGAGTCACGATGAATCGAACATGAGGAATGCGTGCATCCCAGAGCCTCGAGACGATTTCGCGCGCGACGAGTTCGCTGGAGACTTCTACGTCGGCCTGAAGGGGCGCGGTCAGATGCCAGGGCCGTTCGTGAAAGGCGGGATCGGCCAGGTTGAAGATCGGGTAGCGGACGTTCGATTTTCCCAGGTCCACGAGCGTATCGGCCACGTCGGCGGCGACCTGGGCCGCGTCCGGGACAGGCAGTCGTTGGACCACCTGGTCGATGGACTGACCCTCGAGCAGCGCTTTGGCGGCTGCCGCACCCGCGGGAGACAGCAGGACCGCTTCCGAGGCGGCCGCAATCAGGATGGCCGGTCCGCCCTCGTCCACGCGCAGATGGTATCGCACATGCTCATCGCCCATCTGACGATGGAAGGGATAGAGCCCCTCGGGCAGCGGATAGTGATTCCCCTCGGGAAATGGTTCCGGCAGCAGCCAGGGCCTGATTCGACCAAGAATTCCTGTCATGGCCGGTGAATGATCCCACATTCACTCAGGAAACGCCACGGGTGGCGACGCGGCGCCAGGGGGCCGGTCTGTGCCTTCGATTCCGACACGGCGACGAGTGACGTTTGCCCATTCTGCTACCACCCTGTCGTCGACGTCTCCAAGGGGCTTCGCCGACGCGGGCCCTGCCCATGGGTTCACATTCCCTGTGAGGGCAATTCCGCGATGACAATCTCGACTTCCCGAGTCGTCCCGCCACGGATGAAGGTAAGCTTGTGCCGGGAGCCAACGGGTCGCTGTTCCACGAGACCCTGCAGATCGCGGGAGTCTCCCACGTGGATTCCGGCGAATTGCACAATCACGTCGTCCTGCCGCAGGCCCGCCGATTCCGCGGGCCCGCCCCCGGTGATCTCACGCACCACGACTCCCTTGGCAGTCGGAAGGCCGACCTGCCGCGCGTCATTAGGGTCCAGGTCGCGAACCTTGATTCCCAGATACGATCGCCGCACAGCGCCGTGCCGTACGAGCTGTTCCACGATCCAGCGCACCTGACTGCTGGGAATCGCAAATCCGATTCCCTGGTAACCTCCGCTGTTACTGGCGATCGCCACGTTGATTCCCACCACTTCGCCCTCCAGGTTGACGAGCGGTCCGCCGGAGTTTCCCGGATTGATGGCCGCATCGGTCTGCAGCAGCTTGCCACGTTTGATCTTGCTGATGCCCCGTTCCTTGCCACTGATGATCCCGGCACTGACGGTCGCCTCCAGTTCGAAGGGGCTGCCCACCGCCAGCACCCAATCGCCGATCTCCAGCTGGCTGGAATCACCGAGACGCGCCACGGGCAGCGTGGGGGATCCTTGCAGCGTCAGCACGGCCAGGTCGCTGAGATCGTCCTGCCGAACGTCGCTGACCGAGTATTCCGTTCCGTCAGACGTTCGAACCACAATCGAGTCCGCCCCGCGGATCACATGACTGTTGGTGAGGACCAGCCCCGAGGAGTGGATGTTCACACCGGATCCGATGCTGCCGTCTTCCATTTCGGCGGGCAGGCTGGGCAGTACCCGAATGCCGTCCCGCAACAGCATTCCACGTCCCTCCGCGCGGACCTTGGCGACCACCGTGACGACCGACGGGACGACCCGTTCGGCCGCCCGGCGAAACGCCTTGGACAATTCGCGGGCCGAATGTTCCCCGGAGAGCGCTTCGTCGTCGGCGGCCGACCGGGAAAGGGTCGCGTTCGCGAGGCCGAAGAAAACGGACACGATCAGGGCGCACCGAAGGCCAGTGCGACTCCTGAGGAGGAAGGTCGACCGAGGCATTGTTTTCAAAGTCCTTTCTCGACAGCTGGCGGAGAAAACCTGTCCAATTATAGGTTTGCCGCTCGTCGCGTCATCAGGAAATTGGGCCGCTTCGTGGACGCGGCCGTCCCAGCGAGGGGTCGTGGGGGCGGACAATTCGCCGGCATTGGACCTCCGCACGAGACCGGCTGGACATTCGCCCGCCCCGGAACCGGAAGGCGGTCCCGCATTCGGGATTTCCTGAACGGCTCGATCATTTATACTGAGACCATGGATGACGGTCCGTTGGCACTTCGTGGCGGCGGGACCTGATTGACGGCCGCATGTCCCTGATTCAGCGGGGCCAATGGCTGCCTGGCGTTTTGAGGACCCGGTCGGAAGCGCCGAGGTTCTTGGATCGTGCCGAAGTGAATAACTCCGTTCATCCATTGGTCTGGGCGGCATCCGGCGTGGGGTCGGATCCCGTCCCGACCAGTATTCGGCGGCGAACCTGACGGCGCCGATTCCTGGCCCCGGTGATCTTGGATTATTATGCTCTCTGCGACGCCCGATCCAGCCGATTCCGCGGGACTCGGCGGACCTCCTCCGGCCGATGCCCTGGCAGTCTGCCAGCGACGGTTGCAGTACACGTTTCGTGATCCAGAATATTTGCGGGCCGCGCTGACGCACGCCTCCCGTGCCGAACACCGGCTTGCTTCCAATGAACGACTCGAGTTCCTTGGGGATGCCATTCTGGGGATGATCGTCTGTCACCATCTCTATCATGCCTATCCGAATCTGCTGGAAGGGGAATTGACACGCATCAAATCGGTGGTGGTCAGCCGCCAGACGTGTGCGGATGTCAGTCGGGATCTGGGCCTGGACGAATTCCTGATCTTGGGCAAGGGGATGCAGTCTCAGCGGTCCCTGCCGCAGTCGTTGCTCGCGGATGTCTTCGAGTCCATTGTGGCCAGTTTGTTCCTGGATGGCGGCTGGGGCGTCGTGGAAGAGTTTGTGGGCAGGCACATCGTGCCCCGGATCGCCCCCTTGGCCGCCGGGAATTCGGACGAGAATTACAAGTCGCTGCTGCAGCAATGGGCGCAACGAGAACTGGGGGCCACTCCGTCGTACATCGTGCTCGATGAACGTGGCCCCGACCACTCCAAGTCCTTTCGCATGGCGGCCCGCGTTGGTGATCTGCAGTTTGAACCGGCCTGGGGCAGTACCAAGAAAGAAGCGGCCCAGCTGGCAGCCCGCAACGCCTTGGATGCCCTGGAACGACCGCAATGAAACGCCCGGTTCCGATCCACCTTCCATGAACTTTCACCATTACGATCGGGAAGGATTCTTCGATGAGCTCTTTGACGAGCGGCAGCGGCCCCGCCCGGGAATGGAGGCCCTGATTCATTACGTCAATTCCCTGGAACCGGGCGAACTGCGGCAGCGCCAGGAAGCCGTGGAACGCTCCTTGCTCCGTATGGGGATTACGTTCGCGGTTTACGGTGATCAGGCAGGGACCGAGAAGATCTTTCCGTTCGATTTGATTCCCCGCCTGGTCGGCGCCACCGAATGGAGTCATGTCGAAGCAGGCTTGAAACAGCGCATTCGGGCGCTGAACGAGTTTATTCAGGACGTCTATTCCGAGCAGGCCATGATGCGGGAGGGCCGGATCCCCGCGGGGCTCGTCCTGGGGGCCAGGTGCTATCGCGAACTATGCCGAAATCTGCATCCTCCCCATGGAATCTGGTGCCATGTCACCGGAACCGATCTGGTCCGGCATACCGACGGCGCGATCTATGTGCTCGAGGATAACCTCCGCTGCCCGTCGGGTGTCTCGTACGTACTACAGAACCGCCTGGCCATGAAGCGCAGCTTTCCGCAGCTGTTCGCCGAGTGCGGCGTGCGACCCGTCGTCGATTACCCGACCCGCCTCTACGAAACGCTTCGATTCCTGGCTTCCGATCAGGTCGAAAACCCCACCGTCGTGGTCCTGACTCCGGGGATCTACAACTCGGCCTACTACGAGCATGCCTTTCTGGCACAGCAGATGGGCGTGGAACTCGTGGAAGGCAGGGACCTGGTGGTCAGTGGCGACGTGGTTTACATGCGCACCACCAATGGTCTGCAGCGCGTGGATGTGATCTATCGCCGAATCGACGACGATTTTCTCGATCCGAAGGTGTTCCGGTCCGATTCGCTGTTGGGTGTGCCGGGGTTGATCCAAGCCTATCAGGCGGGCAACGTGGCGTTGGCCAACGCACCGGGCACAGGGATCGCCGACGACAAAGTCATCTATGCCTTTGTGCCGGAGATGATCCGATTTTACCTGGGAGAAGAACCGATCCTTCCCAATGTGCCGACCTATGTCTGTGCGCGGGATGAGGACCGTGCCTACGTGTTGGCACATCTATCGGAATTGGTGGTGAAGGCGGCGAACGAGGCTGGGGGGTACGGCATGTTGATCGGCCCGCATGCGACGGCCGATGCCCGGCGAGAATTTGCAGCGAGAATCGAAGCGAATCCTCGGGATTACATCGCGCAGCCGACCCTGGCACTTTCCCGGGTTCCGACGCTGGCAGAAGGCCGCATTGAAGGCCGACACGTCGACCTGCGCCCTTACGTCTTGTACGGCAAGGGGATCTGGGTCCTGCCGGGAGGCCTGACGCGCGTCGCCTTGCGCAAAGGTTCGCTCGTGGTAAACTCTAGCCAGGGTGGTGGTAGCAAAGACACCTGGGTCCTGGCACGGACCCCCCTGGAAGCGGGTGCGTCGGAACAACTCTTGTGACGGGGTCCTCCCCCCCATGCTCAGCCGGGTCGCCGATTCGATCTATTGGATGGCACGATACGTCGAACGCGCCGACAACATCGCGCGCTTCGTCGAAGTGACGCTCCATCTCTCCTTGGATCTGCCCCACGGTGTGGAAGATCAGTGGCAACCCTTGATTTCCACGACGGGGGACGAACGACAGTTCAAGGAACACTACGGCAGCCCCACCAGCCGGAATGTGATTCATTTCCTGTCGTTTGACGCCAGTTATGGCAATTCGATTCTTTCGTCCCTGGCCGCCGCGCGGGAAAACGCGCGCACCGTCCGCGACGCCATTTCGTCGGAATCCTGGGAGCAACTCAACGAGTTCTATCACTACGTTCGCGAGGCGGCCCAACGAGAGGTCCCCCTCGATAAGCTCGTCGAGTTCTTCCGGACCGTCCGCCAGCAGAGCCAACTCTTCCACGGGTTACTGGACGCCAGCATGCTCCGAGGGCAGGGCTGGAACTTCGCCAATTTGGGAAGACTCCTGGAAAGGGCCGATAAGACCAGCCGCATCCTCGATGTCAAGTATTTCACCCTCTTGCCGCATGTTCAGGACGTAGGCACGGTGATTGACGACCTGCAGTGGTCGGCAGTGCTCCGGTCGGTCAATGGCCACGAAATGTACCGAAAACGCTATCGCATGATCACCGTCCACCGTGTGGTGGAGTTCCTGATTCTGGACACGACGTTCCCCCGAGCCATCCACTTCTGCGTCGCGCACGCCGATGAATCGTTGCACCAAATCACGGGTTCCATCGATCGCACGTATCGCAACCTGGCCGAACAGCGGTTGGGCCGCTTGCGGTCGGAACTGGCCTACGGCGATGTGAATGCCATCGTGGACAGCGGGCTGCACGAGTTCATCGACCGATTGCAAGACAGCTTGAACGGCATCGACGCCGCCATCTTCGAGACCTTTTTCCCTCTGGGACCCAAGTGACGACGCGGCGGCCACAGGGCTTTGTTCATCGTCCTAGGGAATGGTTGCGTCACGACTCCGCCAACGTTGAGAACGCATATCCGTTGCGGAATGGCTACGGGGCTGCTGTGCGACGCACTTGCCTGGGCCTGGCCACCCATTCCGGAGGGCCATAGAGCCCCGCTGCTTCGATGTCAAAGGGTTCAAAGCCGATCTGAGTCGCGGGACTTCCGTCGTGAAGGTGGAAATCTCCTCGCTCTGGATCGACGAATCGCGGATCGGCCACGAGCGAATGTTGATCATGGCCTTCCGCTTGCCATTGCTCAAATGTCCGACCGGCAAAATCAAGCGGTGCACCGGAAGCATCCCAAAAGAGGTTGTCGTCGGACTTCCAATGGCCGTTCTTCCACGTGCCGCCCAACAGCGACCCGTTATTGAAGTAGACGATATTGCGCTCAAAGAAAAACGAATTGTGTTCCTCTTCGCGAGACCGAACGATCTGCGGCGTCTGCGAAAACGCCAGAATATTGTTCTGCACGCGGTTGTCCTTGCCATAATGCTGATGAAACGTTCCCGTCCGGACTCGATAGACGACGTTGTTTTCGATGACAATCTCGCTGCTTCCTTCGTCGGTGTAGATGCCCCATCCTCCATACAGGCGCGGATGGGAATCGACATCATGGATGAGATTGCCCCGCAAGACGGTCCCTGGCGCAATACCCAGACAGTAGATCGCGCCCATGTCATTCAACTGGCCGTGGCCGATGTGGTGGATATGATTGTCCGCAATCAGGTTGTGGTGGGCGGAACTGGGGGCATAGCCCCAGGACCAGCCCACGGAAACACCCGTATAGCGGAAGTCGCAGATCTCGTTGTGTGTCACTTGATTGTGTGAGCTGCGACCAATCCAGACACCCACGGCCGAACGGAAGATCCTGCCGCCGTCGTGAATGAAATTGTTGTCGACGAGATTGTGGTCGGCGGCCGTATCCTCGCTGGCTGGACTCTCCCCTTCGCCAATCCTCACTCCGCCCGCCCCCAGGTCAAACAGCTCGCAGCGCTCGAGTCGATTGTGCTGACTCCCCGACCTAAGCCAGACACCGTAGTTGCCAACCCGTTCGATCCTGCAGTCGGCGACACGGCAGTGCAACGCGCCGGTCGCCTGCAAGGCTGCGTTGACGGAAAAGGCAGCCTGACTATCGGAATACCCCGTTTCCGCTATGGGATATTCGGTGTAGCGAAATGTCAGATTCTGGAAATGCAAGTGCTGGACGAACTTCCCGTGCGCCGGATCTCCCTCGAGGACCAAGAGCTGACGCGCAACGGGAGCCACGATTTCCACAGCAGCCAGTTGCTCCCCTGGCATCGGCATGTAGGAGAGTTTCCCCGTGCTTTTTTCCAGATACCACTCACCCGGCTGGTCCAGACCATTCCGGAGATGTTCGATGAAATACCGCTGGTTGGGCTCCCAATAGCCATAGTGCCAGGCGGCTGGGCCGGTGAACTCAACGATCTGGTTCGTTTCGTCCAGGTGCCGGAGCCGCATCAACGAGGTCTCCCATGAATGGAAGATGACAAACACGGCTTGATCCAGGTGCTGCATGCCTTGGAGATCCGAAGGACGATACTGGACGCGGGTGGCGCTTTTTGCCTGTTCGTCCCCGTCACGGGGCTCTGCCACGGGGCCGGCCGTTCGGAAGTAATCGGACTCTTCGGGCTCATCTCCCCACGGGTTCTTGGCGTTGGGCGTCCGCGCGGGCTGACGTCGCTCTCCATTGACCCATAGCGCGCTAAAACTCCAGTTTCCGTTTCGGACTTCGGGGATCTCGGCAACCCACAACGAGCCTTCCTGTTTCCAGTTGGAAATCACGCGCCCGCCATGGATGATGGCCTGGCCCTTACCCCGAAACACGATGGGGCCCTGTTCCGTTCCCGAGTCTTCGGGCAGGAATACGATGGGTTCCGCCACAGGGTATTCACCTGCTTCGATCGTGACCTGCGCGCCCTCCGCGAGTTCACCGGCCGCTCGCATCGAGCGCAGGCGATCCCGGACCTCGTCCAAGGTCTTCAGTTCACCCTGACGCGACATCGTCAGGAAAACAGGTTCTGCCCGGATCGGAAGGGCCGCCGTGAATACCAGCATGCCGAAACCCATGAACCCACGCAGGGCAACGCGATGTCGTCGCACCACATTCACGGCCATGTTCATTTGCTCCCTTCCTCAGCTAGAATAGCAGCGACTCGAGGACGAGGCCAGTTGGATTGGATCCCATGGATGCTCCCGTCACATCGCGCGTGGATCATGTGACCTGGATGCTCTTCGGCGCTGGCCTTCTGCTGGTGCTCTATTTGGAATTGTTACCGGCGCTTCTGGCTGGCCTATTGGTCTATGCCCTGGTGAACGCGCTGGTTCCGCGGCTTCGGGTACGCGCCTTGGGCCGTGAAGGGCCCCAGCTGGTGGCGGTTTCCCTGATTGCCAGTGGGGTCGTCGCGCTGATGGCCCTGGCGGGCGTCTGCGTGGCGTCCTTCCTGAGAGGAAGCGGAGAGAGTGTCCCGGCACTCATTCAGCGGATGGCCGAAATCATCGAAAGCTCCCGTGCCCGTCTGCCACCCTGGATGCTGGAATACGTCCCCGAGGATGCCAACGCACTTCGCAAGACGCTCGTGGACTGGCTGCGCGCCAATGCGGATGTCTTTCAAATGGCGGGTAAAGGTTTGGGGCGAGCCCTGGCGCATATTCTCGTCGGCATGGTGATTGGTGCCCTGTTGTCCTTGGAAAGCGCCGTAGGGAGAAGGATGCGGGGCCCCCTTGCCGAGGCAATTGCCGAACGCGCGCAGCGGCTCAACCGTGCATTCCACCGGATTGTCTTCGCGCAACTCTGGATCTCGGCGATCAACACGCTCCTGACCTCGATCTACCTGCTGATCGTGCTAAGACTATTTGGCGTTGAGCTTCCCTTCACGAAGACCCTAATCATGGTCACCTTCATCGCGGGGCTGGTGCCGATTCTGGGCAACCTCGTTTCCAACACCGTCATCGTCACGGTAAGCCTCAGTCAATCCCTGTTCGTGGCTCTGGCCTCACTCGTCTTTCTGGTCATCGTCCATAAGCTCGAGTACTTTCTAAACGCCCGCATCATGGGAGGCCACATTCGAGCCAGCGTCTGGGAGATGCTGTTGGCCATGCTGATTATGGAAGCCGCGTTCGGACTGGCCGGACTGATTGCCGCGCCGATTTACTATGCCTACTTGAAGAATGAACTCCGAGAGGAGGGGTTGATCTAACGGCCGATCCGATTCGACGCGGCAAGGCCGTGGCCGATTCCCAAACTGCGGAATCCTCGGCAATTCACGGGCGTTTTTTGCCCCCTCACCCCAACTCTCTCCCCCATCCCAGCAAGTCTGGGATGGGGGAGAGGGGGCAAGACGTGGAGTCTCGGAGCCGAAAGATCGGTCACCGCGATGCCCCTCACCCAGCGCCGTTACCGATTCTCTACCGCAGGTTCCGCAGTTCTGCTCCCTCTCCCCCGCGCTTCGTGGGGGAGAGGGTTGGGGTGAGGGGGAAAGAACGGCAGTATCGATTGAAGATCCGCGGTTCGGAAATCGGTCACGGCGTCGCCCGTTACCCTTCCGCCTTTTTCTCAACGGCCCAGATATTGCGGAAACGCACGGGGTTGCCGTGATAGTGGAGCAGGATGGGGGCCGGGTCTTTGGTCTCCTGGATGCCACCTGGCGTTGGACTGGCCAGTTCCTTCTTATCGTGGATCACGATGCCATTGTGGCGTACAGTGACCTCGGCATTCTTGATCTTCTCGCCCGCTTCATTGAATCGTGCGGCCGTAAAGTCCACGTCGTAGGTCTGCCAGGCCAGAGGCGGAAGGCAGGCGTTGACCCGCGGTGCCGAGAGGGAATAGATGGCACCGCAATCGTCATTACGGCCTGGCGTACCGAAGGAGTCGAGCACTTGGACCTCGTATCGGGACTGCAAGAAGACGCCGCAATTGCCGCGTGCCTGACCACGGGCCGTGGGCATGTAGGGGGTCCGAAACTCGATGTGCAGCGTGAAGTCCTGCAGTTTGGACTTGCTTTGTGGGTGGGGCCCGTACACTGCCAACAGCCCATCCTCGGTCAGCTTGGCGCCGGTGAACCCATCCATGGACTTTCCGTCGAAGAGGACGATCGCCCCCTCGGGCGCCGGTTGGCCCAGCGTGGGGCTGGTTCGCTCGACACGCGCAAGTCGACCTGCTTCCGCGCCGGATCGATCACGGATTACCAGTGCGTCGCCTTGCAAGGTTCCTGTGTAGTCGGCACTCCGGAAGTCGATCTTGCCATCTTTCAATTCCCCGTCGCATTCGACTCGTGTCAGCCGATCCCAGCCGTCGCCAGGCAGGCCATCCTTGTAGGCAACCAGGTGGAATTTTCCATCGCCGAGCGCGATGACTTGCGCTCCGAGTTGGATCGGTCCTTCATCGGCGGTAATCAGATCGCCGCGGAATTCCCCTTGCGTCTTGAAATCTGGCCCTGCCTTGGCCGGATCGTCAAAGGTAGGGAATCCTGCATCCTCGGCTAGGACAGGTTGTCCCGCGGTGACGACCAACAAGAAGGCTGCAAAGCGGATTCGTTTCCATGGGTACATTCTGGTATTCCTTGCTGATGTGCCAACCCGTGCATCGTGATCGCGCGGAGCCCCCCTGGCCGCGCGAACTACCATTTTGCAGCTCACTGCTGCGAGTGGCAAGTCTCCGTTTCGAGATCCTGGAATTCCGCCACGCGAGGGGGGTGCCATAGTTGTTCCCCGCCGGGCAAAAGAATAAGCTGCCGTTGGGGAGTTAGCTCATGGCACCCGTCACACAGATCGGGGGGTGCGCTGGAGCGGAGATCGCCTCCGAGACGCATCCCCCTTTGTCCCTGCCGCAACCCAGGTCCCGCGTGCGACCCACGCGACTGGTGCAACTCTGCTATACGCTCGTCCATGCTGCGGAAGCCGTGGGGATTCGCGATCTGGCGGACGGGGAGTTTCTGCCGTCCGACACGACGCTCGAGCAGGGAATCGAGCGGCAACTCAATGATCTGTTGGACCAGGTCGGTTGCCTTCGCCCGGGTTTTCGCCTGTTGGAGATTGGATGCGGGTATGGGCACCTCTTGCGGCTCGCCGCGGACCGAGGGGCCCAGGCGGTTGGGGTCAACGTGTCACGAGAGCAGGTTGATTTCTGCCGTGCCCATGGCTCGCAGGTGTACTGTTGCACGTATCGCGATTTGCTGGACGCATCGGATTGGCACGGGCGGTTTGACGGAGTGATCGCCAACGGCTCTCTGGAACATTGGGTGCAGCCCGAGGACGTTCAAGCAGGACGTATGGATGCGATCTATCGCGAATCTTTTGAAATCGCACGTCGGATGTTAGACCCGCGCACTGCGGAGGCCCGCTACATAACGACGGCTATCCACGTCAAGCGCGATGTGACCCCCGAGGATCTCCTCACGCCCTGGTGGCGACATCCCAAGGGGACGGACCGGCGACACTTCAGTTTATTGCACCATTGGATGGGAGGGTATTATCCGGTCGATGGACAATTACAGGCGGCAGCTCAGCCCGATTTTTCACTGGAACGCACGGTCGATGGTACCCAGGGCTATCGGATTGCCAATGACTATCGCATGGTGAGAATGCGGCGCGGCCTCTACACCAATCCCAGGCTCGTCTGGCGGATCGTACGTTCCCTGGCGAGATACCCCAAGGTCACGGCCACCATGCTCCAGTGCTACTTCATCGAGCAGTCCTGGGACTGGCAATTTCAGGGCGCCGATCCCCCCATGAAACTGCTCCGCCACACCTGGCGACGACGCTGAGGCGAGGTGACGTGTGGCCCTTACGGGCCGTACGAAGGGGTACGTCGGAACGTGACGTGCCGCTTCCAGAGTGCCTCGTCGAGCTGAGGAAAGTCAGAGCGGAGGTGGACGCCGCGGGACTCCCTTCGCTGCAATGCCGCTTCAATGACCATGCACGAGATCAAGAGCATGTTTTGAAGCTCCCAGCCGGGAATGGCTCGAAACTGGCGGGCCCACACGTAGCGAGACCATTGGCGGACCGATTCCCGGGCCTCACTGAGTCCCTGGTGCGTGCGCCGGACACCGGCTGCCCGCCACATCAGGCTCTTCAGGGAGTTTCGTATGTCGTCGATATCCAAGGTCTCTGTCGGTTCCTCCGACGGCGGGCAACGGAGCGGTACGGCCTGCCAATCGTCGGGAATCCGGGCGGCGGCCCGTGAGGCACCGAGCCCCGCGCGAACGCCGTACACGATCCCTTCCAGCAAACTGTTCGACGCCAATCGATTGGCGCCGTGCAGGCCCGAGCATGCCACTTCGCCGGCCGCCCAGAGCCCTTCCAGCGAGGTGCGGCCTTCGTCATCGACCGTCACGCCGCCGATCATATAGTGGGCGCCGGGACGAACCGGGATGGGGTCCCGAGTGATGTCGATGCCGAACTCGGAGCAGGTCTTGGCCATTCCAGGAAACCGCTGCCGCACACGTTCGGCATCCAGATGACTGAGGTCCAAGTACACATTGGGCCGACGTGTCTTTTCCATTTGGTCGGAGATCGCCTGCGCGACCACATCGCGTGGCGCCAGTTCGGTCCGCGCATCGTAATCCGGCATGAAACGATGCCCATTGGCGTCGATCAACCGGGCCCCCTCTCCCCGCATGGCCTCGGTGATCAGGCTGCGGCTGCTGCCGGCAACATAGAGGACGGTGGGGTGGAACTGTACGAATTCCATGTCTCGCAGTTCCACCCCGGCCCGATAGGCCATGGCTTGACCGTCTCCCGTGGCCACGGGCGGGTTGGTGGTTTCGCGATAGATCTGTCCTGCACCCCCGGTGCAGAGGATGGTCTGTTTGGCCCAGACCAGCGTGCGGCCGTGACGCGCGTTCCAGAGAAGTGCGCCGCGACACCGTTGCTCGTCTGCCAGCAGGTCGAGTGTGAACGTGTGTTGCCAGAGCTGTACATTGTCAGCCTGTCGAGTTCGGGCATGCACCGCACGCATGATCTCCCGCCCCGTGGCGTCTCCCAGGGCGTGCAGGATGCGATTGTGCTGATGTCCCCCTTCTCGGCCCAGCGACAATTCACCGTCGTCGGAATCGAATTTCGTGCCCCACGCAATCAGTTCGGCGATGTGCTGTGGAGCGGAGCGAACGACCATTTCCACCACGTCCCGCTCACAGAGCGATCCGCCGGCAATCAGGGTGTCTTCCACATGATCGCGGAAACTGTCGCCGGGGTCCGTGACGCTGGCGATGCCCCCTTGCGCGTAGCTGCTGTTCGATTCGCTCCATGCGTCTTTCGTTACCACGACCACGGATTGCCCTGGCTCGACGGCAAGTGCTGCCCGCAACCCGGCGATGCCTCCGCCGAGGATCAGCACGTCGGCAAAGTAGTGGGGGATCCGTTTGGGATCGAAGGCGACGAGGTACCTGGGAGTCGGAATGGTCTGTGGAGTTCCAGTCATCGCGAATCACGATCGTCGGGGGCAAGCTGGCGACTGCGGAGGTAGGCCCGATACTGCTGTTCGTATTCCGGCGGGGGACTGGCCGTGGCACCTGCGTCCTGAACGTGTCCGGAATGTTCCCGCACGCGATCGCGGCGGAGCTGATTGTCGGGTCGCTGCAGCCCGAGACCGCGCAGCCAGTCGTCGAGTGTTTGCTGGGCCTTCTTCCCCGAGGCATCGGGCTGCTGCGCGGCGGCCCGCAGGTCCTGCCAGCGCTGGATGAACTGATCCATTTCGGCCTTCGTCCAGCCCAATTGCTTCAAGAGTTCTGGATCCGAAGACCGGCGGCGGTCCTTGAGGTAGTCCAGGACCATGTCAGTGGCCTTGCGCGCGTAGTCGAGGTTGGCGGGGTCCTCGACCGGCGGTTCGGGCCCCGCCGGATCGGGCGGTAGATCGACCGCGTCGCGTGGTCCCTCGGTACCGCCCTGGGGGATCCCGGTAGGAGCGCCGCCTTGCTTCGACTCTGCCTGGCCGCGATCGGCCGACCTGCCGTCGGCGCCCGGCTTGGGCTGGGACCTGGCACCGGGACGCGACTGGGTACCCCGGGAACCGTCACCAGGGCGTGGACCCTCCTCCCCCTGGGTTCCAGGTTCCTCTCCTGGTTCTGCCGAGGGTGTTGGTTTGGGTTCCCCCTGTTTTCCTTGGCCTATCGTTGGCTTCCCCTGGTCCCCGGTTTTCTCCGGTCCTTGCTCGCCGGGACGCTGCGATTCCCCTTGGGTTCCCGCCATGCCGGGCCCCTCCTCACCGGCGTTACCCGGTTTCTTCTGTCCTGGTTTCTCACCGGAGGACTTGGATTGGTCCCTGTCGCCTTGCGAACTACCGGGCTGGCGAGCATCCTGCTGGGTCTCGTTCTGTCCCTCCCGATGGTCCTTGTCCGAGGGAGGCTCAAGTTGTTGGCCCTTGCGAGTCTCACTCGATTCGTTCGAATCACGTGGTACATCCGGTGGCGACGGCTGCGAGTTCTGGGACTGCGGTTCCGTACCTGGCGCGGGTTGGGGCGCGGGGGCCCGAGAATCGGAGCGGGAGCTTCCCGATTCGGGCTGTTGCTGGCCGTCGCCTGGCGGTTGTTCGCGGGAATCCGGAGGAGGCGTCTCGGACGCATCCTTCTTGGACTTATCGCGGATGGCGTCCAGGATCCGTTCGAAGGCGTCACCGTCGCGGCTGCCGTCACCGGGCAAGGGGTCGCGATCTTCCGACTGTGACAACTTTTTGTCACCCGGCTGCTTTTCGCCACCGGTACTTGGCTGCCCCGGGTTCCCTCGATCGGACTCCCCTTCATGGTTCGCACCGGATTGCCCGGCCCCCGTCGGGTCCGATGGATGTTCTGATTTGTCACCAGGTCGATCCTGGCGTTTTACGTCAGATGGATTCTGGCGGTTGTCATCGGGCTTCCCTTGCCCCATGCCGTCCGATGGATCCTGGCGGTTGTCATCGGGCTTCCCTTGCCCCTTGTCGTTCGATGGATCCTGGCGGTTGGACTCGGGCTTCCCTTGCCCCTTGTCGTTCGATGGATCCTGGCGGTTGTCATCAGGCTTCCCTTGCCCCTTGTCGTTCGATGGATCCTGGCGGTTGGACTCGGCCTGGCCCTCGTTCTTGTCCTCTGGTTTCTTCTGCGCGGACCCAGAGCCCTGCCCGTTGTCTTTTGGCGGCCCGTCGTTCGAACCCTTGTTGTTCTGTTGGGATGACGCGTCGTCGCTTCCAGACGGTTGCTGCGACGAATGCTTGTCGGATTCACCGGACGAATCTTTGGACGGGTCCTGGTTGTCGGCTTCGCCCGACTGACCCTCGTGATTGCCCGAGGGGGCCGCTTCGCCCGAGGAGTCCGATCCCTTGGGGGCTTGATTTCCCTCGGATTGCTGTGACGGGTCCGACGGGTCCGTACTGTCCGACGGGTCTGGCTTGTCTTTCCGATCCGATGTGTCGGATGGGTCCTTGGCAGGCCGTTCTCGATTCCGGTTCGTGGCGGGCTCTTTGACGCGAAGCCGATACTGAATCGTGCTTTCCACGTTGGGGGCGGGGTCCCCCGAGACGGGATCCGTGCGATTGTCGCGTGCTTCGGCCCAAAAGAGCAGCGTGTCGCCTGCCGAGAGCCCGAGTCGATCTGGTCGCAGTTCCCACTGTTTGGTGACCTGGCCGGCGGTGGCGGACTCAATCAGTGGTTGGTTGAGTACCTCGCGGCCTTCGCCGATGCCCTTCAAGTCGAGTGCTTGAAGCTGAAAGTCCGGATCCAGGGCGCGTACTTCGATGGGGAGAGACGTATTTTCCGCCAGTTCGATGTCGCGCGTCGTGGGGGATAGGACCTCGACAACGGGGGACAGGTCGCGGGTAACGCGTATATGGTATTGCGGGGGATTGGGATTCAGTTCGCCGGCATCGCTGCGAAATCGAACCTGGTAACGTGCATACTGGGGAGTCGCGCGGTCCGTTTGGAGCAGGAGGGGAAAGGTCCCCTGGATGGTGCGGCCGTCGACGGACATGGGAATCGGTTCGGGTGACGGCTTGGCATCCTTGGGGAGTTCGTCGGCCGGATCGAACTCGAGGAAGGCTTCGCGGGCATCTTGATTGGTCTTGGCAATGACCGTGGCGAGTGTCCCTTCGATGGCTTCGATATCCCCCTCCCGTTCGATCTCCTCCGCGGCCAGGCTGGTGTAGGCGGGGAACTCGAGCCGCAGGCGTTCCACCGCAGCGCTGGGGACCGGGACGACGCGTAGCCGAAAAGGACCGGCGACGGCGTCCCCCGCCTCAACGCGGTAGACCAGGTCCGAAGTGAGGACTTCGGGTTCCGGTGGCAGGGTCGATTCGTAAGTGCCAGATGCGGCGGGTTGCATGGCGAGCCGTTCGTCCACGAAGCGCTGATCGGACGATGAGAACACGAGCCAGACCCGTTCGTTGTCACCCAATCTCGCGATCGACGCCCGCACGGTGACGTTTTGGCCTTCGTACGCTGTGGCATGGCCAGGTTCGACCTGGCTGATAAGGACCCGGCTGGGCCGGGCGATCGGGGACCATGGCAGAAACAACCGCCGCAGTGAGGTGCCGACGCTCTTGGGAGACACGACGGCGTATCCCAGGGACAGGACAATCAAGGCGGCCAGTAGCCCCAGCCAGAGGATCAAACGGCTTCGATCCACCACGCCTTCCAGAGCAACACCCGTCAGTGCCTTGGCCGTCCGCGCTTCCAGTTCCTGCATGACGACGTCGCTGGTGCGGGACGGAGTCCGGCGGAGAAAGACGAGATTCAACAGTGCGTTCTTGAAGCTCGGCTGCGTATCCTCCACGATACGAGCCGCGTAGGCGGGGTTGATGGTCCGCCAGAGTCGAGGGATTACCCGCCACAAGGCCGTTCCCACCACGGCGGCCAGCAGGAGCAGCAATGCCCAGCGCCCCCACACTCCCGGATCCCAGACCCAATGGTCGAGCAAGACCACGGCCGCGATGCCGGCGAGTGTCATGACCGCCAGTTCCAGCATCCCCGCGACGAATTCGCCGGTCCTCACCTGGTTCGAGACCCGTCCCAGTTGTCGGTCAACGTATTGATCGTACGCCAGCACTTCGACGGCGTGCCCACGCGTTCCGGCGGCAGGCGGAGGGCTTGTTCCCTGTGGCATAGGCGGTTCTCGGATGGAGTCTCCAGTGACATTTCATTATGACATGGAGAATCCTGGTTTTCCTACGGTACTCGAAACCGCCATGATTTCGTACATTGGGCGCGAATCCAATATCCACCTCTGAGAACTGAATTATGGCACACGAAGTTACCTTGATTACGGGAGACGGGACAGGACCGGAACTGGCGGAAGCGGCCCGCCGCTGCCTCGATGCCACGGGCGTCACGATCCATTGGGACCTGCAGGAGGCGGGCATTGATGTGATGGAGCGGCTTGGGACCCCCATCCCCGACGCGACGATCGCCAGCATCCGTCGGACCAAATGCGCGCTGAAAGCGCCCATAACGACCCCTGTGGGAACAGGGTTCCGAAGTATCAACGTCTTCCTGCGTCAAGAGTTGGGGCTCTTCGCCTGCATTCGACCGTGCAAACAATACCGGGGAGTTCGCACCTACTTTCGCGACCTTCCGATTGACCTGGTGATCGTCCGTGAGAACACGGAGGACCTGTATGCGGGAGTGGAATTCGCGGCCGGCTCACCGGAAACGGGCCGTCTGATTGAGTTCATCAATCAACTTCCTTCGGACCGCAAGATCAAGACGTCGGCCAAGGAGACGGGCGTCTCGATCAAGCCGCTGAGCGTTTCCGGGACCGAACGAATCACGCGGTGTGCCTTTGACTACGCCCGCACCCATAAGCGACGGAAGGTCACGGCGGTGCACAAGGCCAACATCATGAAGTACTCGGATGGCCTCTTTCTGGCGACCGCTGGCCGCATCGCGGGCGAGTATCCTGACATTCAGTTCGAAGACCGCATCGTCGACAACATGTGCATGCAGCTCTTACAGAAGCCCGAGCTTTACGATGTGCTGCTGCTTCCCAATTTGTACGGCGATATCGTAAGCGACCTGGGAGCGGGGCTCGTAGGTGGACTGGGGGTCGCGCCAGGTGCCAATATCGGGCCCGACGGGGCCGTGTTTGAAGCGACGCATGGCAGCGCCCCCAAGTACAAGGGACAGAACAAAGTCAATCCGACCGCGCTGATTCTGTCGGGAATGTTGATGCTTGAACACTTGGGTGAACAGGACGCCGCGCGGCGACTGGAAAAGGCCGTGGAGGACGTGATTGCGGAGGGCAAGTCCGTAACGTACGACCTGAAGCCGAGGGCCGACGATCCAACGGCGGTGGGGACACGAGAGATGGCGGAGGCCATTTGCCAAAAGCTGCGCGGCGGACGGAGCGCGTGACTCGCGGCCGGGCAGAGCGCTTCCGACCTCGAACCTGCCCTCGTTGGGGTCAGGGGAGTCCCGGGTTCAGCCGGTGCACACTGGGCGCTGCCGCGTGGCCCCAACCAAGGCCGAACCTCGAACGGGGCGACCGGTGAACCCTTCGCTCGACCGCATCCTGGCTGGCTGCGAGAAACCTGGTTGGGCCCTCCGCGTGGCCCTAGGTGGCATGCGACTGGCCCAAGTGCCCTACGCTGCCACGATCTGGCTGAGGAATCGGGCCTATGATCACCTGCCCGCCCTGGTGGGGCAGGCGGGGATCCCCGTCATCAGTGTTGGGAACCTCACCGTCGGAGGCACCGGCAAAACGCCCGTGGTGCGCTGGATCGCAGCCTGGCTACGTCATCGCCATCTGAGCGTGGCTATCCTCAGCCGCGGCTATCGGGCGCTGCCGGACGGCGAGAACGATGAGGCCCGCGAGCTTCGAGAGCGGCTCGGGGACGTGCGGATCGTCCAGCGCCCGGACCGGCTGGCCGCGGCCAGACAGATTGCCGAGAACGGCGGTACCGACATCATCATCCTGGACGATGGGTTTCAGCACCGCCGCCTGCATCGGGATCTCGATCTCTTGCTCGTAGACGCCACCTGTCCGGTCGGCCATGACTCCTTGTTACCCAGGGGCCTGTTGCGCGAGCCCGTTCGCGAGGGTCGTCGTGCGGATGTGATTGGGTTGACGCGTTCGGATGCCGTCGAGGAGTCGCAGCGAGCGGCGATTCGTGCGCAATGGCAGGCTACTGCCCCCCTTGCGACCTGGCTGGAGATCGTTCAGAGTCCGACGGGCTACTTGACCGGCGACGGTCGAACGCTCCCGGTCGCGAGTCTTCATGGGGCACATGTCGCCGCCTTTTGCGGCATCGCCAACCCTTTGGGATTTCAACACACGCTCTGTCAGGCCGGTCTGCAGTTGGTTGGGCTGCGGACCTTCCCGGATCATTACCACTTTGGTACACGGGATATGGAACTGCTGGCCGCCTGGGTGAGCGGATTCTCCGGTCTCCACGCGGTGGTCTGCACCCACAAGGACTACGTCAAGCTCCCTGCCAAACGCCTGGCCGACCTGCCCGTCTATGCGCTCAGCATCGATGTGCAGATCAACGTGGGACAGAAGGAACTCGAGCGTCATTTGGAACGGGTCATTCGTCTGGCGGTTGGAAGAAACCGTGGGCTAGCGCCCAGCGGCTGATTGGCCGAATGGCCAACGAACCATGGATTGGCCAAGACGCCCATCAGCCGGAACGCGCTAGCGTCCGGTTCGCAGCGTGGCGCGATGGCGCATCGGATTGACCGGTTGTCTTGCGGTTGGAAGAAACCGTGGGCTAGCGCGATCCCAATCCCCGTCGGCCCCGTGCCGACGGAATCAGGACTGGCCAGTCCGCGTTCCGCTGGGACAGGCCCAGCGGGGACGGGTTGGGTAAGGGGCCGGTTCGCAGCGTGGATGGGCCGTCAGCGAAGCGGCGGGTAACCGAGCAGTCGGCGAAGCAGGCCAATCTGACCTGCGTGTACCATTTCATGAGCGGGACAGAAGAGCAGCGATCCCAATTTCGTGGGGTAAACGGCATAGGGCATGGGGAGCGGTTCTTCCAGGAGTTGGGAATCGTACGACGGTATGATTTCGAGGACTGCGGTGTGGACCTGGTCGAAGACGCCACGAATCCCTTCAGGATCGGGGTAGCAACTGGCATCGGCCTGGGGCTCGGTCCCCTTCTTGAAGGCCCGCAGGTAGTCATTGGAGATCAGTTGGGAGTCTTCGGGCAGCTTTCCACGTATCCGCAGCATGGTCAGACCATATTCCGCGACCGCGAGATGTCCCACTTGCCAGGCGAGATGCGAAGGGGCGCCCGCCGGGCAGCGGAACCAGTCCTCGCCCCGCACGTCCGCCAGCAATTGGTTGGTATACTCTCGGGCAAAGACGATTTGCTTTCGGGCGAGATCGGAAGATTGGTCTAGCATGGGATGGGGGCCTTCATGGAACGCATGGACGAGTATTTTCTGATCCGCGACGGCTACGTGTACGATCCGACCAACCTGGTGGACGGCGAGGTCCGCGATTTGTGGATTCGCGACGGCAAGATCGCAGAACCGCCGGCGGATCCTGGGGTTCGGCCCGCCCGGACGTTGAACGCGGCCGGACTGGTCGTCATGCCGGGTGGCATCGACATGCATTGTCACATTGCCGGCCCGAAAGTAAACACGGCCCGCAAGATGCTGCCGGAAGAGAAGCGGCGTGCGGCACCGGTTCCTCGGACGCGGTGGACTCACAGCGGCACCATGGGGAGCGTTCCGAGTACGTTTGCCACAGGCTACAAGTACCTGGGGATGGGGTACACGACGGCCTTTGACGCGGCGGTTCCTCCCCTTTCGGCGCGGCACGCGCACGAGGAATTCGACGACACCCCCTGCATCGACAAGGGGTTTTACATCCTGACGGGAAATAATCACTTTGTCATGAGATCGATCGCGGAACGCGAGCCGGAGCGGCTGAAGGCGTTTCTCGGCTGGCTGCTTGGTTCCGCCAAGGCCTTTGCCGCGAAGCTCGTGAATCCCGGGGGGGTGGAAGTCTGGAAGCAAAGGGCGTCCGGCAACGTGGACGACCTCGACACGGTGGTTGATCATTTTGGGGTAACCCCTCGGCAGATCATTGCCGGGGTCGCCGCCGCCGTGGATGCCATGCGGCTCCCTCATCCCGTGCACATTCACGCCAATAATCTGGGACTGCCGGGCAATTGGCAGACCACTCTGGAGACGATGCGGGCCTTGGAGGGACACCGTGGCCACATGACGCACATTCAATTCCACAGCTACGGAGGGGGTGATGCGGATGAGACGACGTTCTGCTCCCGTACCGAACCTTTGGCGGACTTCGTGAACCAGCACCCGAACGTCTCCGTCGATGTGGGACAGGTCATGTTTGGAGAAACCACCAGCATGACGGGGGACGGCCCCTTGGGCTATTTCCTTTCCAAGGTGTATCGCTCCAAATGGTTCAGTGCGGACACGGAAATGGAATCGGGCTGCGGGATCACGCCGATCCGCTATCGGAATCGGAGTCTCGTGAACTCCTGGCAATGGGCCATCGGCCTGGAATGGTATCTCTTGATGCAGGACCCCTGGCGAGTGGCCATGAGTACCGATCATCCCAACGGCGGCTCGTTTCTGGCCTATCCCCAGATCATTCGACTCTTGATGGACCGCGGTTTTCGTGCGGAAATGCTCAAGTCGGTGCATCCGGTTGTACGCGAACGGTCCTTGCTGGCCAGCCTTGACCGGCAATACACACTGGGCGAAATTGCCATCATCACGCGCGCGGGACCAGCTCGCCTTCTGGGACTGTCGCACAAAGGTCACCTGGGGCCAGGCGCCGATGCGGATGTGACCATCTATGAACCGCATGAGAACAAAGAGATCATGTTCGCCATGCCCAAGCATGTGATCAAGTCTGGGACGCTGCTGGTGGAAGACGGCGAGCTGCGGGCGGACCATTACGGAAGAACCCTGTTTGTCCGTCCAGAATACGACCCCGATATCGAAGCCGCGATCGCGGCCTGGTTTGATGAGTGTTATTCCATTCGATTCCGCAACTATCCGGTGGACTCGTCCCACTTGCATGCCGCGGAGGAGATTCTCTGTGTCTAGTGCCCGTTCGAAGACCGCAGCCATGGGGGAACGGTGCGAGCAAGGGGTCGAGCCACAGGCGTCGCCACGGAGACCAACAAGCCGGGGCCGCTGGGCCGTGGCGAAACCCTATCTGCCCCTGATGGTCGTCGTCCTGGTCGCCCTGGTCGTGGCATGCGCCCACAATCTCAACGATGCTGCATCGACATCGCCGCTGGCGACCGCCACGCTCGTCGACATCGTTGTCCGTCGTGCCACCACCTTCGTCCGCGAGTTCATGGGGACGTTTCTGGTGATCTTCAGCATGTTGAAGCTCTTTGACCTGCGGGGCTTTGCAGGAGCGTTTGCACGCTATGACTTGATTGCCGGCCGCTGGCCCGGTTATGGATACCTTTATCCCTTCCTGGAACTGCTGCTGGGGGCCTGCCTGCTGTCCGATCGACTTATCCTGCCGAGCAGTCTCCTGATGCTGATGCTGATGATCATTGGTACCCTAGGTGTCGTGGCGGCGCTACGGCGTCCCGAACCCCTGCCGTGTGCCTGCCTGGGGACCACGCTGGACGTGCCATTATCGCTCGTCGTCGTCAGTCAAAATGTGGTCATGGCCCTGGGGGCGATATGGATACTCTCCGTCAGAATGTGAACCCACGCTGGTCTGGAAGCGGACTCCTCGCGCTCCTTCTCGTGGCATTCGCTCGGGGGGACGAGCCACCCACCGCGGAGATCACGCCACCGGCGGCCACGTCGTATTACGGTCGCGAAATCGCCCAAACCATGCATTACCTGGGCGCTTCGTGGCTGGTTCGAGAGTCCCGAGATCGCGAGGAAGATTGCGCGGCCATGCTGTCGGAGCTGAAGGTGCGCCCCGGTATGGCCGTATGTGACATGGGATGCGGCAATGGATTCTATACCGTGCGACTGGCGGAACTCGTGGGCGAACGGGGCAAGGTGATCGGAGTCGATATCCAACCTGAAATGTTGCGGTTCCTGGCGGCCCGTGTGGAGGAACAACAGATCGGCAACATCGAGCCAATTCTTGGGACTGCCGACGACCCGAGGTTGAAACCGGGTAGCCTCGACCTGATCCTCTGCGTCGACGTCTATCACGAATTCTCGCATCCCGAGCAGATGCTGGCCGCCATGCGAAAGGCATTGAAACCCTCCGGACAGCTGGTCCTTGTCGAATTTCGGGCGGAGGACCCGCAGGTGCCCATCAAGCCGCTGCACAAAATGACCAAGCGGCAAGTCCTTCGCGAGCTGGAGCCCAATGGATTGCAGCTAGTTCGCCAGTTCGACGGCCTGCCGTGGCAACACATGATGTTCTTTCAGGCCGAGTCCCGAGCGGCCGGCGGGGACGAGAAACGCTAATACGGTTATGCGAGAAGCGCTCGAACCCCCCCCTGCTGGAGAACTTCGGCTAAGGTGCCTCGCCTTCGTTCGCACCGGCCGGTGCCCCATTTTCCTGTGGCATATCCACCGGCGCGCCCGCGGGTTCCGCGGCACCTGCAGGGGGTGCAGGGGGCGCTGGTGCCGGCTCTTCACGGGGCGTCTCCGCCGGTTCCGCAGCATCGGCTGGCGGCGCGGCCTCCGGGACGTTCCCGGGTGTCTCCGCCGGCTCCGCGAAGGGATCCTCGTCGTCGGTCGTGGCAAACGGGTCCTCTTCATCCGAGGGCATCGAATCGGCCGCCCCCTCATCGGATGTGGCATCGGGTAACGCGGCCTCGTCTGCCGTGGCAGGAGCCGTGGGCGAAACAGGTTCCTGCGGTTTGGACTGCTCACTGGCAGGCGCCGTCGAATCCTTCGGCAAGGGGATCGGATTCAGCAAATTCAACCAAGGCTGACCGAAAGGCCTTAGGCAACGCACCAGTCCATTGGCATTCTGCAAGTAGATGCGGTCGGTCAGCGAATTGGTAAACAACACGTCAAAGCCATTCAGCGGTATGGCGGAGACGAGTCGACCGCTGCGCTGGTCCAGCACGACGAGCCGTCCGGCAAGGTCCACGCCCACGATCTCCGAGAGGGTGGCGCCGGCAATCTGCCGGATTCCGCGAGTTTCCCAGGCCACTTCCCCGTTGGAAACGGACAGCTTCAGCAGTCGGCCCCGGTCATTGACCACATACAGCCAGTTTCCCAGGACGAGGGGCGATTGTTCGACGGCGCTGCCTGTAAGGTATTGCCAGAGCAGGCTGCCCGTACTGCCATCCAGAGAGTAGACATAGCCGTCGGTCGACGTGACCAGCAGGTTCCCCTTGGGATCCAAGGCAGGAGGCGATGGCAATTCACCTCGCGCCTCGGCGCGGAACTGCACGATGCCCGTAGCGCCGTCCGCCACGTTGAGCGCCCCCGTGCTGGTGGACCAACCGATCCGATCACCGATCCGGAGCGGACCGATGACGACGCGGCCCGGAGAAAAGATTCGACGACTGACGGCGTGTGGCGTCTCCAAGGAAAACGTCTCCAGTCCGCCCTGCAACAATCCGAGGTAGACCTGATCTTGGAACAGGGCCACGCCCGCATCGTGCAGGCCGCGAAGTGGTCGTTGAAAGGCCACGTTGTGATCGGACCGGTTTACCACGGAGATGGTCAGCCCACTGATCGCCACGACGCGGTCGTCGTCGACGGCAAGTCCCGTGACGGGTTCATGGGGGCTGCCCAGTTGCAGTGACCACTCCAATCGGCCTGTGTCCGCATCGACCGACTGCATTTTGCCCGTGTCCGTTCGCAGCAAGAGGGTCATCCGAGGAATGTCTCGTGTTGCAATCCGGGATTCGATCCCCATCACGTTCAGGACGCGCTGTTCGATATCGGCTTGGCGCCTTGCCCCCGCATCCTGAAGCGGGGCACCGAACCGGTCCAGCATCTCGGGGGTGAAGATCTTTCGGCCGTTGACCGTTACCACTTCATAGATGGATCTCGATTCGCGTGAGCTCAGGTACGGGGTGGCGGCCAGCAGCCGGCTGAGGTTACCGTCGGCGGCGGACTGCAATTCCCAAGCAATCTCAAGTCCAGGGCGTGCCGCCGCGGCAATCGGTCGGGACAGCTTCGCCTGGCCGAACACCCAACCGCCCGCCAGCAAGAAAAAGCTCAGGAACAGCCGACTGCCGATTCGTAAGGTCCGTAACATGACCTGCCCTTTCCTGGGAACTTGTAGGTGACAACCTGGGGCACTGGCCAGACTGCCGGTGCTGCGGGTCGACCACCCCAGACACCTGCTTTCCATCATAATCGACCGCGCTTCCCCGCCAACGCATTCGGGCGATTCTCGGCCGCGCTGCGCGACTGGAATGGTTGTAACGGGCTAGACCTTGCAAAAAGCCTTCGCATACCATGCAGCTGGGAAGGACCGCACCACATGGATTTCGAACAACTCGATCAGTCCGCTCATGATGCGCTGGAGCGTGTCCTGGGTTACTTGAACTTCTCCGAGGGGAACCGCGATCCGCAAGTATTTCGAGCATTGGACCAGCTGTACCGCTTGTGGCCGGATGACGGCCAGCCACGCGACGTGGGACTCTTGGGAGGGGCGGTCGGTCCCGACGGGTGCACCTGGTCTGGGGTGGTGGACTGGCTGAGCGTCAAGCTCCGACAATTGGAACAGTCCTCGGACACGTTTCGTGCGTGCGGGCAGGCTGCCGCGGTGTTGGCGGCCACGCGTCAGCTGGTTCCCGAGTATCTCTCGTTCCACCGGGACCTCCTCTTTCATCAGACGGCGCAGGACCTGTTCAACTCCTCCATGCTGGGAAAGGTGTTTGAATCGCTCTTGAGCCAGTCGCCACCCTGGCCCGATCCGTCGGAGGCCATTGTGTCCGCGATCGGCAAGTTGAATGACTTTCTCGGCTATCGGCCCGTTCCGGCGCTGCAATGGCATCGAGTGGAAGTCCATCCTCACGAAATGGTCAGTCCGGTCCCTCTGTACCTGGCTGGTGTGGGGGCCTCGAGTGGAAAGTACCAGGAGTTTGTGGAACGCGGGCTGGAGATTCTGGAGGCCACCGACGAGGATATCTTGGCCTCGGTGGGTCTCGATCCGCGGCGGATGAAGGAGCTGGCCTTTGATCCGCGCGCGTATGACTTTGACCACCCGGTCAACAAGCGCCCGAATTACCACTTTGGCGAATGGGACCCGCACAGCATCGACAATCGCGGTTTCTACCAGCGGTTTGTCATACGCGAAGTCACGTTGCAGGCCATGGCCGCGCGAGTCAAGGATGGGGCGCGACTGAGGATTCCACGAGAGGAGCTCGTCTGGGAGGCTGCCGCGGTCCTGGTGGGAACCATGTTGATGTCGTCCGCCATATCGGGCAGCGGCCCGGATGCCCACGATTCGACCGTTACGTTGGGAAAGCTTGTGCCACGAGTGGCTGCCAGCCGGGATGCGTTTTATTCGCAGCTATTCGACAGGGTCGAGGGACCACATGGTGAGCGACTCCGGCGGGAGGCCCGATTGCTGCGGCAGCCCTTTGGGGGAGCGCGGCAACATCTCAACCTCTACCTGGCGCGTCAGCGAGGTTCGCAGCTGGAGCACGTGAGACTGGCCAAGGTCTTTGCCCGCATGGGCTACTTGAGCGCCGCGCAGCGGCAGTCAGATGCGGTCCCGGTGGCCTCCGCCCGGATCCTCTGCCGCATCGATTGCGGGCTGACGGCGTCCTATCACGCCCTGCGACGGCAGGATCGACCGCTGGTCCTGCAGAACGTCGACCGAATCATCGATTGGATCCACCGCGGGATTGCATGCGGCGCCATGGTGGACCCTTGGAATATCATCGGGTTCGATGCGCATTTCAGCCTGTTTCCCGCCCTGGAAAACTCCGTGCACGATCACCGGGTTGACGATCTGCTGCGGATCATGGACCGGCTGTTCGACGTGCTGGCGCGGCTGTGGAGCGATTCCGCGGCGACCGATGATTCGGGGACGATGGCGAACGTGGCGGCCCGCTATGAAGAACTGGCCAACTGGTGGAATGCCTTTGCCACGCATGAAGTGTCGTCCGTCGAGGCCGATCCGCCGCTGGATGGGTTGCGCGCCGCGCGCGACGTCGCACAGGCCCTGGGACAGTGGCAGCAAAGCGGTGGAGCACGCGGGGACGTTGGTTTCTGGGCACCCCATGTACAGGCCTTCGAATCCCCCAAACCCTATAGCCTGGTCCTGGAAACGCTCCTGGCACGCCATGATTTCGCCTCGTCCATGTCGCTGCTGGTGCATTGGATCAGCCAGGCGGCCCGGGTCCCCTTGGAACGGCGGGGTGCCTCGTTTCACGAACTCATGTTCCGCTGGGTGCGAGAGGTCGGCAATCAATCGCTGGCAAACGCTGCCACGACCATCGCCAGCCAGGTCCCGGGTTCGGCAGCGCCCGCTTCGGCACCGTGGGGACTGTTGTGCAAGTTTTTCGACTACCTGGAAGCGAATGCGGAGGACCTCTGGAATGTATCCTCCCAGGATTGGAGACTGCCAGACGCCAACGGGACGAAACCTGGGCCTGCGCAAAAGTCGACCGGGCCCGCTGACGATGAGGAGGACTCGGGCAAGTCCTTGTTCGACGCGGCCTACGAAGATGTCGTGTATCGCGACAGCACGGATGACGGATTTGACGGCGAGGTCTATGACTCGGAAAGTCGATCGCCCGGAGACGATGCCTGGGACCACGAAGTCGAGCGCTATCAGATGCGGCTCCTCTTCTTGTTCACCTTGGCCCGCTGCTGGATCGAGGCGGGAATTGCCATCGGTCGGGCGGCCGCGAATCATGATCTGGCGGAGGTACGCCCCCGGTTACGACAGGCGACCGAGGCCTGGCGGTCGCAAGCCGCCAGCAATCAAGCAGCCCTGCTCGCGCTCCTCGACCAGGTCGAGTCGGCTCGACTGAGCAAGCAAGGCACCGACGTCGAGGCCATGGCCCGCTACGATCGCCAAAGGATGCTCAAGGAATCGCTGCTCGAGCAGATCATTCTCACATGCGTGAAGACGGCGGCCGCCAACTTGACCCTGGACGCGGCCTGTTCGGTTCTGGCGGATCCGCCAACCGACGTCCCCCGACGAAAGTTGCCGAGCCGAAGGAAGGGCGATATCGCGGAGGAGCTGGCCTTCGCGTCCGATATCCTGGCCGCGGCCTTGCGCCGAGACCGCGACGAGGCCACTCACCTGGCGGGTGAACTGATCGACTTTCTTGCACCGCAACAGATTCTGTATGCACCCATTGCCCGCGGCGGCTCACCCCGCAAGGTCGCCACCACCCGGATTCGGCAACAGTACATCCAAGACACCCTGGTGGCACTCCCTCGGCTCGGGCTCATTCGTCGAAACCTGGAACTGATCGATACGATCCGTCGGATGGAACACAACGTCCCGTCGGGACAGGGGGCCGTCACGCAATTCGACGACATGTTCGAAGTCGGTTTTCGAGAGATGGTCGAAGCCCTGGTCCGCTCCACCGATAATCGTTCGCAGCTCTTTTCCGCGGACGATCAGGATGCGGACACGATCCTGATCAGCTGCCTGGAACAGCTCACCGAAAGCGCCTTGGCCAGTTGGCTGCAGCACAGTCAGACGCTGAGGCTCTCCGTGCTCGAGCGGGTTCGCAATCCCCAGCAATGGAAGGCCCTGGTGGAGTTCATCGAGAAGTATGGAGGCGATATTTTCTCGCAGGATTTTCTCTTTCTGGGAAATGTGCGGGCCATCTTGCATTTCGGCCCCGAGAGTTGGCTGCGGGAGTGTCGGGATCAACTGGAACCTCCAGACCGCTTTCGGCTTCTGGATGCCCTCGACCGCGACATCTCCTTAGACGACGCCGCACAGAAGTTGGGTCTGATCCTCGAAGCCATTGCCGAAAACTACGACGAGTATCGGGACTACAACTCCACCACCACGCAGTCCGATTTCGGTGAAAAGCTCTATGTCCTGCTCGATTTTCTGCGGCTGCGCGCCGAGTATGACCGCGTGGCGTGGAATCTCCGGCCCGTGATCCTGTCGCACCGAGTCCTGGTGCGGTCTGGACGGACGGAGGCCGCTCAGCTGTGGCGGCGGACATTGCATGATCGACTCGGCGCAGAAGCGGAACGGTATCAAAGGAAATTGACGCGGCTCCAGAAGAAGTACGCCGTGATCATGGGGACCGTGGCCCAGCGCATCTCCGAACGGTTCCTGCAGCCCATGACCATCGATCGCATGCAGGCCTTGATTGAGCCTGCCACCGAACAGCTGCAGCAAGGAGTTCCCAGCCACGCCTTCGAGATCCTGGAAGATGAAGCGGAACTCCTGATGCGTGAGCCCTTGGGTGGGGGAGTGGCCATCCCGAAATGGCTGTCGGCGCTGGAGGACGAGGTCGACCAGCATGAATCCAACGGTGAGGCCCACGAGGAGTTTCGCAGCGAGGATGTCTTGCCGCTCGATACGTGTCCACTCACCATCGAAGAGCTTCAAGAGCAGCTGGCGGACGAGGCCGAGTAGTCGACCTGGTGCCCGATCGCGATGCCCAGTCGTGAGCGAAGAACCTGAAGTGCGGCGATCGTCCGCCGCTTGTCCATCAGGCAGAGCCTGCTGGACCGCTGACGAAATGTCCCTTATTCGGCCGTTGTGCTGCGCTGCCGATTCCGAGCCGCCCGTCCCCGCGTTTCCGGACATCCTACACCCATTTCCCGAGATTTTTCGGTAGTTCCATGGTAGGATGCGATCTTCATTCATCGAAGGTGAACTATGCGAGATCCGTCCGCAGGCCTGCGCTCCAAGGCATCCTGGCCCATGCTGGCTGCGGGGCTGGTCGCCGCCGCCCTGGTGACCCCCGTGCCGGCCGTGACGAGCATTCGTGTCATGACATTCAATGTGTGGAGCGGTGAGTCCACGGCCGCCGGACGGAATAAGCTCGTCCAGATCATTCAGGCGGCCAACCCGGATATTGTCGGGATTCAGGAATTGGATGCAAACACCTTGCCTTCCATCGCCAGTGCGCTCGGGTTCCACTACCGGCAGCAATCGGGGGGCGACATCCAGATCCTCAGCCGTTACCCAATTGAGTCCCTATCGTCGTCCGGCCTGGGTGCGCGGATCCGAACGGGGACGGACCAGCAGATTTGGCTCTTCAATGCCCACCTGGCCGCGTACCCTTACCAGCCCTATGACCTTCGCGATGGCATCTTGCCCCAAAGTGAAGCCGCCGTGATCGCGGCGGCCCAGTCCGCGCGAGGCGGCCAGGTGACGTCGTATCTGAATGACATGAATGTGTCACTTGCCTCGCTGGGACCTGTCTTTTTCACCGGGGACTTCAATGAACCGTCGCATCTCGATTGGACGCAGGAAGCGGCCGATGCCACTCCCCGGCCATTTGACCTGAAGGTCGCCTACCCTGCCTCTTCCCGTATCACGGCCCGGGGGATGGTCGATTCGCTCCGGGAAGTCCGCCCGGACGAAGTGCTCGACACGGCCTACACCTGGACCCCCGGCTATCCACCGCCGCAACTCGATGCCAACGAAGTCCACGATCGCATCGACATCATCTACCACAAGGGAGTTGGCGTAACTCCCACGGGCGCCTGGACCGTGGGCCTCAATGCCAATGATGGCAACACGGACATCGCTGTCCCGGGCTACAACGCCGATCACCGCGCGGTGGTGGTCGAATATGATCTCCCGGAATGCTCGCTCTTCGCCGATCTGAATCTCGATTGCCAATTCGATGTGGAGGACTGGATGGTCTTCCGCAGCGGGCAACTGCTGGACATGACGGGGTTCACGCCAGAGCAGGCGTACTTGAAAGGGGACCTCAACGGCGACTTCCAGAACAACCACCCCGATTTCTTGATCTTCCGGGACACCTATGATGCCCGCAACGGTCCTGGGGCATTCAATGCCATGTTGGCAGGTCTACCGGAACCCAGTTGCGCCGCGGGGATCATGATGGCACTGGCACTCTTGGCTGTGTGGCGGTCGCGCCGAGCCAACCACCTCGGTTCGACAGCTTGCCAAACATAACTTCACCCTCCCTTTGGGTGGCCTGACGAATCGGTACGATAGCTGTCGTTTGTCAAACCGGACGCCAGCGCGTTCCGGCTGATGGGCGTCTTGGCCCACTCCTTCGTCGCATGGCCATTCGACCCATCAGCCGATGGGCGCTAGCCCACGGTTTCTTAGCAGTTCGAACCGGACGCTAGCGCGTTCCGGCTGATGGGCGCTAGCCCACTCCTTCGTCGTATGGCCATTCGACCCATCAGCCGATGGGCGCTAGCCCACGGTTTCTTAGCAGTTCGAACCGGACGCTAGCGCGTTCCGGCTGATTAATCCGCCACGATGCCGCGTCAGCCCATCAGCCGGCGGGCACTAGCCCCCGGTTTTTCCCGTCGATTCGTCAGGCCACCCTCTGGAAGGGTCGGACGCGAGGCACGTGCGTCCGGGGAGGGTCGGAGCGTTGCACCACATAACTTCGCAACACGCAATTCAACCTCTTCATGCAACCACCCTCCCCTCGCTGCGCTCGACACTCCCGGAGGGAGGGTAAAGTAAGTGACGTCCCTTTCTTTCTGCCCCCACGTCCACTGCGTCCCCCACGTCCACTCCGTCCCACGATGGAAGCCCAAAAAAACGTGCCAAAGATACCCTGGCCGTCAGCGCGGTTCAATCTCGAATATCAGATCGTGCAGCGGCTTATTCACCTCGACCGTAAAGGGAGTGGTCTTCGCTGACGTGAATTTCTCGGCGATTGCCGGTTCACGCCCTTGCGCTGTGCGAAAGACGGTAAAGGTCACGGCGTACTTGCCTCGGTAGACCCCGTCACCGGGCTGACGCGTGAAGAGGTCGAACGACCCATCGGGCTCCAGGTCCGCGAAGGCCGTCTTTCGGACCTTGGCCGTCGTGTCGGCCGTCGGCTCGAATCGGATGACGCGAATCTCACCTTGCGCGGCCGTTCCGTCGCGGAACAGGGCCTTGCCAGACACAGGAAACTTGCCCGAACCGCAGCCGAGGGACAACAGGCAGGCGGCAAGGCAAGTAGCGCTACGAAGCATGGCCGAGTGTTCTACCGAGTGCGGAAGTCCTGACCACCGTCGGCGCTGGCAATCATGTGATCCCAGGGGGCGCAGCATGGTCCCCACTTGCCGCTGGTCTCGATGTTGTCATCGATGAATTCGACGCGCCCATCCACAAAGGCGACGATCACGCCACCTAGATGCAAACTGCGGGTTGTCGCCTGGTCGAAGGTCCCGGATCCATCGCACGGCATGCAGATTTGCCTGAGGTAAATGCGATCGGTGCTGGTGCAACGAAGCGTGGAGGGGATATCGTCCGCCGAATCGTTGCAGGCGTTGGGGCCATTGGCGTCGCCCCGTGATCCGTACCAGGCCAGGAGACTGGCACCGGCGTGCCCGAGGGCCCAGGCCCCTCGGGGATCGCCTTCCACGGGACCGGCTCGGACCTCCGCCACCAGGATCGTCTTGCTGGTCCCGTCCGAAATCTGCTTGTGGCGGACCGAGACATTGGGACCCATGATGCCCCGTCGGGTATCGTCTCTCCAGCCGTCACTGTTGGCGCCGTAGATTCCGTCCTGGGTGCGGTGATAGAGGGGACCGTTCCCCACGTTGGCCGCGTAGTTGCCTCGAGCCCAATTGTCGCCATGCCGGGGATTGGCCGCACCCGAATAGGGCTTCTTGTTGTTGTAGTCGCTCGGACAAAGGAAGACGGCGATCGACGTCCCACGTGGCGTTCGATTCCGAGCATTTGAAATGGGAAGCCTCAAATCGAACGCATCGTGCAACGCGTGTTCTTCCATGAAGGGCAGGATGGAAATGACCCAGTTCTCGCCAAAATCGGAAAGATTTTGGATTCGCAGATTCGGGTTCGACGCGTCATACGACATGCCATAGGGGAATCGCTTCTTCGAGCCCTCGTAGTTCGCGACGGCGATGGCAACGTTGTGGGAGTTGCTCATGCACTGAGCCCTCCGGGCCGCTTCGCGAGCCGATTGGACCGCTGGCAAGAGGAGCGCCACCAAGACGCCGATGATGGCGATCACCACCAGCAGTTCCACGAGCGTGAAGGCGGAAGGCCAGTGGCCGTCCTTCGCGGAAGCACTTCGTCGCATGGTAAATCCCCCAGGGAGCCTGCGGACGTTGCACGAAACCGCCAGTCTAATCGGGATTTTTCTCCAAAACAAGAAGAGATCAACCTTGGCAGGCACGCCATTCGCCGGCAAAAGGGGACCACCAATTTCCTTGATTCCGCCCAAGAGTCGCGTTATAAGGGGCGTAGGGAACCGTTGTGGTCGGTGATTGAGTCCGTGAATTCAACAGCGCCGCAACCGTGTAATGATCGTACAGGAGCAAATGCATGTTGGTTCGACCGAAACGACTTTGGGTTTTCCTGCTGGCAGCCGCCCTGCTGGCGATCTGCAGTTCGGATGGTTTGGCAGTTCCGTACGCGTCCCAAATCCGGAATGTCTCCGGCAATACCTGGGAATTCGTACTGAACCAGGCAGCCTCGTCGATCACGATCACTCGCGACGGTGGCAATCCCCTGGTGATTAATAATCCCCTGGCGGGACGGCACACCTTCAGCATGTCAGGATTCAGTAACTTTTCCATCCAGGTCGACAACACGGCGGCGGCCGGGTGGACCCGGATCAGCGACCCTTCGAACCTGTTCACCAACTATGAGCGTCCCAGCGGATTGGCCATCAGCACGAATCCGGCCAGCCCGTACTTCGGCACCGTCTACGTCAACAACTCCAACACGGCTGCCACCGCTTCGGGCCGGGCCATGGGAGACGGAATCTATGCGATTTCATCCGATATGCAGGGGGTCGACCTGGCCACGTTTTCCGTGGTCACCGATCCGCAAGACATTTCTCAGGCAAAAGCGCCACCAAGCTGGAACGTCAGCGGCAGCGCGAACTCAGCCTGGAAAATGTCGCTCGATGAGGCTGGCAACGTAATCGTTTCGGACTGGTCGGATGCCAACGGCGGGGTGAAGTTCGCTTCCGCCAACCTTACGAGTGGCGGCCTGCTGCTGGACCAGCAGGGTGGTCCCCAATACGGCGTGCAGAACAGCATGGGACAGCCGATCCACGGTTCCATCGTCTCGAACCCCCAAGTGACCGGAAGTATTGGCAACAATCTCACGCTCTATGCCATGGACGAAGACCTTGAAACCGCGTTTCTCGCCGACAATGGGAATAGCGTCTGGCGCTGGAACGTGGGGAACACGCCGAGCGACTACGACGGTGCGCCAGAACTGGTCATCAATGCCAGCAATTTGGGGCTGGATTCTGAAGGACATGACATTTTCCTGGGCTTGAGCGTCGGCGTACTGGCCAACAGCCACTACGAGTCGCGTTTCAACAAGTGGTACCTTACCCAGAATCGGAACGATGGGATTGAATCTGGTCTGGTGGTCGTGACGGCCGACGGCGTTGATGGAAATTCTCCAACCGTCAATTGGTCATCGGGACAGTTCTCCATTGATAATCTTCTTGACGGCTGGTTCGAGGTGCCCGATTGCCCCAATTCGCAGGGGACGAACGATATCTTCCGCAACACGGGCAACATCACCATCTCCGCGGATGGCACGAAAATGTTCCTGCACCGAATCGCCAATCCGCTAACGGCCCCCAATTGCGCGACCGGTACGGGCACCATCGACTACGAGAATCGCTACCTCGGGCCGAATAGCAACTTGCCAGGTGCTGTCCTGGTGATTCCGCTCGACGCCAACGGGATTCCGGACATCGATGTCAGTGACAATGGCACGCCCGGCGACCCGTCGGACGATTTCATTACGAACCTGGAATCGATCACGATTGACAGCAACAACAGCAGCCATACGCGCGCGGAAGTCATGCTGGATGCCGCCGGCAACGCCTATACGACGAACAATATTTCGGAACTCGTCGAGGTGTTCAGCCCGGGCGGAAGGACGCGTGCCATCACGACTTCATCGGGTACCTTCTCGGTACAGACCTTGTCGTCCGTCACGGGCGATTTCAACAACGATGGAAACTGGAACTGTGACGACATCAATGCCTTGACCGCCGCGGTCGCCTCGGGCAGCACCGACCTGTCGTTTGACATGAATGGCGACGGGATGGTCACGGTGGCCGACGTCAACCAGCCGTCCAGTGGCTGGCTGGCGGTTGGTGGCGCCCATAACCCTGGGGCTACGGGGGGCGACCCGTTCCTGGCAGGAGATGCCAATCTGAATGGCAGTGTGGACGGTTCCGATTTCGGTATCTGGAACAGCAGCAAGTTCACGAGCACCTCGGCCTGGTGCAGTGGCGATTTCAACGCCAGTGGTGCTGTCGACGGTTCTGATTTCGGCATCTGGAACTCCAACAAGTTCACGTCCTCACTTTCGGCCGCCGTTCCGGAACCCACGGGCGTGGCCCTGTGGTTTGCCCTGGCCGCCGGATGCCTGCTTCGACGGAGGAAATAACCTCCGGTAATGCAAGCGTTCTTCGTTTCACCTTGCACAACCCTTTGGGTCCAGCCCAATGGGTTGTGCTTTTGGTGCATTGCCCTACTCAAAGGTTCGGGGGCCTCCAGGAATCGAAAAGCACCCGACGTGAGTCGGGTGATCCGTTCCGCACCTGACCTAGTCTGCCGAGCGTACGTGATACCAGCGGCCGAGCTGTGGAGGATTCATTCGCGCGCACGCTGCCGAGGCCGCGATCGTCCGATGGTAGCCACCGGGTCTTCGGGTGGCGTTCGTAGCTATCCAACCTAAAGGACGCATCTCCAAGGGATGGGGATCCGTCGACCAAGAGGCTTTCAGCAACTTGCCTTTACCTCGCGGAACGGTAATGCCGCCGTCATAACCGGCCCAAATCGGGCTTTCCCCAAACTATCGGCCCTCTCAGCCCGATAACGACTTCAACGGTCACCGTCGGATCGGTCAGCATATACAGCAATGCTGGCTTCCACGTTTTGACGTTGCGCTAGCGCGTCGGGCTCGTGCCATTCGGCAAAGTACCGTGCTGGCGCAACGTCAAACTACCACTTGAGGGGACTCCAATGTTGTACGTGCATGCATCCAAGTCGGCCATCAGAGGCAAGTACTCGCTCGGACGCGGCCTCAGGCGTCCCGGGCCTCGACTGGCCGGTGAAACGTTGGAATCGAGGTGTCTGCTGGCCACCGATTTCGGCGGCGTACAGGGGCATGTGTTCAATGACCTGGATTCCGACGGCGTTTTCGACGCCGGAGAACCGGGGCTCGCTGGCATCGGCGTACGCCTGTTTCAAGGAACGACGACCATCCGCACCGGTACCACCGATGGCAATGGGCGGTACGCGTTTTCCGGTTTGACGGCCGGAACGTACCAGGTGGAACAGCTCTCCACTCCCGCCGGATTTGTCATAACTCCCGGATTCAGTCCCGCGACGGCCGTGATCACTGCGGCGGAGGCTGCGGGAATTCCCGGAACGGTAGTCGATCTGTTTGATGGCGTCACCCAGACGCTGAACGCCATTAATGGCGGTAGCGACCAATCGTCCGTGGCGGACCCGGATGCGCTGGGAGGTCGGCGTGACTTGTTTGTGGAGGTCCTGAACAACCCGGGCGGCGCCGCGTTTCATTCGAATCTGGTGTCCAATCCTGATTTCCTTTCATTTGACCCGGACAACAACAGCCGAGGGCACTACCTGGCAACCTGGGATGGTGATGCGACTCCCACCACGGACGCGGCCGGGACGCTGAACGCCACAGGGCTGGGCGGTGTGGACCTGACCTCCGGCGGTACCATTTCCGCGTTTCGCCTGTTGGCCGGTATCGACGGCGGCGGACAGAACCTGGAAATCCGCATCTATTCCAATGCGGCAAACTTCTCCGTGTTTACGGTGTCATTACCCGACACGGGTGGGCCCGCGAACCAGGAAGTCATCGTCCCCTTCAGCGCCTTTGTGACTGGGGGTGGCACGGGGGCCAATTTCAGCTCGGTCGGCGCAGTTCAGCTGGAACACACGGCGACGATGGTCGCCGCGGACGGTGGTATTTCCGAACTGACCACGCTGGGAACGAACTTTGTGACGCGTGATTTTCCCAATACGTCGAATACCGATTTGCGACTGGCGAAATCGGTGGACGATGGGACGCCACTGCTCAATGCCAACGTGACGTTCACGCTCACCCTCACGAACGACGGGCCGGCCGATGCCACGGGGGTACAGGTACGAGACCAGTTGCCCGCCGGTCTGACCTTTCAGTCGTCGGCGCCGTCTCAGGGCAGCTACAGCGCCGTCACGGGCCTTTGGAACGTGGGTACCCTGGATCTCAATGACACGGCTACCCTGCAGATTGTGGCGCGCGTGGCGACGGCCGGTACCAAAATCAATGATGCGGCGATAACAGCCGTGAATCCGGCCGATCGAAACCCCAACAACAATTCCGCCAGGGCGACCGTCACGCCCGACGTAACCCCTGGTATCAGCCTCGTAAAGGCCACGAGCGGCAGGGCCGCGGAAACTGCCACGGGAGGTCCCACCGTCTTTGTGGGAACTCGCGTGACGTTTGGCTATACGGTGACCAACACGGGCAATGTCGCGCTGTCGGGCGTCGTGGTACAGGACGACAATGGATCGGCCGGAAACGCGGCGGATGACTTCTTCGCCAGCTACAACTCGGGTGATACGAATAATAACCGGCAGCTCGACCTGGGAGAAACCTGGCTCTTCACCGCGGCCCGCACGGCAACGGTGGGGACGCACGTGAACCGAGCGACGGCGACGGCGACCGGGGCCAATATCGAGGTGTCGGATGACTCCGTAAGTAACCACACCGGTTTGGCACTGCCGCGCCCCTTCGGCAAGCGACGTTTCTTGGCGTCGCGATTTCGGTAGATGTTGCCGTGCGTCAGGGTGACGTGCGTGCCTGCTCCCAGCGGTCGAAGAGTCGATCGATGTGTTGACTGAGAGGATGTGCCGGCTTGGCGTCCGGTGATTCCAGGGTGGCGCCCGCTGGTCGGACCGGTGGAGTGGACGCAGCGAGTCGGTCTTCGGGGAAGGCCGACGAATCTCGATCCCATTCAATCGCAGGCGGGGCGACGTCGAGGTCGACCTGAGAAACAATGGCCACCGGGGCCCAAGTATCGGACGCGGATGGGAGCGGCCGCTGACCTCGCTGGAGCGCGACGCCCAGTACCGTCGCGATCGCAAACGTTGCCGCGGCGGTCCAGGCAGTGGTCCGCCGAGCCCATCCGAAGTGCGGCGGCGGCTCCATCTGCAGTGCACAGCGAGCCAAGGCCCGCCGCAGTTCCGAAGCCCCATGGCTGGATAGAAACTTACACCCCATCACGTACGAGTTCGTGCCATCCGCGCGGCGCCAGCAGACGCGCGCCAGCACCGGAGCGCTGGTAGGGTCCTGAGGGTCAAGGATCAGCGAAATCCGGTCCCCCTCGGCACCCGCCTCGGACGCATGAATCGAGAAGCCACCCTGGGAAAGGTCGACCAATCTGGCCGGAAAGGGCTTGGACTCCAACTCCCGTCGCGCCATGACATGGACATTCTGCGGCAGGCGCCGATCGCGGCGCCGATCGATGATCTGGGTCACGGCCATCCGATCCAGGGTCTCGTGGTCCAGTTCCTTGCGGAGCGACACGCCAATCCACCAATTCTGTGCATCGCAGGGGCGCGACCAGCAGACGTCCGCCAGGTAGCGGCCTCCGACTCCACACGACTCGGCTTGCACCGCGACCACCAGCGCTTGCCGGATGGGAATCGCTGAGGCAACCTTCAGCTTCATGCCATTCATGGAAATGTCGACCAACTCGGCTGGCAAGCTCGTCGCGATGCCGTCCAGCTCGTACTCGAGCTGAGCAGCAATGGCGGAGGCCGACCGCACCGTGAAACGCTCACTGCGCCGCAAACTGAATCGGTCATCGGATTCAGCGGTCATGATTCGAGCCAACGGGGATGGGTCAGGGGGACTGCGCGCGGAATGCCGGCGCTCAAGCCTACGTCACGCCAGAGGGCCGGGCTCAGAACGAATGAGCCCCCCGACCGGCACGATCGCTACGTCACGACCTGCCATGGCGCGGTGATCAAGCGGACCGCCGGTCCGCAAACCCCCTGGGCACCCTCTCTCGTCGTCAGGGGCACGGATGGGTCCTGCTGGCCAGATGGTGTTGATCGCAACCGAAGGTGGAACGGAGAAGTCACAATCGGCCATGAAGCGAAAAGCACCCGACGAGAGTCGGGTGATCCGTTCCACCCTGGATCTAGCAACAGTCCGTGCGCGAATCGAGCGGCCGAGCGATTGGGCTCCATCCGTGCGCAGTTCGCCCAGGCCGCCATCGTGCGATGGTCGCCATCGGGTCTTGGCGGAACGATGATTTCGGTCAAAGCTGGACCGAACCCTGTCGCTTCGACCTCAACGCTGAAGAACTTCTCGAAGCGGCGAGCGGGCCTCCATCAGACCGTCCGTCTGTCGCACGCGATCGGCTAGAGAACTGTGAATGTCACGCAGCTGCTGCTCGCAATCCGCCAGGCTCTTCTGCAGCCGTGATTCGTTTTGTTTCGAGGTAGCTGCCAGGCCTGACCAGAACTCTTCGTGCCATTGGTCGAGGGCCGGTTGGTGTCGCGTCACCCAGTCGGAAGCCATGGCCTGCCGAATGCCAGCGGAGATCTCCTGTCCCAATGGGGACGTCACCTGCCACCGTGGAAAGTCAAGACTGCCCGAGATCCTTGCCGCGACTTCCACGGTCTGGACTTGGGCCAGGGAAGCAGCCAGCGGCGCCGTCAGGACCTGCTGGGACCTGGCCTCCAGAAGACGAGGGCTCAGGCCGCGTACCGTTTGATGGGACTTCCAAGTTCCGGACAGCTCATTTTCACAAATGTCGAGCACCATCGACCATCGCGACGTGCACGATGGGACCATCACGGCCAAGACGTCCGGACGACCCCACTGCAGATCGGGCTGCACGCGATGGGGACAATGAATCTCGAGATGGTCGCGCTGCTTGTCGCTGCGGGCATCCAGCAGGGCGCGGATGGCCACCGGCGCCGCCCCCGTAATCTGCAAGATCATCTCCGTCGGCTGGTCATTGCGTTCCGGTTGATTGCTCAATCCCCGGATCATGCCTTCCAGGTGGTACGGAGACTGTGGGTCGCCGCCCGTTCCCGCGACCACCAGCGTATCGATCAGGATGTTGGGGCGGGCTGAACCACGGCCCAGCAGGATCGTTTCACCGCGAACCCGATCCACGGGTGTCTGCTGCCGGAGTACGGGCAGGGCATATCGACTCCAGGCAATCCACCCCAAGATGGACTGGATCTCTCGCCCCACCGAATCGTACAAGAGAAAGCTGGAAACCGAGGTGGGATCCCCATTGGGAATATCCAGCGTCGCTGCCAGTTCGGTCATCCTGCGCCGATGTTCCGCCAGCTGTGTTTCCCGCTGAACCGGCAAGGCCTGCGTGAGTTGTTCGACCTGAGCGCGACAGCGATCGAACTCGCGGTTCAGGTCCTCCAATTGCAATGGTGCCTTCTGGTAGGGAGCCAGATTTCGCAGTCGGTTGGAGCCTGCTTCCTCCAGGCTCTGCCCCAAGAGTCGAATGTTCGATTGCAGGCCTTCGACGCCGGACTGGGCCTTCTCCCAATCCGATGACCACTGCGTGCGCATGGCCTCAGTCGCACGCAACATTGCCCGCGGATCGGCGGCCTGCACGGCGAGACGGCTGTTGAGTTCCGTTACCCAGCGAGAAACACTTTCTCGAATGCCGTCCGAGCACTCTCCGCGATCTGGCTTTTCCTCCCTGGAGGGAGTCGCCTGAGGTGCGTACGGTTGACTGGGAAGCCGTATTCCATTCAGGCAGCAACGGACGACTTCGATTCGGCCGCTTGCAAGGGCGTCGGCATCGATTTGTGCCTCACCACGATCGGCCTGCAACAGCAAACTATGCGATCGCTGCCGGTCCACGATCCGGATACCTGTCAAATGGATCCGCCGGGAACCCGGTTGCACGCGGCACGTCGTGGCCTCGAGTCTCGCGCCGAGCAGTGAACTGCCGGTCTGTAGGATAGCTCGCCGAGTGAACGGTCCAAGCCCCAACAGGGCCAGGACCGCTGCCAGCACGATCAAGTGGATTCGCAAGTACTTCATGATCCGGATCAAGCTTCGCTCTCGAACGAGGATAACTCCGTCGTCACGGTACGATCACGCTGCGGACTTTGTGGCACGGGCGCTCGCATGTGGGACGCACCGCGGGGCGGCCCCGATGGAACACGTGGGTCGGTCCAGCTTCCGCCTCAGATAGGCCTCGAGGCCTCGTCGCGTGGGGTACCACAGGGACACCCCCGCGAGGAGACTCCCGGTGACCACGGTATTCTGCAGGCCCGTCCACGCGAACCACGGTATGTCAAACCACCAGGTCCAGAAGGGTTGCAGGAAGGGACGGGTCAGAACGGTCTTTCCTAGGGTGTGAAACACGGGGTCCAGTTGGGGCGACACGAGTGATCCCAGGGCGATGGCCGCCATACAGGCCGTGAGATTGACGCGGGCCACCAGCAGCAGGACCATCAGGATCGCGGCACACAGGTTGGCCTTGGGGACGAGCCCCAGCACCAGGCCACCCGCAATCGCACCTGCCAGGCCCGATGGAGTGGCCTGCCAGCTGAGCATCTCCCGGAGGGACCTCGTCGGGCTCCCTGGCCAGTGCCGCATTGCTGTCCTCCCCAATTCCAGAGTTGTCTTCCGTACGTGCTTCGGCCAGGGAACATGCCGAGCAGGCCATGCCGCGACGCCTTGGTCGCAGCGACAGGAATCGTAGCGATGCCAGCAAGTGCCCACGCGGCACGTTCCGCTACAAGTGGTTCGACCGGCAGAATCGTTGAACTTGAATCGTCCAAACCGCACGAGGCCAGAAAGGCTGTGTCTTTCGAGTACCGGAGCGGGACTAGTAGCGTCAGGGTGTGCCAGTGCCGTATCCAGTATCTAACACTTGTGGCTGCGATGCATAAGGGCTAGCAGTGCTGGTAGTTATTCGCCAGCGGTTCGGAAAAGAGAAGCCTCCGTGTCGGTTGTACTTGCTCGGCCGATGGGGATGCGACCGAACGCCCCCAACGGCAGTTAGGGGATCGTTCCGAAACCTCACCTAGACCCGGGCGCAAAGGTCCATCCTCGGCCGAGCGAGCGACGTGCCATGGGTTCGCACCCGCCGAGGCCGAAATCAACGGTACGCCCGACATGGACGTGAACTAATGGGGTGAAAGTCCCCTGTACGAAAACGGGAATTGATAGGAAGGCAGGATACCAAATGTAACCCATCAATCGAAGTACTAGGCGAGGGCAACTGCAGAAGGGTAACCGACTGTGGGAAGGAAGCCTGCGACGCTCGATCGGCGTAGCAACCGGCAGCGTCACGCCAAGGCTGCGAGGCTACGTACAGAAACGTCATTGAGGCCCAGAGAGACCCTGAGGTGAGCCGACCGTAGATGGCAAAACCGTACCCGACAGACTCCAAGGTAGATGAAGCGCTTGTGCAGCTACAGTTCACGTCCTTATTCGGGGAGATCTGTGATGCGTACCCGTGAGTCGAGCTTGCTCCAAAGGCAGGACGAGCGGGGAGACCCAACTCGGGCACACAGAAGTCAGCAGAGGCCGTAGTGTGCGCTGGGCAGCGCATGAATCAGGAGGGGTAAAGTCCCTCGGACGCCTGGATGAGAGGCGTCCTATCCAAAGGTGGCGGTAACGCGTCGCTGGCCGGGGAACGTTGATAGGAAGAACTCTGAACGGGCACGAAGTTGGAAACGATGGATACTGCCAAGAGGATGGATCTAAGCTCGACTTTTTCCGATTGAATGGGGCAAAAGAGCGCCAAATTGATGTAGGACGAAAGAGCCTCCTTGGATCAAGTTTGTGAATTCTCACAAACACATTCTTGAGCAAGGAGGCTGACATGATTCGTACACCAAAGGAGT
>WPCK01366005.1_pt1 | contig 50016 bp, 43 predicted proteins | sample 5399851 | NCBI WGS metagenome assembly WPCK01 (sample SAMN12869471, study PRJNA574797) | sludge metagenome | isolation source: wastewater treatment of pH11 | place: China:Beijing | collected 2019-05-20
TGCATTCCGGCCGCGACCGGCCGGTCCCGGCCACGCTCGGTCGGCCCGTCGCGGCGACCGGCCTTCCCGATCTTGCCGCCTATCGCCAACTCTGGCGGCGGAAAGCCGCCGAAAATCTGGGACACCCGACATGACCGAAACCGATGACTTCGCCCTCCGCGCCCATATGGTCGAGACCTGCCGCAAGATGAACGCGACCGGGATCAACCAGGGCACCGCGGGAAACCTGTCCGTGCGCAGCGGAAACGGGTTCCTCATCACCCCGTCGTCGATGCCCTACGACGCGATGCAGCCCGAGGATATCGTCGAGATGGCTTTCGACGGGACCTATGTCGGTCGCCGTCCGTCGTCGGAATGGCGGTTTCATCGCGACATTCTCAAACACCGTCCCGACGTCGATTCGGTGCTGCACTGCCATTCGATCTACGCGACGACTCTCGCCGTCCATCACAAGCCGATCCCGGCGTTTCACTACATGGTCGGCGTCGCCGGCGGATCCACCATCCGTTGTTCCGAATACGCGACCTTCGGCACGCAGGCGCTGTCTGACGCGGCGCTCGCCGCGCTCGACGGCCGCCTTGCCTGCCTGCTCGGCCAGCATGGCCAGATTTCCCTGGGAAAAACGATGGACGCCGCCTTGTCGTTGGCCGTCGAGGTCGAAACGCTTTCGCGGCTCTACGTTCAGGCCCTGCCATTGGGCGATCCGCCGATCCTGTCCGACGAGGAAATGGACCGCGTCATCGAACAGATGCGGCGCATGAGCTATGGGCTGGCGCCGCAGGAAGGCGACAACGATGCGCCGCGGCCGCGAAGCCCGTAGAAGATCCCGGTCGCTGGCGGCGTGTTAGCGCGGCGCCGCTGGCTTGCCGGGATAGGGCATGATGACGAGCATCGAGGCCGGAATGTTGCTGCGATTGATGATCGCGCGGCGCTCGCCCGGCGCGAGATAACAGGAATCCAGCGCGGCGAGGGTGCGTTCGTCGTCGTCGGTGATGATGGTCACTTCGCCGGCGACGACGACATAGATCTTCTCGATCGGCGAGTCGGAGCTTTCCGCCCCGCCGCCGGGAAGGAAGTGCGAAAGTCCGACCCAGGAATTCTGCGAGGGGGAGGCGTCGAAGCCCTGCAGGCGCAGTCCCGTCATGTTGAAATGCTTGGCAGCATCGTAGGGCTTCGCATCCTTCAGCCGGGTCACATGCATGGCTCTCTCCCTTCCCGGCGCTATCGCCGGCCCGCTTGCGCTTGTCGTTTCGCCGCTTCGGCGAGAAAACGGTTGAGCCGGTCGCGGACCGCCTGCGCCGCTTCCGGCGTCCACAACCGGAAGCCTTTTCCCGATTTCATGCCCAGTTCTCCCTTGGCGACCAGCGCATCGAGCCAGGGGTGGGTATGAGGCGTCACATCGAGGTCCGCGATCAGCGTGTCGTGAATGGCCTTGGTCAGATCGAGCCCCACCATGTCCGATTGCTCCAGCGGACCGAGCACGGCGAGACGGGCTCCGAACCCGATCTTGACTACATCGTCGATGGTCTCTGCGTCGCAGACGCCCGAAGCCACCAGCGCGATGGCCTCGCGCTTGAGCGCGTGCTGGAGCCTGTTGCCGATGAACCCGGGTATGTCGCGGTTGACCAGGACGGGATGACGTCCGATGGCGCGAAATAGCGTGACCATCGCCTCGGCCGCGGGCCGGTTCTTCTCGTCCATCAGAACGATTTCCACCAGCGGCACCAGATGCGGCGGGTTCCAGAAATGGGTACCGAGAACGCGCGCTTTCCTATCCACCCGCTCGGCAACACGTGCGATGGGAATCACGGACGTATTCGAACAAAGGATCGCGTCGGGCGGCGCCAGCTCGTCGAGCGCGGCAAAGATCGCCTGCTTGAGCTCGAGCTTTTCAGGAGTGGCCTCGAAGGCGACGCTGGCGGTTCCGACGGCTTCTGCGAGATCCGTCGTACCCCGCACGCCGGCCATCGCGGCCCTGTCCGTGCCGAGCAAGTCGCAGATCGCCGCAAGCCGATCCGGCAGGGTCCTCAGCATGTTGGCCGACGAATCCTGTACGCGCACCCGATGGCCCGACGCGGCAAACAGATAGGCGATGCCGTGGCCCATAAGACCTGCGCCGATGATCGCGATCTCAGGCTTGTCCACGATCGTCAGCCCGCCGTGTAGCCGCCGTCCACATACATCACCTGGCCGGTGCAGAAATCGGACGCCGGCGAGAGCAGGTAGATCGCCATGCCGATCAAATCCTCCGGTTCGCCGAGCCGTCCAAGCGGGATTCGCGACAGCGAGCGCGCCCGCGTCGCCTGCCCGACCTCGTCTTCGCTCCACATCCATGCGGTAAGCTTGGAGCGAAAGACCGTCGGTGCGATGGCGTTGACGGTGATGCCGTGTTTGGCCCACTCGGTGGCGAGCACCCGGGTGAGCGCGTCGGTGGCGCCTTTGGAGGTGCAGTAGGCGGTATAGCCGGAATAATTGCCGTGGCGGCCGCGCACCGAGGACATCATCAGCATCTTTCCACGGATGGCGTTGGCGATCCAATAGGTGCCGACAGCCTTGGCCATCAGCCATTCGCCCCGCACATTGGCGTCCATCACGCTCTGCCAGGTGTCGTAGTCCTGGTCCTGGATGAAGCCGGCCTTGTTGAATCCCGACGCGACAACCAGCAGGTCGACCTTGCCGAAGGCCTCGAGGCCCAGCTTGAGCATGGCCTCGGCGTCCTCGAGCGTATCGGGTCGGCGAACCGTCGTCACGACATCGGCGGTGATCGAACCGACCTCTTTTGCGACTTCGGCGAGTTCGTCAGCCGAGCCGGACACCAGCGCCAGTTTCGCGCCGGCTGCGCCCAAAGCAAGCGCGCAGGCGCGGCCGAAAGACCCCGAGGCGCCGGTGATCAGCGCCACCTTGCCGGACACGTCGAACAGCGACATCGGATTGCGGAGCGCTTCGCTGATCACGGCCGAGACTCCTTGCCGGAGGGAATGCGGAAGGTCCCGTCGGGGTCGATCACGGCGACGACGCGCACCCCGCACCCTTCGCCCTGCGGCCAGCGCCAGGGAAAGGCCATGAAGGTGCAGCGCTTGCCGGTGACCGCGTCGAGATCGCCGTTGACGTTCTCGATGCCCGGAATGCCGCCCAGGCACATCAGCACCTTGTGCGCCGGCTCCCAGTGGGGAAAGTCGTCCATGACCTCCCGGCCGGTCTCTCTCCGGTATTCCTCCATCAGATGCGGATGCGAGGGCCCCGGACCGTGGTCGACCAGCTTGGTGCCGAGCGGGTGGTCGTTGGCCTGCACATCGACGCCGACCATCTTCACCCCGCGCTCGACCAACCATTCGGCAGCCTCTTTGTAGAGGCCGGGCGAGTAGGCGTAGTACTCGTCGCTGTCCGCCAGATTGTGGTGGCTGCCAGTGTTGATCATGACGATGTCGCCCTTGCGGATCGTCGGCGTCGCCTTCTCCAGGTCCTCCGGTGTGATCACGCCCCATTTGCTCTTGGGAATGGAGACCGCGACGCCGGTGCCGAAGAAGGTAAAGACGGGATAGCCGGTCAGGGTCGGCGTGTTCTCGGTCACGTGCAGGGGCGCATCCATGTGCGTGCCGCGATGCATGATCCCCTCGAACTCCTGCACCAGAAGCCCGTGATTGGCGTGGTATTGTCTGGTGAGGACGTTGATCCCCGGGGCCGAAGGCCATTCCGGCATGCCATGCCCCCAGACAGCGCTGAGATTGTAGAATTTCAGTCCGCCGTTCTTGCGTGCGTGTGCCATGCTCATCGTCCCTTGCCTGTTGGTCCCGTCACGACGCGGCGCCGGTTTCGATGCGGTAGCCGCCGTCCGGATCGAGCAGGGCCACGAAGCGGACAGGGCAGGCATCGCCGGTCAGCCAGTTCCAGGGAAAGGCGTGGAAGAGCGCCCGCTTGCCCGTCAGTTCGGCGACGTCCCCGCCGACATTCTCGATGGTGGGAATCCCTGCGGCCAGCAGCACCTTGTGCGCCGCGTTCCATTCGGGGAAATCCTCCGCCGCCGAACGTCCGGTCGCGTCCTGATACATCCTGGGCAGCCGCTTCATCTGCGGGCCGTTGCGGTGATTGCCGAGCGAAGTGGCGAGCGGATGGTCGATCTGCGGGGTGTCGACGGCGACCAGCTTGACCGCCTTGTCCGCCAGCCATTGCGCCGCTTGCTTCGACAGGCCGGGCGACTGGCCGAAATACTCGATGCTGTCGCTGTATTTGGCGTGCCAGCCGGTCACCAGGACAACGATGTCATCGGGCTCGATGGCGGGCGTCGCAGCTTCCAGATCGGCGACCGTGATCGTCTCCCAGGGGCCGCGCCTGATGGCGACGATGACACCGGGTCCAAAACACCGGTCCATGTCGATCTGTCCGATCCCCGCCGCCTTCTGGATCAGGTGCAACGGCGCGTTCATGTGGGTGCCGGTATGCATGATCGTGCGCATGCGTTGCGCCATCACGCCGTTCTTGGCGTGCGTGGTGGAGCGATACATGATGACATCGTCGTAGCCGGGAAGGGTCGGAACGCCGTGCCCCCATTCGTGGCTGAGTTCGTAGAAAACCAGTCCGCTCGCTGGTTCGCTTACGCCAGGCATAGACCCTCCCGTCCGGCAACGCGCCAAGCGTCGCCTTCTCAAAAAGATTGTCCTGATCTCGGTCAGGTAATGGAGGGAACTTGGCCAACGGCCGGGACCGGTGCAAATCAAAAGGCAGCCGGGCACGATGCCGAATCGTTATGCCATGTGCGGGCCGGAAAAAGGCTTGCCGAATCCGCGAATTACCCGGACACGCTGGAGCGCAGGATCGAGGTGAAGCTGTCGAGCGCGCGCACCGGATTGTTGGTCTTGCGATAGGCGATCCCGGCTTCGGACTCCCAGAACGTGCCGTCGTGGACGAGGCGTTTCAGCCCGTATTTCTCGGCATCCGGCAACATGCGGTCGGAGAAATGCGCCAGAAAATCGCCCTCCTGCAGGATCTTGAAAAGGCCGGTCGAGGCGGTTTCGAGCGCGATGTTGGGAGGCTCCACCCCGTTGGCCACGAAAAACGACCCGATCCGGCTGGTGCCGATCTGGTCGCCGGCCAGGACCACCCAGGAATATTTGGCCATGTCCCTGGCCGTGACCTTCGATTTCTCGAACAGCGGGTGCTGCGCACGGGCAGCGACCGCGTGCCGGATCTTGATCAGCGGTTCCCGGACGATTTCGGCCTGGGGCGGGAAGTCGAGCGTGCTGCACAGCAGGTCGATGTCGCCGTTGGCGAGCGCCGGTACCAGCGTGTTGATCACGCCGCCGGTGATGACGACTTTCACCTTGGGATATTGCGCATGGAAGGTCGCAATGACCGGCGGCAGGATATTGGTGATCCAGACCGGACCCGCTCCGATCCGCACCTCGCCGACCTGGCCCTGTTCGAGCGTGCCGATTTCAGCCAGCGCGTGACGGTACTCCAGTTCCATCAGCTTGACGCGGCGCGCCAGCACCTCGCCCTGCCGCGTCAGCTTGACGCCATTCGGCAGGCGCTCGAACAGCGGCGTGCCGATGATCATCTCGAGTTGCTTGATGCTGCGCGTGAGCGCGGGCTGGGTGATGTTGAGCGAGCGGGCGGCGGCGGTGATGTTGAGGTGTTCGGCGGCCGTGAGAAACAGGATCAGCAGGCGCGAATGCATCATGCTGTTTCTGGTGCGCAGCTGCAGAATACGGTCATCCCCAGACATAAGATATCGTTATATCGGGGTCGGATGAGGGTCAAGCGAAGCGCCGGGCAGGGCCGGCGCCGGCATGTCCTAAGGGCGCGCGGAACGCCGGATCGCGACGTTCTTGAGGTCCGAATAAAGATCGAGCGCATGCATCGAACGATCGCGGCCGAAGCCCGATTCCTTGAATCCTCCGAACGGCATTTCCACGACGGGACCGGTGCCGCCATTGACATTGATGTTGCCTGCGACCAGCCGCGACGCGGCGTAGAACACATTGTCGAGGTTTGCCGACCAGATCGAGGCTCCCAACCCGTACCGCGTCTGGTTGGCGATGGCGATCGCGTCTTCGATCCGGTCGAAGGCGATCACGGAAAGGACAGGGCCGAACACCTCCTCCTGTGCCAGAGCGCTGGCAGGGTCGACCCGGGACACGATGGTCGGGCCGAGATAGTAGCCGCCCGCAGGCCCTTCGGCGTTTCGGCCATCAAGCGTCAGGGCGGCTCCCGACGCATGCGCGCGTTCGATCTTCGAGACTATCGCCTGGCGGTGGCTGCCGCTGATGACCGGTCCGAGATCGTTAGCAAGGTCGAGCGGGTTGCCGATCCGCAGCGTCTTGGCCTTCTCCACGATCCGTCCGACGAATTCGTCCTCGATGCCGCGCTGCACGAGCAGGCGTGACGGTGCCTCGCAGACCTGCCCCTGGTTGGAGAACATGAAACGCACCGCGACATCGGCGGCCATGTCGAGATCCGGAGCATCGGCCATCACGATGTTGGCGCTCTTGCCGCCGAGCTCCAGACTGACGCGCTTGAGATTGGAGTTCGCCGAAGCGTGCATCAGCGCGCGGCCGGTGACGCCGGAACCGGTGAAGGTGATGCAGTCGACGTCACGATGTTCCGACAGCGCCTTGCCGACCTCGCCCGCGCCGGTCACGATTTGCAGCGCGCCGGCGGGAATGCCTGCCTCGAGTGCCAGTTCGCCCATGCGCAGCATGACCAGCGAGGCTTCCTCCGACGGCTTGACGACGACCGAGTTGCCGGTGACCAGGGCCGGCCCGAGTTTCCAGGCGCCGATCATCGCAGGCGCGTTCCAGGGGAGGATGGCCCCGACCACGCCGAGCGGCGCGCGGAAGATCAGGGCCGTGACCGTATCGTCGAGACTGATCATCTCGTCATAGATCTTGTCGGCCAGTTCGCCGTACCAGCGGATCGTGTCGATCGCGAAGGCGATGTCCAGCCCTTCGGCCATCGCGAACGGCATGCCCATGTCGCGGCTTTCCAGGACGGCGAGTTCGAGCGCTTCGGCCGCGATCAGCTCGGCCCAGCGCACCATGCGCCGCTTGCGCTCCTTGGGCGGCATGCCGGCCCATTCCCGCTTCTCGAACGTCGCCCTGGCGATGGCGACGGCGCTGTCGACGTCCTCGGCCGCACAATCAGGCAGTTCGGTCAGGACAGTGCCGTCGATCGGCGAGACCGCTGCCCGCCGCCTTCCCGACAAGGCCTCGGCTCTCCGTCCGCCAATCAGCGCGAAACCCCGCGCGACAGGACGCTCGGCGATCGCACTAATCTGTGCCTGCTTGTCCATGTCCGCTTCCTGTCTTCTGGCAGGGTCCGTTCAGCCGGCGATCGCCTCGACGCCGAAATAGGCATCCTGGAAGGCCTTGTCCTCGCGCATCTCCGCCGCATTGCCGCTCATGGTGATCCGTCCGCGCTCGAGAACGATGGCACGGTCGGCGACATCGAGACTGCGCTTCACGCTTTGCTCGATCAGAAGGATCGTGATTCCGGACGCCGCGATCTTCGGAATGGCCTCGTAGATCAGGTTGATGATCTTCGGGGCGAGGCCGAGCGAGATTTCGTCGAAAATGACCAGCTCCGGCTTGGCCATCAGCGCCCGGCCGATGGCGAGCATCTGCTGTTCACCGCCCGACAGCGTTCCGCCGAGCTGGTGCCGACGTTCCGCCAGACGCGGGAACAGGGCATAGACCTCGCCGAGCGTCTCGGCGCGGTGGGCTCTGGCATGTTTCGGAATCGCGCCGACGGCGAGATTGTCCTCGACCGTCATCTGGCCGAAGATCTTCCGGCCTTCCAGGCATTGTGCGATGCCGAGATCGACGACCTTGTGCGTCGGGACATCCCTGATGGATTTGCCCTTCCATTCCACGTCGCCGGCGGTGAGCGGAATCTGGTTGGTGATCGCGCGGGTCAGGGTCGTCTTGCCGGCGCCGTTCATGCCGATCAACGCGACGATTTCGCCCGCCCGGATGTCGAGCGACACGTCGAAGAGCGCCTGGAATTCGCCGTAGCCGGAATTGATGTTCCGCGCCCGAAGCAGCGGCGCTCCGGGGTCGGATAGCGTCGCGCCCGGCACCGCCCGGCGCGTCGTTTTTTCCGCGTCCTCGCCGCCGAGATAGATGTCGATGACCTCGGGATGTTCGACGATCCGCTCGGGAACGTCGTCGGTGACGCGGGCTCCGAAATTGAGCACCAGCACGCGGTCGGAATGCCCGAACAGCGTCCTGAGCACGTGCTCGATGACGATCATGCTCTGGCCGTTTCGCCGAAGCCCGTCGATGATCGTCTCCAGTTCGTCGACCTCGCTTTCGATCAGGCCGCCGGCGATTTCATCGAGCAGCAGCAGGCGCGGATTGGTCGACAGGGCACGCGCCAGTTCGAGCCGCTTGAGATCGAGCAGGCCGAGCTTCCCGGCTTCCTGCTGCGCCTTGTCGGCAAGCTTCACGGTCTCCAGGATCGAGAACGCCTCGTCGCGCGCAAAGGACACGCTTGTTCCCTCGCGGCAGTAAAGCCGGCCGACCATGAGGTTTTCCAGAACGCTCATCCGCCGGAACGGTTGCGGGATCTGGTAGGTGCGTCCGATTCCGCGTTTGGTGATCGTGCTGATGCTCTCGCCGGTAATCGTCTGCCCGTCGAAGCGGATTGACCCGCTGTTGAGCGGATGCTTGCCCATGATCAGGTTGAACAAGGTGGATTTTCCCGCCCCGTTCGGCCCCATGATGCCCAGCACCTCGCCTTCGGCGACGTTGAACGACAGGTCGTTGATCGCGACGAGGGCGCCGAAGGACTTGGTGATGTGGTCGACTTCGAGCAGCATGGCGCTCAAGCCTCCCTTCCGGTGGAATCGCTCGCCGCTCTCGGCGCCAGAGCGCGCCCCAGCCAGCGGCCAAATGTCTGCACGAAACCCCACAGACCGTTGGGCATGAAGCGGATGACGAGGATCAGCAGTACGCCCTCGACGATCAGGTGCAGGTTGGAATAATCGGCCAGCGCCTCGCTCATGAACGCAACGAACAGCGCGCCGACGATCGGCCCGGTGATCGTCCCGATGCCGCCAATGATCACGATATTGACGACGCCGATCGTCCATGCCGCATTGAAGATCGAATAGGGCTCGATGGCGCCGAGACGATTGGCGTGGACCGCGCCGACCAGACCCGCGATCGCCGCGCTGATCACGAAGGCCGAGAGTTTGGTGCGGAACAGGTTCACGCCCAGGTTCTGCGCGCTTTCCTCGTTGTCACGCATGGCGCGCAGGCCGAAACCGAGCTTCGACGGCACGATCAGCATCAGCGCGACGGTCGCTCCGGCGGCAAGCGCAAGCATGAGATAGTAGAAGGTCGAGACGTCCAGCGACGCGCTGACCGGGAATTGCATGCCCTGCGCGCCGCCAAGAAACTCCCAGTTGATCATCCACAGCCGTAGCGCTTCGGCGAGGACCAGCGTGCCGATGGCGAAATAGATCCCGAGAAAGCGGAAGGTGAGGAACGACACGGCGACAGCCGCGGCCGCTGCGACGATCCCGCCCATGACGAAGGACACATGGATCGGCAGGCCGAGATCATTGACGGCTACCGCCGCGCTGTAGGCGCCAATCCCGAAGAATGCGGCGTGGCCGAGCGACACCAGGCCGGAATAGCCGCCGACCAGGTTCCAGCTTTGCGCCAGCGCGATGTTGAGCAGCAGGAAATAGGCGACGAACAGCATGTAGCGGTCGTTGAACAACGGCACGCAGGCCATCGCCGCCGCGGCTACGGCCAGGACCGGCCATTTGAGGACGGACAGGTTCATTTCTCGCTCCCCGCCACGCCGAACAGGCCGCGCGGCCGAACCATGAGGATCAGCAGGAAGATCACGAAACCGATCATGTCCCGGTAGCCGGTACCGAAGATGGCGCCGCCCAATCCCTCCGAGACGCCGAGGATGAGGGCGCCGAAGAGCGTACCGAGAAGGCTGCCCATGCCGCCGAGCACGACGACGACAAAGCCCTTCAAGAGCCAGGTGAAGCCCGATACCGGCGTGAACGAGAGCGTCAGCCCGATCAGCGTCCCGCCGATCGCCGCGGTCAGTGCGGCGATGCCGGTGGTCAAGCCGTAGACGAGGTCGACATTGATGCCGACGACCCGCGCGGTCGCCGGATCCTGGGAGGCGGCGCGGAACGCCCGCCCGAGGATGCTGTGCTTGAAGAAGACATGCGCTCCGAGCGTCATCGCGATTCCGACGATCATGGCGACGAGGTAGAACACCGGCGTCCTGAACCCGAGGAAATCGACGCTCTCCAGCGTCAGTCCGGTGGTGAGGCTGCGCGTATTGCCGCCCCACACCAGAATGAAGGCGTTCTGGAGGATGATGGACAGGCCGAACGCGGTCAGGAGCGACGGCTCGACCCCCATGGTCATCAGCGGGTTGATGACGATCCGCTGCAGCAGATAGCCGACGGCGAACAGCACGGGAGCGGCGACGACCATCGCCGCCAGCGGGTGCAGACCGAACATCGAGGTCATCGTGTAGACGAGGAAACCGGCCAGGATCAGCAGTTCTCCGTGCGCCACATTGACGAAGCGCATGACGCCGAACACCAGGGAAAGGCCAAGCGCGGTCGCCGCGTAAAGCCCGCCGCGGACAAAACCGTCGAGCAGACTTGCCGTGATCGTGTAACTGTTCATGGGTTCCGTGGCTCCGCCAGTTGATCGGCCCGACTCACTGGCGCGAACCGGGCCGATCTGGGAGGTATACGCTGGCGCTGGCGCGGCTACTTGATCGGATAGATCATGTCGGCGGTGGCGCTATCCTTCGGATAGACGACCTGGAGGTCGCCATGCTGCCACTGCAGCATGAAGGCCGGCAGAATGGCCGAGCGTTCGCCCTTGCCGGTGGTGAACTTGACGTGGCCGACGACGTAATCCTTGTCGGTCTTGCCAATCGCCGCGTTGACCGCCGCCGGATCGGCCGATCCCGCCGCCTCCATCGCGTCCAGCAGGACCGCGGCCGCGGTGTAGGCCGAGGCGATGTCCTGGTTATAGATCTTGCCGGTATCGGCGACGAAACGGTCCTTCAGTTCGGCGGCGCCGGCGAAGGGCAGTTTCGGATGCCAGTAGCCGGACACCATCGTGCCGTTGGCGCTGTCGCCGAGCGCGGCCCACCATTCCGCCGGCGCTCCGCCCTTCTCGAAGAAGGCGGCCTTCGGCACGTAGTTGAGCGCACGCATCTGTTTCCACAGCGCGATCGCGTCGGGCGTGACCATCTGCGCGATCACGATTTCAGCGTTGGCTTCCTGGGCGCGGCGGATCAGATCGCCGTAGTCCGTGGTGCCGATCGGGAACTTCGCGTGGTAGACGACCTCGTAGCCCTGGTCGGGCGCGTTCTGGTTCCACAGCCCGCCCATGATGACGCCGTCCTGCTCGTTGTCGGTGAACAGGGCGACCTTCTTGTTGGACTCGACCGTGTCCATCGTCATCAACTGCTTGCGGGTCATGTCCAGTTCGTCGAAGAACAGGTTCCAGCTCCACTGCCAGCCGTTCTCGTTACCGCCGAGGAATGCCCGGACAGGGCACATCGGCGCGATGAACGGCAGGCGCTCGCGCTCGGCGACGACGGCGCCACTGATGACGAGCGGCGGCGAGACGGACCCAAGCAGCGCATGGACCCCGTCACGCACCACGAGGCGTTCGACGTTCTTGTTGGTCTGCTCGGGACGGCTTTCGTCGTCATAGACGACCAGGCGGACGGGCACCTTGGTGTCGTAGTCCTTGAGATAGACGCCGCCCTTGGCGTTGACGTCGTCGATGGCGGCCTTGTAGCCCCAGCCACCATAGAAGCCGAACGGCGCCAGGGGGCCGCTCTGCGGCAGCGAGGCGCCGATCACGATTTCCTTGGGGGCCTCGGCGGCATGCGCATCGGCTGCGAGTAGCCCGGCCGCCATGAGGATCGGTATCCATAGTTTCTTCATTGGTTCTCCTCCTCCTCCCGGACGCGAGGCAGACATTCTGGCAGGTATCCAGACTGCGGTTCCACGACTGCAGATGTCTGTGCCTACACCCCTTCGCCCGGGCGATGGCAGATCAAAACATCGCGCGTATATGAGCGCCAATAAGGAGTTGGAGGAACGCCATTCCGATTTGTTATGGGAGGGGCGCGACGTGATAAGCCCGCCGCGCGGCGCGTGGCGATACCCGCCAGAGGAGTAACGGTTCGCTTTATTCCGCGGCGACCGGCCGATTGGCGGCGATGATCTGACGGATTTCGGCGCGGCAGGAGCCGCAATTCGTCCCCGCCTTCAGCAATTCGCCAATCGCTTCCATCGTCACCGCCGAACCGCTTCGCACCGCCGCCGCAATCTGGTTGACGCCGATGGAGAGGCAGGCACAGACGATGGCGCCGCGATCCGGCGTGTCGGCGGCCGGCCGCCCGGCAATCGCATTGAACCGGCGCGCCGGATCATCGAATTCGCGCGTCAGTTCGCCGATGACCGCCTGGCGCGAAACCGCCACCGGCTCGCGCGACAGGAACAGGGCGCCGGCGATCCGGTTGCCGTCGAACAGCGCGATCCTGTGGCGTCCGGTGCGGTTGTCGCTATAGGACACCGCTTCCGCCCGGGCGTCTGCGCCGAACAAGCGACGGGCATAGGCCGTCAGGTTTTCGGGAACGGTGTCGAGTCCGAGTTCGGCGATCCAGCCGCCGCTGGCGCGTGCGATCGCCCAGTAGGCGGCGCCGGCCGGATCGGGCCTGCGTGCCGAAATGGCAAATCCGTACAGCGCCGGCGCGAAAGGCGACACCCGCACCTGTCCGTGCTTGGAGGCCGGCTGGCCAGAAACGGGGTCCGTGTCGGGGGTGACGAGCGCGCCGACCCTGCCGGCCGACGCAAACTGCCGCGTCCAGTGCATCGGCACGAAGACCGATCCGGGTTGCTGGCGCAAGCTGACCAGCGCGCGAAGAACGGCCCGGCCGTGCGGGCTTTCCAGCCGCACGAGCGATGCCGGCGCGATGCCGAGCCGTTCCGCGTCGGACGGGTGGATTTCGGCGAAGGGCTCGGCGTAATGCGAGGACAGGCGCTGGCTTTTTCCCGTGCGCGTCATGGTGTGCCACTGGTCGCGGATGCGCCCGGTGTTCAGCGTCATCGGATAGGCGTCGCAGTCCACCGCGGGATCGATGTCGTGCGCCGTCAGCGCCCGGGCCTTGCGATCCGGCGTGAAAAAGCCGCCGCTGGCGAAGAAGCGACTGCGCGCGGCCGGCGATCCGGAAGATTGCGGCCACTGGAACGGTCCGAGCCGGTCGTAGCCGGCGCGGGAGATGCCGGCATGGGCGGAGATGTCGAAGTCGCGCGAGCCGTCGTTGCGATGGCCCGACAGGGCCGCATGCTCGGCGAAGATATCGGCGACCGATTTCCAGGCGAAGGCGGCGCCATGCCCGAGCCTCCGCGCGACTTCCGCCACCTGCCACCAGTCCGGGCGGGCTTCGCCGGGCGGAGCGAGGAAGGCGCGCTGGCGGGAGATCATGCGTTCCGAGTTCGTCACCGTTCCGTCCTTTTCGCCCCATGCGGCGGCGGGAAGCCGGACATGCGCGTAGGGAAGCGTGTCGGTGGCGTTCGAGACGTCGGAGACGACGACGAAGGGGCAGGAGGCGAGCGCGCGTTCGACCGCGTCGGCATCGGGAAGCGAGACGACAGGATTGGTGGCGATGATCCACAGCGCCTTGACCCGTCCCTTGGCCAACGCGGCGAACAGGTCGACGGCCTTGAGGCCCGGTTGCGAAGCGATGGAAGGCGAGGACCAGAAGTCCTGGACGATGGCGCGGTGCCCGGCGTTTTCGATATCCATGTGGGCGGCGAGCATGTTGGCGAGGCCGCCGACCTCGCGCCCGCCCATCGCATTGGGTTGGCCGGTGACTGAGAACGGCCCGCATCCCGGCTTGCCGATCCGACCCGTCGCCAGATGGCAATTGATGATGGCATTGACCTTGGCGGTACCGATCGCCGACTGGTTGATGCCCTGGGAATAGACCGTCACGGTCCTTTCCGTCTTGGCGACGAGCGCGAAAAAGCGGTCGATCTCCGCTTCACTGAGGCCGGTGCGGCGCAGAAGCTCCGCCCGGTCGAGCGCGCGGGCATCGGCGATCGCCGCGTCCATTCCGGCGACATGTGATTCGACATACCTGCTATCGATGCGGCCATTGTCGGCCAGATGCGCCAGCAGGCCGCGGAACAGCGCCAGGTCGCCGTCTGGCGCGATGGCCAGGTGCAGGTCGGCGATGTCGGCCGTCATCGTGCGGCGCGGGTCGATGAGGACCACCGTCATGTCCGGCCGCGCTTCCTTCGCCGCCGCGATGCGCTGGAACAGGACCGGATGGCACCAGGCGAGGTTGCTGCCGGCCAGCACCAGCAGGTCGCAGGTTTCAAGGTCGTCGTAGCAACCGGGAACCGTATCGGTGCCGAAGGCGCGACGGTGCCCGGCGACCGAGGAGGCCATGCACAGGCGCGAGTTCGTATCGATGTTGGCCGAGCCGATATAGCCTTTCATCAGCTTGTTGGCGGCGTAGTAATCCTCCGTCAGCAACTGGCCGGAGACATAGAGCGCGACCGAATCCGGCCCGTGTGCATCGATCGTTTCCCGGAAGCGATCGGCGACAAGGTCCATCGCCTCGTCCCAGGACGCGCGCTGGCCGCCGATTTCGGGATAAAGCAGGCGTTCCTCGAGCCCGATGGTCTCGGTCAGCGCCGAACCTTTCGAGCACAGGCGCCCGCGGTTGGCGGGATGATCGGGGTCGCCCGCGATCAGGACCGTTCCGTCAGGCTGCGGCGTCGCCAGCACGCCGCAGCCGGTGCCGCAATAAGGGCAGGTGGTGCGAACGGATTGCGGGACGAGGGCGCGTTCCATCTCAGGGGCCAAGGCCAAGCATGATCGTGTCGCCGTCGAGGCGGACGGGGAAGCGGCGCGTCTCGCCCTCGTCGGCGCCTTGCGCCTTGCCGGTTTCGAGGCTGATCACCCAGTTGTGCAGCGGGCAGGTGACGCAGCCATCGTGCACGATTCCCTGGCTGAGCGGTCCGTTGCGATGCGGGCACTTGTCCTCCAGCGCGAAGACGCGGTCGTCGAAGGTGCGAAAGATGGCGATCGTCATGGCGCCATTCTTCACGCAGCGCGCGCCCTGGCGCGGGATGTCCGCAAGCTTGCCGATCGAAACCCAATGAGGGGTCATCGCATTCATTCCGCCGCCTCCATGCTGATCTCCGCCAGGGGAGTGAACTCGTGCGCCTCGGCACCCGCCACGCGCTCCGCCCAGGGGTCGACCTGCGCGAATGTCTGGCTGTGGATGAAGCGGTCACAATAGGCCTTGCGCGTTTCGGCGGTGTCGAAGACGACCGACCGGATGTGGTCGTAGCCGAGCCTTTCGGCCCATTTGTAGATGCGCTCCAGATAGAAGCCGGTCTCGCGGTAGTACTGCGTCAGCGCGCCGATGACCTCGATCACCTCGTCCTCGGTCTTCACCATGCCGAGCTTGGTGGTTCCCTGGATATGCAGGCCGGCCGCGCCGCCATAGATGATCTCGTAGCCGCTATCGACGCAGATGACGCCGATGTCCTTGCAGGTCGCCTCCGCGCAGTTGCGCGGGCAGCCGGTCACGGCGAGCTTCAGCTTCGCCGGCGACCAGGATCCCCACAGGAACTTCTCCAGCCTGACGCCGAGACCGGTGGAATCCTGGGTGCCGAACCGGCACCAATCCGTGCCAACGCAGGTCTTCACCGTGCGCAGGCCCTTCGAATAGGCCGCGCCGGAGATCATCCCGGCCTTGCCGAGGTCGGCCCACACGCCGGGCAGGTCCTCCTTGCGCACGCCGAGCAGGTCGATGCGCTGGCCGCCCGTCACCTTCACCGTCGGGATCTTGAACTTGTCGGCGACATCGGCGATGGCGCGCAATTCGTCCGGGGTCGTGATGCCGCCGAACATGCGCGGGACGACCGAATAGGTGCCGTCCCTCTGGATATTGGCGTGAACCCGCTCGTTGATGAAGCGTGACTGCTGGTCATCCTCATACTCGCCGGGCCAGTCGCAGACGAGGTAGTAGTTCAGCGCCGGCCGGCATTTCGCGCAGCCGCACGAGGTCTTCCAGCCCAGTTCCTGCATGACAGCGGGAATGGACTTGAGCGCCTTGGCCTTGATGAGGCGACGCACGTCGCCGTGGGTGAGATCGGTGCAGCCGCACATCGGCGTCACCTTGCGCGCCTGGAAGGCGTCGCCCAGCGTCAGGGCCATCACGCTTTCCACGAGGCCCGTGCACGTGCCGCATGAGGCCGACGCCTTGGTGTGGGCGCGCACCTCGTCGAGCGTGGTCAGTCCCTTGGCGGTGATGGTCTCGACGATCTTGCCCTTGCGCACGCCGTTGCAGCCGCAGATCTCCGCCTCAGGCGGCAAGGCTGCAACGGCCTCCATAGGGTCCAGCTTGCCGCCCCCCTGGAAGGCCTGACCGAACACCAGTGTTTCGCGCATGTCGGCGATGTCGGTTCCCGCCTTGATCATGTCGAAGAACCACGGCCCGTCGGAGGTTTCCCCGTAGAGCACGGCGCCGATCAGGCGGTCGTCCCTGAGGACGAGGCGCTTGTAGACACCCGCCGTCGCGTCGCGCAGGACGATCTCCTCGCGGCCGTCGCCATCGGCGAAATCGCCGGCCGAATAGAGGTCGATGCCGGTGACCTTCAGCTTCGTCGCCAGATCCTTCGGCTTGAAGGCGGCGGCACCGCCCAGCAGGTTTTCTGCCAGCACCGCCGCCTGCTCGTAGAGCGGGGCGACGAGGCCGAACAGCAGTCCGTCGAGGTCGACGCACTCGCCGACGGCGTAGATGTCGGGATCGGCAAGCGTGCACATGTCCGGCGTGATTGAGATACCGCGCGCCACCTCGAGCCCGGCCGCAACCGCGAGCCGGGTTTCAGGACGGATGCCGACGGCCATCACCACGAGGTCGGCCATGAAGGCGGTGTTGTCCTCAAGCAGTACGCCCTCGACCCGGTCTTTGCCGAGGATGGCGGTCGTCGCCGCCTTGCAGTGGATGGCGATGCCGCGCTTTTCCAGGTCGCGTTTCAGCAGGTATCCGGCCGGCTCGTCGAGCTGGCGTTCCATCAGATGCCCGGCCAGATGGATCACCGTTACGTCCATGCCGCGCCCGGCAAGGCCGGCCGCCGCCTCGAGGCCGAGCAGGCCGCCGCCGATGACCACCGCCTTGCCGCCCTTCGCGGCAGCCGCGATCATCGCATTGGTGTCGTCGAGGTCGCGATAGGTGATCACGCCGGGGAGATTGCGTCCTTCGACCGGAATGATGAACGGAGCCGAGCCGGTAGCGATGACCAGCTTGTCATAGGCGACCGGTCCGTTCGCGCCGATGACCGTCTTGCTGGCGCGGTCGATCTTCACCACCGATTCGCCGAACCGCGTGATCACGCCGTTGGCAGCATAGAAATCGTCGTCGTGGGTGACGATGTCCTCGTAGCGCTTCTCTCCCGACAGCACCGGGGACAGCATGATGCGGTTGTAGTTGCCCCGGGGTTCGGCGTTGAACAGCGTGATCTCGAAGGCCTCGCGGTCGCGCTCCAGGAGCTGTTCGATCAGGCGGCCCGACGCCATGCCGGCGCCGATGATGACAAGTTTCCGTCGTGTCATGGCGGATGTCCCTTTCACTCGGCAGCGGCAAGCCCGGCCGCATTCTGGCGGGCGATGCGGACGGCACGCTTTTCCTTGATGGCCTGGAGTTGCTGTTCGGACGGATCGGCGCCGCCCTCATAGGCTTCGAGGAACTCCAGCAGTTCCTCGCGATAGGCGTAGTAGTCGGGATGGGCCAGCAGCGCCTTGCGCGAGCGCGGGCGCGGCAGGTCCACGTCCATGATGTTGCCGATGCGGGCGTTCGGCCCGTTCGACATCATCACCACCTTGTCGGCGAGCAGGATCGCCTCATCGACATCGTGGGTCACGCAGACGGCGGTCACCTGGGTGCGCGCCCAGATGTCCATCAGCACGTCCTGCAGCTCCCAGCGTGTCAGGCTGTCGAGCATGCCGAACGGTTCGTCGAGCAGCAGCAGCTTCGGCGACAGCGCGAAGGCGCGGGCGATGCCGACACGCTGACGCATGCCGTTGGAGAGCTCGGCGGCGAACTTGTGGGCGGAATCGGCAAGGCCGACGCGGGAAAGGTAGTAGTCGACCACATCCTTGCGTTCGGACCTCGTTGCATCGGGATAGACGCGGTCGACACCGAGAGCGACATTGTCCGAGGCGGTGAGCCACGGCATCAGCGATGGTGCCTGGAACACCACCGCCCGGTCCGGCCCGGCTTCCGTGATGTGCTTGCCGTCGAGGATGATCGCGCCTTCCGAGATCGGGTTGAGGCCGGCGATCATCGACAGGACCGTCGACTTGCCGCAGCCGGAATGCCCGATCAGCGTGGCGAACTCGCCTTTGCGCATGCGCATCTCGAAACCGTCGACGACGGTGAGCGGCCCCTTCGGCGTCGGATAGACCTTCCTGAGTTGCGAGAATTCCAGGTAGCGCGAATCGTTGACCGATTGCGACGCCCGCTTGTAGGCCTCCGGCAGGTCGTCTTTGCGCCTCTGGGTGATCGGCACGATGTTCGGCAGCACGATGCCGGTGTCGCCGCTGCGCCGCCGCGTTGCGCCGATCTCCATGAGGTATTCCGTGATCTCGCCGCGAAGCTGGATGAAGCTCTCATCGGCGTTGATCTCCGCGCGGTCGCGCGGGCGCGGCAGGTCCACCTTGAATTCGCGACCGAGCGTGGCGCCGGGACCGGGGGTGAGGGGAATGATGCGGTCGGCGAGCAGGATCGCCTCATCGACGTCATTGGTGACGAGGATGATCGTCTTCTTCTCCTCTTGCGAAATGGCGGCGAATTCGTCCTGCAGCTTGGCACGGGTCAGCGCGTCGAGCGCCGAAAGCGGCTCGTCCATCAGCAGGACTTCCGGCTGCATCGCCAGGGCGCGGGCGACGGCGACGCGCTGGCGCATGCCGCCGGAAAGTTCCGCCGGCTTGCGGTCGCGGGCATGGCCAAGGCCGACCATCGCGACATATTTGTCAACGATGGCCCTGCGCTCCGCCTTGGGCTTGCCGCGGAACACCGAATCGACCGCGAGGGCGACATTGCCCTCCACCGTCAGCCACGGCATCAGCGAATAGGATTGGAACACGAGCCCGCGTTCCGGTCCCGGACCGTCGATCTCCTTGCCCTTGAAGATCACGCCGCCCTCGTCGGGACGGATCAGGCCGGCGAGCGCCGAGATCAGCGTCGTCTTGCCCGAGCCGGAAAAGCCCACGATGGCGATGAACTCGCCTTCGGCGACCTTCAGGTTGACGTTGTGGAGGACCTCGGTGCGTTGCGCGCCCTCGCCGTAGCCCTTCGACAGCCCGCTGATTTCCAGGAAGCTCATCGCCGTTCCCTCTAGCGGTTGGCCGAGAAGGTGAAGGCGCTCTGCAGGGCGTACATGACCCGGTCGAGCAGGAAGCCGATGATGCCGATGGTCAGCACCGCCACCATGATGCGGGCAAGCGACTGCGAGGAGCCGTTCTGGAACTCGTCCCAGACGAACTTGCCGAGGCCGGGGTTCTGCGCGAGCATTTCGGCGGCGATCAGCACCATCCAGCCTACGCCCAGCGCGAGGCGCATGCCGGTGAAGATCAGCGGCAGGGCCGAGGGAAGGACCACCTTGGAGATGGTCTGGCGGGTCGGCAATTGCAGCACGCGGCCGACATTCATCAGGTCCTTGTCGACCGAGGCGACGCCGAGCGCGGTGTTGATCAGCGTCGGCCACAGCGAGCACAGCGTCACCGTGACGGCCGAGATGACCAGCGACTTGGGGAACGCTTCGCTCGGGTTGAGGTAGAGCGCCGACACCACCATGGTGACGATCGGCAGCCAGGCGAGCGGCGACACCGGCTTGAAGATCTGGATCAGCGGGTTGATGGCGCCGTTGACGGCCTTGGACAGGCCCGACGCGATGCCGAGCGGCACGGCGACAATCGTGCCGAGGATGAAACCGAGCGCGACGGTGAACAGCGACGTCAGGATCTGGTCGAAATAGGTCGGCTTGCCGGTATAGGCGCGCGCCTTCACCTGGTCCTGGTGACCCTCGGCGACGAGCTTGGCGTTGCGCTCGTCCTGGCGGGCGTAGAACTCGGCTTCCTTCTGCCGCTCGGCCACGTGGTCGTCATAGAGACCGGTCGCCGCCTGCCAGACCTCGATTGGGCCGGGGACGGCGCCAAGCGATGTCTGAACCCGTGGCGCCAGCACGCCCCAGGCCAGAAGGAAGAGGAGGATGCCAGCGAGCGGAATGACCAGCACGCGCTGCAATTCCGCCAACTGGCTGCGCGGGTTGTCGCCGGCGCCCATCTTCAGGATCGGCACGATCCAGGCGAAGCCGAGCGCATCCAGCCAAAGCGAGGCGCGGTTGATCGCGGTGAACAGGCGAGCCTTGCGGGCCTGCCGTTCGGCGCTCGCATCCTTGGCGAGGGTATCCATTGCCATGGCCATGTCGAAATCCTTTGCGGGTCGCGTCGTGGTTCACGGGCGGCCGTGGGTGCGGCCGCCGGTGGCTTGTTGAGGGTCAGCCGCCGACAACCTCGTTGCCGTCGATCTTCTGCTCGCCCTTGAGGCCGATGGAGAGCGAGTTCAGGTAGTCGTTGGGCTTGCGGCCGTCATAGGAAATGCCGTCGATGATGTCGGCGGCCGGTGTCGGTTCGCGGTAGCCGTCGGTGTCGAACGGGAATTCCGCCTTGTCGGCCTTGCCTTCGGCGACGAGCGCCTCGGCCGCCTTGAGGTAGATGTCGGGCCGGTAGACCGACTTTGCGGTCTCGTCATACCACGCATCCGGCTTGGCCTCGGCGATTTGGCCCCAGCGGCGCATCTGGGTCAGGTACCAGACCGCGTCCGAATAATAGGGATAGGTCGCGTAGTAGCGGAAGAAGACGTTGAAGTCCGGCACGTCACGCTTGTCGCCCTTCTCGTATTCGAAGGTGCCGGTCATGGAGTTGGCGATGACCGCCTTGTCGGCGCCGACATATTCGGGCCGCGACAGGATTTCGACGGCTTCCAAGCGGTTGGCGTTGTTGTTCTCGTCGAGCCACTTCGCCGCGCGGATGAGCGCCTTGGTCAGCGCCAGCGTCGTGTTCGGGTTTTCGTCGACGAAGGTCTTCGTCAGGCCGAACACCTTCTCCGGATTGTTTTTCCAGATCTCGTAGTCGGTGATGACCGGGACGCCGATGCCCTTGAAGACGGCGGCCTGGTTCCACGGCTCGCCGACGCAGTAGCCGTTGATCGTGCCGGCCTCCAGCGTCGCCGGCATCTGCGGCGGCGGCGTCACCGACAGCAGCGCATCGGCCTTGATCTGGCCGGACACGTCGCTCGGCGAATAGTAGCCGGGGTTGATGCCGCCGGATGCCAGCCAGTAGCGCAGTTCGTAATTGTGTGTCGAAACGGGGAACACCATGCCCATGTTGAAGGGCTTGCCCTCGGCTGCGAACTTCTCGATCACCCTCTTCAGCGCGTCGGCCTTGATGGGGTGGACGGGCTTGCCATTCTCCAACGGTACATAGGGCTTCATCATCTCCCACACCTCGTTGGAGACGGTGATGCCGTTACCGTTGAGGTCCATCGAGAAGGGCGTGACGATCTCGGCCTTGGTGCCGAAGCCGATGGTGGAGGCGATCGGCTGGCCGGCCAGCATGTGGGCGCCGTCGAGCTCGCCGGTGATCACACGGTCGAGCAGCACTTTCCAGTTGGCCTGCGGTTCAAGCGTGACGAAAAGACCCTCGTCCTCGAAGAAACCCTTCTCCTTGGCGATGGCGAGCGGCGCCATGTCGGTCAGCTTGATGAAGCCGAGCTTCAGCTCGTCCTTTTCGATGTCGGGCGTCTCGGCCATCGCGGCGGGCAGGGTGGCGGCGAGCGCAAGCGCGGCGGTGACGCCCATGAGCGCGCGACGGGAAATCATGGAGGCGGGAACCAGTTTCATTGTCATCTCCGGTTCGGCCGCATGGGAGGGTGCGGCCAGTTGCGAAACCAAAAAAGCCACCGGACAGCTCCGGCTGCGCTTCGTCGTTGCGAAGCGCACGGCCCTGTCTGGCGGCTTTGCCTGTTGCGCCCGTCGTTGGACGCCGTATGGGTGATCCGATTGGATCCGAAATTAGTGAAGCATGCTTCGTGCCAGTTTCGCTCTGACGCGATTCATCCCGTGTTTACAAATAACTAGGTTTTTTGCGGAACCGCGCCGCGGGTTTCGCCCTGACGGTTTTCTGTGCGGAGAGGCGCGATTCGCTGCCCGGAATTTGTGCAATGCACCAATTTGCATATATTTTCAGCGGGCGCTTTGTCGGGCGATATAGGCGTCGAGATCAGCGGGATCGAAAGCGACTCCGTCGAAGAAGCCGGTGCGGCCGTCGCCCCCCTCGATGCGCATGTCGGCGGCTGGCAAGGCAGCGTCATGGCCGGCAAGCGCGGCGCGATAGATGTCCGGCCTGTAGGAGTCCGACGCGGCCGTCGCATTCGCGGCGCTGTGTTGCAGTTGGCCGCTACGCACCATCTGGCTGTAGAACCATAGCGCGTGGCTTTTCCACGGGAAATTGGCCGCGCCCGCGAACGGAACGAAGAAGTCCGGCCGGTCCAGCTGCGCGCTGTCACCGAGATCGATGAGTCCGGCAAGCGCGTGCCCGATGATCCTGGCGTCGACATTCAGATAGCTGCGCTGGCTGAGGACGCGGGCAATCGCCTCCCGGTTGCCGGGTCCTGCCGCGAATTGCGCCGCATGGTGGAGCGCCCGGATGAGGCCAAGCAGGAGATCGCCATTGGCATCGGCCCACGCGGCGCTGACACCGAGCACCTTTTCGGGGCTCGCTTTCCAGATCGCGGCCTTGATCGTAACGATGCGGCCGCTCCCGGCCGCCACCGAGACCGAGTTCCACGGCTCGCCGACGCAGAAACCGTCGATGCGGCCCGATGACAATGCGTCGGCCATCAGCGGCGGCGGCACGATGACGATTTCGACATCCCTGTCCGGGTCGATGCCGCTGGCGGCAAGCCAGTAGCGCAGTTCGAAATTGTGCCCGGAATGCGGATGGACGACGGCGAATTGCAGCGGCGCGGCGACACGGCCGCGCGCCTCGATCACGGCTTTGAGCGTCTTGCCCGCCTCGGCCGGATCGGCACCTGGCCCCGCGCCTTCGCGCTTCATCGCCCCCCATAGCGGCAGCGAGACCGTGACGGCGTTGCCGCCGAGGCCGAGCGCCATCGGCGCGATCATCGGCAGGGCGAGCGGCGTGAGACGCAGGTTGGAGGCGACCGGCATCGGAGCCAGCATGTGCGCGACATCGAAATGTCCGACCGCCATGCGGTCGCGGATATTGGCCCATGAGGTTTCGCGGACCAGATGCAGGTCGATGCCTTCGTCGCGGGCGAAGCCGAACTCGCGTGCGACCACCAGCAGGACGCTGTCCGTCAGCGGCATGAACCCGGCGTCGATCCTTTCGCTCATGGCGCGTCCTCGCTGTCGAGAAGGCTGATCGCCATGATCAGGTTTTGTGCCACATCGGCGATCCTGCGGTTCTGGTTCATGGCCGTCTTGCGCAGCAGCTTGTAGGCACCCTCTTCGTCGAGACCCTTCGACTTCATCAGGATGCCCTTGGCCCGGTCGACAAGCTTGCGTTCGGCCAGTTCGTTGCGGGCATCGGCAAGCTCGCGGGCCATGCGCGAATAGGCGTTGAACCGGCTTACCGCCATGTCGAGGATCGGTCGGACGCGCTCGCGCTTCAGCCCGTCGACCACGTAGGCCGAGACGCCCGCGTCGATTGCTGCTTCCATCGAGGCATGGTCCGACTTGTCCACGAACATCGCGATCGGACGTTCCACCGCGCGCGCCAACTGGAACAGGTTTTCCAGCATGTCGCGGTTCGGATTCTCCAGGTCGATGACGACGATGTCGGGCTTGATTTCGGCGATGCGCCGCGCAATCCCGGTGATGTCCGTGATGACCGTGACCGTCGCATTGCCGGCCGCCTTCACGCCGTCCTCGATGATCGAGGCGCGGACGCGGTTTTCGTCGACCACAAGGACGGACAACGGCCTGGATTCCATATCGTCATTTTGCGCAAGCGAAGTGATTGTGCAATGCGATATTATGGCGACGGAAGATCCGGGAGAGCCAGCAGACGGGTGTCGACGATGGCGCCGCGGTGCATGACCACGCTCGCGGCGAGCTCGTGCCCGGCGGTGAGGCATTCGGTCTCAGTCCGGCCGCGCAGGAACGCCGCCAGATAGCCGCCGTTGAAACTGTCGCCCGCCGCCGTGGTGTCGATAACCGAGGCGGCCGCTTTGAAGGCCGGCAGCTCGGCTTCGGCAAGGGCCGGGCTGGCCGGGCCACGGCTTCCTCGCTTGATGGCGCAGGCCGTCCACCGCCGCGACGCGAAGCGGGCCATTACCGCCGCTTCGCTACCCTCGCTAAACAGGAGCAACTCGTCCTCCAGCGTGGGCAACGCGATATCGGCGATTTCCCAGAACTCCGCGACCGTCCGGCGCGCGGTCTCCGCATCCTCCCACAACGTCTGCCGGTAGTTGGAATCGAAGGCGATGAGGCTGTTCGCCCTATGCTTTGCGGCCAGCAGACAGGCCTTCAGGCGCTGCCGCGCGTCCGGCTCGAGGATGGCGAGCGTGATAGCAGAAACCAGGATGATGCGCGTAGAGGGGAGGGCTGGCCCCTCGCTCTCGCTGGAGAAGAGACCCCGTGCGGCAGACCGGTCTCGCCAATAGTGGAAGCGGCGCTCGCCGCTGGGATCGGTCGCGACCGAGTAGATGCCGAGATTGCGCGCCGGATCGCGGCGGATCGTACCGGTGGCAATTCCCCGCTCGCTGGCAAAGCGGAGGAACGAATCCGAAAGCGGGTCCTCGCCGACAATCGAATGGAAGGCCACCGCTCCCGCGCCGCGCAAGCTGGCCGCGCAGTAATAGGCCGCGTTGAAGGTGTCGCCGGCAAAACCGACCGCCCAGCCCGAGGATTGCTGTTGGCGCAATTCCGCCATTGCCTCGCCGATGGCGAGCAGGTCCAGGATCGCGGGCAGCCCTCCCGAAATGGTCACGGTACACCATTCTTCTGCGCCCGGGGCCATCCGCAGGTCGAGCCGCGGACGATCAACTCCACGGGGAGGAGGACCATGTCGTCGGCCAACGCATTCCCGTCTGCTTCGACCAGGTCGAGCAGAAGGTCCGCAGCCGTTGCGCCGAGCAGCGTGCGCGGCTGCCGCACCGTGGTCAGCGGTGGGATGAAATAGCCGGCAATATCGATGTCGTCGAAGCCGACAACGGATACGTCTGCCGGCACGTTCAAGCCCGCATCATGCAAGGTTGAAATGAAGCCGATCGCGGTTTCGTCGCTGGCGCAGAACATCGCCATCGGTCTGTCGTCGAGCGCCATCCAGCGCCTCGCCGCCTTTCGTCCGCCCGCCATCGTGAAATCGCCGTCGAAAAACCAGTCCTCGCGGATATCGAGGTTCCGCGCCCGCAGCTCCCCGATCGCACCGTCGGACCGCTCGCGCGTCAGGATGTTGTCGGCCGGGCCGCGGATGTGACCGATGCGCGTGTGTCCGAGATCGGCAAGGTGGCCGATTGCCAGTGCCGCGCCGGCGGCGTTGTCGACCCGGACGGAAGGCGAGGCGTCGTCGTCCATCCATTCGCAGGCGTAGACGATCGGAGGAAGCGCGTCGCGCGCATGCGGAGCTTTGGCCAGAATATCAGGCAGCGAGCCATCGAGCGAAATGACACCGTCGACCCGCCCGCTGTGGAGATAGTCGAAAACAAGGCTTGAAGGCACCCCGGGATGCTTGGTGTCGGTGATGAGGACGCTGAGGCCGGTCCTGGCCAGCGTCGCCTCGACGCCCGAGAGGATCTCCGAGAAGAACGGGTTTTCGAGGTGAGGAACGAGCACGACGACCGCGCCGGCGCGCTGCCGCCGCAGATTGCGTGCCGCGATGTTGATCCGGTATCCGGTCTGCGCCGCCGCCGCCATGACCGCCTGCCGTGTCGATTCCGCGACGGCTTCCGGTTTGTTGAGGGCGCGGCTGACCGTTGCCGTGGATACCCCGGCCAACTTCGCCACATCGATGATTTTCGCCGCTCGCACGCCGGACGATCCATTTTGTCGGGTCATAGCATGAATTTATTTCGTAGCTCGAAATAATGCTTGACTCGCTTGGGTTTCCAAATGAGGATCAAGATAATCGGTGGCACGACGGAATGGAACCCGGAATGTAATCGATTACATCGGCGGGAGGCCGATACTGGAGCCGGCGGGAGCGCGAGCTTTTCGTGCGGTGTTGCAACGTAACGGGAGGAACGGATGAAATCCTTGAGGATGATGCTCGCCTGCGCAACGGCTTTGGGCCTGTCGGCGTCTGTGGCGCGCGCGACCGATCTTGAAGTCATGCATTGGTGGACGTCGGGCGGCGAAGCCGCGGCCGTGGCCGAATTCGCCAAGGCCTTCGACGCGACCGGCAACCATTGGGTGGACGCCGCCTTTGCCGGTCCGGGCGAACAGGCCCGTGCCGTCATGGTCAGCCGCATCACCGGTGGCGACCCGATGGGCGCATTCCAGTTCAACCACGGCCGACAGGCCGAAGACCTCATCAAGGCCGGCTTGCTGCGCGACCTGACCGACATCGCGGAAGCCGAAGGCTGGAACAAGGTTGTCAACCCGCAGAGCTTGCTCGCCGGCTGCACCGTCGACGGTCATATCTATTGCGCACCGGTCAACATCCACTCCTGGCAGTGGATCTGGATCTCGCACAAGGCGTTCAAGGATGCCGGCGTGGCCGTGCCGACCAACTGGGACGAATTCGTCGCCGCGGCGCCGGCGCTCGTGGCTGCCGGCAAGCTGCCGCTGGCTGTCGGCCAGCAAAGCTGGCAGCAGTCCGGCCTGTTCAACGTGCTTTTCGCGTCGCTGGTCCCCAACGAGATCTTCACGAAGGTCTATGGCGACAAGAGCGCCGAAGTCGCCGCTGGCCCCGAGGTCGCGCGCGTCTTCAAGGCCGCCGCCGATGCTCGCGCAATGTCGAAGAATTCGACCGTCCAGTCGTGGAACGAAGCCACGAATCTGGTGATCACCGGCCAAGCCGGCGGCCAGATCATGGGCGACTGGGCTCAGGGCGAGTTCTCGGTTGCCGGCCAGAAGGCGGGCACGGACTACAGCTGCTTGCCCGGGCTTGGGGTGACCGAGGTCCTCGGCACGGGCGGTGACGCCTTCTACTTCCCGGTTCTCAAGGACGCCGACAAGGTGAAGGCACAGGGCGAACTGGCCGCGCTGCTGCTGAAGCCCGACGTGCAGGTGGCGTTCAACCTGAAGAAGGGTTCGCTGCCGGTACGTGGCGACATCGACCTGTCGACCGCCAACGATTGCATGCAGAAGGGCCTCAAGCTCCTGGGCGAGGGCAAATTGCTGCCCGATACCAACCAGCTGTTGACGCCGGACACGACCTCCCAGATCAACGACCTGTTCGCGGAGTTCTTCGCCGATCCGTCGATCACCCCGGAGGACGCCCAGGCCCGGTTCGCCGGCATCATCGCCAAGGCGGGCTGAACCGGCCGCATTTGCCTGCCGCCGGCTGGCGCTTTCGCGCCGGCCGGCGTGCCGGTCCGGCTCGTCTGTCACCAAGCGAAGAAGGGGGCGCCCATGGCATCGGAACGCCCGATCCAGCTGCTGCGCAACATGCCGGCGAAAATCGCCGCGATCCCGATGATCCTGACCGCGCTGGTCGTGTTCGTCGGGGGCACCGTCTGGACCGTCGTCTATTCCTTCACGAATTCCAAGCTGCTGCCGACGCTGGATTGGGCCGGCTTGCAGCAATACGAGCGGCTGTGGACCACCAATCGCTGGATCGTCTCGATCGAGAACCTGGCGATCTACGGCATCTGCATGCTGGCGCTGAGCTTCGTGCTCGGCTTCGTTCTCGCGGCGCTGATGGACCAGAAAATCCGCTTCGAGAACACTTTCCGCACCATCATGCTCTATCCGTTCGCGCTGTCTTTCATCGTGACCGGCCTGGTATGGCAGTGGATCCTCAATCCGGAATTCGGCATCCAGGGCATCGTTCGCGGCCTCGGCTGGTCCAGCTTCGCCTTCGATCCCCTCTACAATCCGAACATCGCCATCTTCGGCGTGATGCTTGCGGCGCTCTGGCAGGGTTCCGGCCTGGTGATGGTTCTGATGCTGGCGGGCCTGCGCGGCATCGACCCGGAGATCTGGAAGGCGGCGCGCGTTGACGGGATTCCCGCCTGGAAAACCTACCTGTTCATCGTCATCCCGATGATGCGGCCCGTGTTCGTCACGGCGCTGGTGCTGATCACCAGCGGCGTCATCCGTGTCTATGACCTCGTCGTCGCCCAGACCAGCGGCGGCCCCGGCCTGTCGACCGAGATGCCGGCGAAATATGTCTACGACTACATGTTCCGTGCGCAAAATCTCGGCCAGGCCTTCGCCGGTTCGACGATGATGCTGCTCGCCGTCCTCACCGTGGTTGTCCCGTGGGCCTACATGGAATTCGGGAGCAAGAAACGTGGCTGACCTGTCCCGCACGATGACTGCCGAGCCGAGCGGGCCGAAGCCGCGCCGGACCTTCTCGCGCAGCAACATCTTCATCTACGGCACGCTGATCGTCGTGTCGGTCTATTATCTCATTCCGCTCTACGTGATGGTCGTCACTTCACTGAAGGGCATGCCCGAGATCCGCATCGGCAACATCTTCGCGCCGCCGCTCGAAATCACCTTCGAGCCGTGGGTCAGGGCGTGGTCGCAGGCCTGCACCGGATTGAGCTGCAACGGCCTGTCGCCGGGCTTCTGGAACTCCGTGCGCATTACTGTTCCCTCGGTGCTGGTATCCATTGCCATTGCGTCGGTGAACGGGTATGCGCTCGCCAACTGGCGGTTCCGCGGAGCCGACACCTTTTTCACGATCCTCATTTTCGGGGCGTTCATTCCCTACCAGGTGATGCTCTACCCGATCGTCATCATCCTGCGCGAGATCGGCGTTTACGGCACGCTCACCGGCCTGGTGATCGTTCATTCGATCTTCGGCATGCCGATCCTGACGTTGCTGTTCCGCAACTACTTCACATCGCTGCCGGAAGAACTGTTCAAGGCCGCGCGCGTCGATGGGGCGGGCTTCTGGGGCATCTATTTCAAGATCATGCTGCCGATGGCGCTGCCGATCTTCGTGGTGGCGATCATCCTCCAGGTCACCGGCATCTGGAACGATTTCCTGTTCGGTGTCGTCTACACCAAGCCGGATGTCTGGCCGATGACGGTGCAGCTCAACAACATCGTCAACTCGGTCCAGGGCGTGAAGGAATACAACGTCAACATGGCCGCAACGATCCTGACCGGCCTGGTGCCGCTGGTGATCTATTTCGTTTCGGGAAAATTGTTCGTTCGCGGCATCGCAGCCGGCGCGGTGAAGGGTTGATGTGATGGGCAACAGCGTCGAAATCCGTGATCTGTCGCTCTCTTTCGGCTCGGTCGAAGTGCTGAAGGCGCTCAATCTCGATATCGCCGAGGGCGAGTTCATCGTGTTGCTCGGCTCGTCGGGCTGCGGCAAGTCGACCCTGCTCAACTGCATCGCCGGCCTGCTGGAGGCGACCAGGGGTCAGATCTTCATCAAGGGCAGGAACGTCACCTGGGAGGAGCCGAAGGATCGCGGCATCGGCATGGTGTTCCAGTCCTATGCGCTCTATCCGCAGATGACGGTGGAAGGAAACCTGTCCTTCGGTCTGCGGAACGCGCGCATGGCCCGGGACGAGATCGCCCGCCGCGTTGCGCGCGCCGCCGAAATCCTTCAGATCGAGCCGCTTCTCAAGCGCAAGCCTTCGCAGCTTTCGGGCGGGCAGCGCCAGCGCGTCGCCATCGGCCGGGCACTGGTGCGGGACGTCGACGTGTTCCTCTTCGACGAGCCGCTGTCGAACCTCGACGCCAAGCTGCGCGCCGAATTGCGCGTCGAGATCAAGCGCCTGCACAACCGCTTGCGGAACACCATGATCTACGTGACGCACGACCAGATCGAGGCGCTTACGCTGGCCGACCGCATCGCCATCATGCGCAATGGCGCCATCCAGCAATTGTCGTCGCCGCACGAGATCTACAATTTCCCCGCCAACAAATACGTCGCCGGGTTCATCGGTTCACCGGGGATGAACTTCATGGCCGGCACGATCGCCGACGGCGCCTCCCGCTTCGCGGCTGTCGGCGGAAGCTTTCCGCTGGCGGGCTATGCGTTCGCTTCGAAGCCGGCTGACGGGACCGCGGCATGGTTCGGCATTCGTCCCGAACATGTGGCGATCGGCCATCAAGCCGAGGAGACACCGTTCGCGGCCGACATCGAGGTTGATGTGGTCGAGCCGATGGGCGCCGATACGCTGGTGTGGACCAAGCTCCACGGCCAGGATTTCCATTTCCGCGTCGACGGACAAATCCCCGTCCATGCCGGCGAGCGCATGAGGATCGGCTTCGATCCGGCACGCGCGTCGCTGTTCGACGCCGATACCGAATTGCGCCTTTGACACGCGGTCGGGCGACCGCAGCAACGGGAAAACGACGATGACCTTATCGATCCAACTGTACAGCGCCAGAAACTTCCAGCCCTGGGAGGATGTCATCGCGGGGCTGGCGGCGCTCGGCTATCGCCATGCCGAAGGTTTCGGAGCCAACTATGCCGATGCAGCGGCGTTCCGCGCCCTGCTCGAGCGTCACGGCATGACGATGCCGTCAGGCCATTTCTTTCCGCTCGGCAGCTTCGAGGAAGCCCTTGCCGCGTCGCTTTCGGCGGCGAGAAAGCTCGGAATGGAGCGCCTGTTTTGTCCCGCACCGGACGAAGCCTTGCGCGGGCAGGCGGATGCCGCTGCCTGGAAGGCGCTTGCCGGCCGGCTGGAAACCGCGGCAAAGCGGGTCAACGACGCCGGCTTTCGCTTCGGCTGGCACAACCACCATTGGGAATTTGCGCCGTGCGCCGACGGCGCGATCCCGATGGCGCTGCTGCTCGAGCACGCACCGTCGATCGAATGGGAGGCGGATATCGCCTGGATCGTGCGCGGCAAGGCCGATCCGCTGGACTGGATCGCCCGTCACGGCGACCGCATCACCACTGCGCATGTGAAGGACATCGCCGCGGAAGGCGGATGCGCCGACGAGGACGGTTGGGCCGATGTCGGTCACGGCGTGATGGACTGGCCCGCCGTCATGGCGGCGTTGAGGAAGGCGGGCGTCGATCTCTTTGTGCTCGAACACGACAATCCCAACAACTTCGACCGTTTCGCGCGCCGGTCGATGCAGACCATGCGCTCGCTCGGGGAGTAGACGGAGATGGCCAGGGTGCTCGGCGTCGGTGTCATCGGTTGCGGCAATATCTCGGCCGCCTACCTGCGGCTGGCGCCGCTGTTCAAGGGGATAGAAATCCGGGCGTGCGCCGATATCGACAGCGCGGCGGCCAAGGCGCGCGCCGACGAGTTCAAGGTGCGGGCGGAAACGGTGGAAGGACTGCTCGCGTCCCCGGACATCGATATCGTCGTCAACCTGACGGTCCCCGCGGCGCACTTCGATGTCTCCCGCGCGGTACTCGACGCGGGCAAGCACGTCTATTCGGAAAAGCCCTTCGTACTGTCGCTCAAGGAGGGCCAGGATCTGGCCAGGCGTGCGGCCAAGAAGGGCCTGCGCATCGGATCAGCACCCGATACCTTTCTCGGCGGGGCGCACCAGCAGGCGCGCCACCTCATCGACACGGGTGCCCTCGGCAAGGTGACGAGCGGAACCGCCCATGTGCTCAGCCACGGCATGGAGCATTGGCATCCGAACCCGGATTTCTTCTTCAAGCCGGGAGGCGGGCCGATGCTTGACCTCGGGCCCTATTACGTCACCAACCTGATCCAGCTTGTCGGGCCGGTGCGGCGGGTCTGCGCGGTCACCTCGATGGCGTCGCCGACGCGCACGATCAGTTCCAAGCCGCGCGCCGGCCAGAAGATCACCGTCGAGACGCCGACGACGATCCACGCGATCCTGGAATTCCACAACGGCGCGACGATCACGCTCGGCACGAGCTGGGACGTGTGGGCGCACGGCCACACCAACATGGAGCTTTACGGCGAGGAGGGGACGCTGTTCGTGCCCGATCCGAATTTCTTCGGCGGTGATCTGCGCATGACGCGCCAGTCGAAGCCGGTCGCGAGACTCCCGGCTTTCAACCATCCCTTCTCCGTGCCGAACGGTAAGGACGGCGGCGGAAGGCCGATGGCCAACTACCGCACGGTCGGCCTTGCCGACATGGCGCTCGCGATTCTCGAGGGACGGCCGCACCGCTGTTCCCTGGAACTGGCGCTGCACGCCGTCGACGTCATGACCTCAATCATGAAATCGGGCGAAACCGGACGGTTCATCACTGTCGCGACAACCTGCGAACGGCCGGCACCGCTCGGCATCAAGGAAGCGAAGGCCCTGATGCGCCCGGCCGCGCGAAAGACGGCGTGAGGCGGAGAGGATCCAAGGACGTGAGTACCGCGAATATCGATTTTCGGCCGATCCCGGGAAGGCGGACGAGGCAGCCGTGATCCGCAATCCGATCCTGCCCGGTTTCAATCCTGACCCGTCGATCTGGCGGGTCGGCGCGGACTATTTCATCGCGACCTCAACATTCGAGTGGTATCCGGGCGTCCAGATCCACCATTCGCGCGATCTGGTGAATTGGGAGCTGGTCCGCCGGCCGCTAGACCGCGCCTCGCAACTCGACATGCGCGGCAATCCGGACAGCTGCGGCATCTGGGCACCCTGCCTGTCTCATGCCGACGGGCGCTTCTGGCTGGTCTATACCGACGTCAAGCGCTTCGACGGCAATTTCAAGGACGCCCACAACTACATCGTCACCGCGCCCGCCATCGACGGACCGTGGTCTGACCCGATCTACATCAACTCCTCGGGTTTCGACCCGTCGCTCTTCCACGACGACGACGGCCGCAAGTGGTTCCTCAACATGGTCTGGAACCACCGCAGCGAATCGATCGGCGGCAGCCCGAAGCACCCGGCTTTCGCCGGCATCCTCTGCCAGGAGTTCGACCCCGTAGCGGGGAGGCTGACCGGGCCGGTCACCAACATGTTCCGCGGCAGCGCCCACGGACTGGTGGAAGGACCGCACCTGTTCAAGCGCGAAGGCTGGTATTACCTGACAACCGCGGAGGGGGGCACGGGCTACGACCACGCCGTGACCATGGCGCGTTCCCGCAACCTGCTCGGACCTTATGAACTTCACCCCGACACGCACCTCATCACGTCGAAGGACGCGCCCGACGCGCCATTGCAGCGTGCCGGCCATGGCCAGATCGTCGAGACCCCGGAGGGACGCGTCTATCATACCCATTTGTGTTCGCGCCCGCTTCCCGGCACGCGGCGCTCGCCGATGGGGCGCGAGACCGCGATCCAGGAATGCGTCTGGAAGGATGATGGCTGGCTCTATCTGAAGCAGGGCGGGCAGGTTCCCGCCGTGGACCTCTCGCCGCCCCATCGCACTGTAGAACGCAAACCGGGCATCCCGGTCGGGCGTCGGTTCGACAACGGCCCGCTGCCGGCCGAATTCCAATGGCTGCGAACACCGTATCCCGAACGTCTCTTCTCCTTCACCGGAAACGCCCTGAGGCTGACGGGTCGCGAATCGGTTGGAAGCTGGTTCGAGCAGTCGCTGGTGGCGCGCCGCCAGGAGCATGTCCGTTTCCGGGTCGAGACGGAGGTCGCGTTTGATCCCTGCACCTTCCAGCAGGTCGCAGGTCTGGCGCACTACTACAACCGGCACAAGTTCCATCTGCTCGGCGTGACCTGGCACGAGACGCGCGGGCGCTGCCTGACGATCCTGTCGTGTGCCGGCAACTGGCCGGACGGCCGCCTGGACTTTCCGTTGCCCGATCCGGTGTCCTTGCCTGCCAACGGACCGGTCGGCCTCGCGATGGAGGTTGACGGGGCGGTGCTGCGCTTTATGTGGCGTTCCCAGGACGGGCCGTGGCAGCGGATCGGACCGCTGCTCGACGCCAGCGTCATCTCCGACGAGGGCGGACGCGGCGAACACGGTTCCTTCACCGGTGCGTTCGCGGCGATGGTGTGTTTCGACACGAGCGGAGCCGGCCAGCCGGCAGACTTTACCCATTTCACCTACCTGCCGCGGCAGGACAATTGACGGAGCGCGGAGCGATGACGATGAAGGGTCCGGGCATTTTCCTTGCCCAGTTCGCAGGCGACGCCGCGCCGTTCAACAGCCTGCCGGCCATCGCCCGCTGGGCCGCCGATCTCGGCTATGACGGCATCCAGATTCCAAGCTGGGACGCACGCCTGTTCGATCTGGCCAAGGCGGCGGAATCGAAGACCTATGCCGACGAGATCAGCGGCGTGGCGGCGGACGCCGGCGTCGCCATCACCGAATTGTCGACGCACCTGCAGGGCCAGCTTGTCGCCGTACATCCGGCCTATGACAGCCAGTTCGACGCCTTTGCGCCCGAACGCCTGCACGGCAAGCCGAAGGAACGCCAGGCCTGGGCCGTCGATCAGATGAAGCTCGCGGCGCGGGCGTCGCGCAACCTCGGCCTCGATGTCTCGGTGTCGTTCACCGGTGCGCTGGCCTTTCCCTATCTCTATCCCTGGCCGCAGCGGCCCGCCGGCCTGGTCGAGGAAGCGTTCGGCGAACTGGCGCGCCGGTGGCGGCCCATTCTCGATGTCTATGACGGGCACGGTGTCGATGTCGGATTCGAAATCCATCCCGGCGAGGACGTGTTCGACGGCGCGACCTTCGAAATGTTCCTGGAACGCCTCGATGGGCACAAGCGCTGCACGATCAACTACGACCCGTCGCATTTCGTGCTGCAGCAGCTCGACTATCTCGCCTTCATCGACATCTACCACGAGCGGATTTCCGCTTTTCACGTCAAGGATGCCGAGTTCAATCCGACGGGGCGGCAGGGCGTCTATTCCGGCTACCAGCCCTGGGTCGATCGCGCCGGCCGTTTCCGTTCGCTCGGCGACGGCCAGGTCGATTTCCGCGGCATCTTCTCCAGGCTGGCGCAGTACGGCTACGACAGCTGGCCGGTGCTGGAGTGGGAATGCTGCCTGAAGCATCCCGAGCAGGGCGCGGCGGAAGGCGCCCCGTTCATCCGCCAGCACATCATCCGCGTGACGGAAAGCGCCTTCGACGACTTTGCCGGGGGAACTGCGGATCGCGGCAAGATCCGCGCCATGATGGGCATCGACTGAGGAGCAGGGCATGGTCGCGGCGACGAACATCACGATGGCCGGTGCGCCGATCCGCCTCGGCATGGTCGGTGGCGGGCAGGGGGCCTTCATCGGCGCCGTCCACCGCATCGCCGCGCGCCTCGACGGTCACTACCAGCTCGTCGCCGGTGCGCTTTCGTCGGACCCGGAACGGGCCCGCGCTTCCGGGGCTGAACTCGGACTGTCCACGGACCGCTGTTACGACTCCTACGCGCGGATGGCGCAGGCCGAGGCAGCACGCGCTGACGGTATCGAAGTCGTGTCGATCGTCACGCCGAACCATCTGCATTTTCCCGTCGCCAAGGCCTTTCTCGAAGCCGGTATCCATGTGATCTGCGACAAGCCGCTGACCTCGACGCTGGACGATGCGTTCGCGCTCGCGCGGCTCGTCGCCGATACCGGCCGGCTTTTCGTGCTTACCCACAATTACACCGGCTATCCGATGGTGCGGCAGGCGCGCGCCATGATCGAAGCGGGCGAGCTTGGCGACATTCGCGTGGTACAGGTCGAATACCCGCAGGACTGGTTGGCCGAGCCGATCGAGCAGAGCGGCCAGAAACAGGCGGCGTGGCGCACCGATCCGGCGCGTTCGGGAGCGGGCGGCTGCGTCGGCGACATCGGCACCCACGCATGGAACCTGGCGGGTTTCGTAACCGGACTGGAAACGGCGGCGTTGTCCGCCGACCTCGATTCGTTCGTGCACGGCCGTCAGCTCGATGACAATGTCCAGGTGATGCTGCGTTTCAGGGCGCGCGACGGCGCTCCGGCGGCGAAGGGCATGCTGTGGGCGAGCCAGGTGGCACCCGGCAACGAGAACGGGCTGAAGCTGCGGGTCTACGGAACCCGGGCCGGGATCGAGTGGGTGCAAGCGGATCCGAACTATCTGTGGTTCTCGCCGCTCGGCGAACCGAAACGCCTGATCACACGCGGCGGCGCCGGCGCGGGTGCCGCGTCCGCGCGAGTGACCCGCATCCCGGGCGGCCATCCGGAAGGCTATCTGGAAGGCTTCGCCACGATCTACACGGAAGCCGCGGTGGCGATACGTGCCCGTCGCGCCGGCGCGCCCGTTCCCGCGGAGGTGATGTTTCCGACTGTCGCCGACGGTGTCGACGGCATGCGCTTCATCGACGCCTGCGTCCGCTCATCGCGGGCAAACGGCGCCTGGACGCCGCTGGTGTAGGGAGCGCTGTCGGCGACAGACCGTTGCGGCGCTAAAAGTGCGTGTGCATGCGATAGCCGGGGGCGAAGGCGAGGCGGACCGTCGTGATGGTCTTGCCGGCCGACCATGTGGTGCGGTCGATGACGAACAGGCCGTCGCCTGGCCGGCAATCAAGGACATCGGCTTCGCGCGGTCCGGCGGTCATGGCGGAAAACGCGATGTCTCCGCCCTCGAACGGGATGTTGGTGACCAGCCATTCATTGGCGCTGAGGGCGGCGAAGTCGGCATTCTCGACCGCGGGCGCCGCGGTCAGGTTGATCCAGCGGTTCTCGAAGACATAGGGCCGACCATCGGCGAGGTGGAGCGCGGTCAGGTGCAGCATCGCCTCGCCGGGGCGGGTCTGCAGCCGCGCCATGATGTCGGCGGCCGGCACGGCCATATCGCGCGATAGCAGAACGTAGCCATAGGCAAGCCCCTTGCCCTCGATTTCCCGCCGGATGACCGGAATGTCGAGGGTCGCCTTGCGCACCGGATGCAGCGCCACGCGCGTGCCGGCCTTGCGGCGACGGTCGAGCAGGCCGGCCTCGGCGAGATCGCGCAACGCCCGGTTCACCGTTGCGCGGGCACAGCCGAATTCGCGTGCCAGTTCGCTCTCGCCGGGAATGGTTTCCCCCGGTTTCCACTGGCGCGACTGGATGCGGCGCTGCACCTCCTCCTTGACCGATTGCCAGCTCCTGATCTCGGCGACCGTCAAAGCGCATCTCCAAGCTGTTGCATGACGCGGCGATAGTTCGCGACGATCTCGTCGTGCCGGCAATGCCTGCCGCCCGTCACCATGTGCCGGCCGGCCGACCAGACATCGGTGATCATGCGGTCATCGCCGGCAAAGACGAAACTGTCGATGAGCGTATCGCCGCGCCGACCGGCAAGATCGACCGTGTCGCCATCGAGTGCCATGAGATCGGCGAGGTTTCCGACCGCGATGGTGCCGCTGTCGCGACCCGAGGCAGACGCGCCGCCCGTGCAGGCAGCCTCGAACAGGCGGCGCCCGGTGGATTTTTCGGGCGTCGCGAGCGCGGCGCGGGAACGGTCGCGCAGGCGCTGCGAATAGTCGAGCGTGCGCAGTTCCTCTGCGAGCGCGATACGGATGTTGGAATCGGAGCCGATGGCGATGCTCCCGCCCTCGGCGAACCAGCGCACGCCATCGAAGATGCCGTCGCCGAGGCTCGATTCGGTAATCGGGCAGAGACCGGCGATCGCCTGCGTGCGGGCGAGGCCCGAGGTCTCGTGCGGCAGCATCTGCGTACAATGGATGAAGCAGCACGATCCGTCGGCATCGACATTGTCCAGCACCCATTCGACCGGGCGACGGCCGAGGGCGGCGGCGACCTCGTCGACTTCCGCGACCTGCTCGGCGAGATGCATGTGGAACGGATTGCCATTCGCCAGCGCCTTGTGGCGGGCGAGGTCTTCGGCGGCGACCGCACGCAGGCTGTGCGGCGCCACGCCGGTCCGGCAATCGGCCGGAAGTCGGCTGACGATGGCTGACGACTGTTCATGGAGGCGGGCAAAGCGGTCGAAGTCGTTGCCGAAGCGGACCTGCCCCGGCGAGAGGGGCCGCCGGTCGCAGCCGCCATACTGGTAGTGCACCGGCAGCAGCGTCAGGCCGATTCCGGTTTGCTGCGCGGCCGCGGCGATGCGCCCCGCCATTTCGGCAAGGTCGCGGTAGGGCGAGCCGTCCGGTTGATGGTGCAGGTAATGGAACTCGACATTGGCGGCGTAGCCCGCTTCCAGCATCTCCATCTGGACGAAGGCGGCGATGGCTTCGACGTGGTCCGGCGTCAGGCGGTCGAGGAAACGAAACATCAGTTGCCGCCACGTCCAGAAGGAATCGCTGGCGTTCGGGCCGCGCTTCTCGGTCAGACCGGCCATGGCCCGCTGGAAGGCATGGCTATGGGCGTTGGCCGGCGCGGGGAGCAGGATGCCGACACGTTCTCCGGTCGGTTGGGTACCGGTCTCGATGCTCGCGATTTTCCCATCCGCGCCGATGGTGAGGCGGACATTTTCGGCCCAGCCCGTCTCCAGCAGTGCGATGGGCGCCCAGATGTCGGCCATGTCGATTGCCTCTTGACGAATAATATGTCAATACATAATACAGATACATATGCACAAAACAACCGTAATCTCATGCTTCTGACCAACGCCACCCTCGCGACGATGGAACCCGGCGCGCCTTATGGGCTTGTCGCCGGTGGCGCCGTCGCGATCGAAGGCGGACGGATCGCATGGGTGGGCATGGCCAGCGAAACGCCAGCCCGGTTCCGTTCGGGCGACGTGCTCGACCTAGACGGCCGCCTGGTCACGCCCGGCCTGATCGATTGCCACACCCATGTCGTCCATGGGGGAAACCGCGCCCGCGAATTCGAGATGCGCCTGCAGGGGGCGAGCTACGAGGAGATCGCGCGCGCCGGCGGCGGCATCGTCTCCACCGTCGCGGCGACGCGCGCGGCCAGTGCGGACGAATTGCTGGTGCAGGCGCTGTCGCGCGTCGACGCGATGATCGCCGAGGGCGTTACCGCGATCGAGGTGAAATCCGGCTACGGCCTCGATATCGACACCGAATTGCGGATGCTGCGCGCCGCCCGCTCCATCGAACGTGAACGCCCGGTGCGCATTCGCACCAGCTTCCTCGGCGCCCATGCCGTCCCGCCGGAATTCAACGGACGGGCCGATGCTTATCTCGACGAGGTTTGCCTGCCGGCGCTTGAAGATGCGTACGAAGCCGGGCTCGCCGACGCCGTCGACGGATTCTGCGAGGGTATCGCGTTTACGCCGGAGCAGATCGAGCGGGTCTTTTCCCGGGCTCGCGACCTCGGCCTGCCGGTCAAGCTGCATGCGGAGCAATTGGCGAACACCGGCGGGACACAACTTGCAGCGCGTTTCGGCGCGCTTTCGGCCGACCACCTCGAATATGCGGGCGATGCCGATGCGGTGGCAATGGCCGCGTCCGGGTCCGTCGCCGTCATCCTGCCCGGCGCCTTCTACGCCCTGCGCGAAACGCGTCTGCCGCCGATCGATGCCTTCCGCCAGCACGGTGTGCTGATGGCGGTGGCGACGGACTGCAATCCCGGCTCGTCGCCGATGACATCCCTGCTGCTTGCCATGAACATGGCCTGCACCCTTTTCCGTCTGACGCCGGAAGAGGCGCTGGCCGGTGCCACACGCAACGCGGCACGGGCGCTTGGCCTTGACGATTGCGGCGTGATCCGTGCCGGCATGCGTGCCGATCTTGCCGTCTGGGACGTCGAGCACCCGGCCGAACTCGCCTACCGCATCGGTTTCAATCCGCTTCATCAACGCTTTTTCGCAGGTCGGCCATGAGCATCGTCCTTGTCCCCGGTTCGGTCACGCTCGCGGAGCTGGAGCGCATCTGGCGCGACGAGGCGCCCGTCGCGCTCGACAAGGCGGCCTTTCCGGCGATGGAGCGGGCAGCGGCGATGGTCGCCGACGCGGCGGCCGGCGACGAGGCCGTCTATGGCGTCAACACCGGCTTCGGCAAACTCGCAAGCGTGCGCATCAGGCCGGCGGACACCGCACAGCTGCAGCGCAACCTGATCCTGTCGCATTGCTGCGGCGTCGGCGCGCCGCTCGACATCGCGACGACGCGACTGATGATGGCGCTGAAGCTGGTCTCGGTCGGTCGCGGGGCAAGCGGACTTCGCCTGGAGACGGTCGAACTGTTGCAGGCGATGTTGACGAAGGGCGTCATACCGCTCGTCCCAAGCCAGGGATCGGTCGGCGCATCGGGCGATCTTGCGCCGCTGGCGCACATGACGGCGACGATGATCGGCGAGGGCGAAGCCTTTTTTGCCGGCGAAAGAATGGCATCGGCCGAAGCGCTGCGTCGCGCCGGACTGTCCCCGGTCGTGCTCGGGCCGAAGGAGGGGCTTGGCCTCATCAACGGCACGCAGTTTTCCACCGCCTGCGCGCTGGCGGGTTATTTCCATGCCCGGCGCAATGCCGAGGCCGCGGTCGTTTCCTCCTGCCTGTCGACCGACGCGATCATGGGATCGACGGCGCCGCTCGAACCGGCCATCCACGATCTGCGCGGCCACAAGGGCCAGATCGACGTCGCCCGCGCCATGCGCGCCGTCATGGACGGCTCGCAGATCCGCGAAAGTCACCGCTCCGGCGACACCCGCGTGCAGGACCCTTACTGCATCCGCTGCCAGCCGCAGGTGACGGGCGCGGCGCTTGACCTGCTGCGCTTCGCCGGCCGGACGCTGGAGATCGAAGCCAACGCCGTCTCCGACAATCCGCTGGTGCTGGTCGACGAAGGCAAGATCGTCTCCGGCGGCAATTTCCACGCCGAGCCGGTGGCGTTTGCCGCCGACCAGATCGCGCTCGCCATCGCCGAGATCGGCGCCATCGCCCAGCGGCGCGTGGCGCTGATGGTCGACCCGACATTGTCCTTCGACCTGCCGCCCTTCCTCACGCCCGAGCCGGGGCTGAACTCCGGCCTGATGATCGCCGAAGTGACGACCGCGGCGTTGATGAGCGAGAACAAACACCTCGCCCATCCGTGCTCGATCGATTCGACGCCGACCTCGGCAAACCAAGAAGACCATGTGTCGATGGCGGCGCATGGCGCGCGACGGCTCGAACGCATGAACGCCAACCTCAACGTGATCCTCGGCGTGGAAATGCTCTGTGCGGCGCAGGGCATCGAATTTCGGGCGCCGCTGACGACCAGCGCCAGGCTGCAGCGCGTGATGGAGGCGCTCCGCGCCCGCGTCCCGTCGCTGCGCGAGGACCGCTTCCTCGCCGGCGACATCGCGGCGGCCGCCGCGCTTGTCGCCGACGGCGCCTTCTCCCATTGCTGCGATATTCCCGGACTGCTTGGAGACCGTCCGTCATGACGCCGGTGGAGGTCCAGAGCGGGGACGGACCGGTCATCCTCGCCATGCCGCATACGGGAACCCATGTGCCGCCGGAGATTTTCGATCGTTTGACGACGCTCGGGAAAACGCTCGGCGATACCGACTGGCACATCGAACGGCTCTATGACGGTCTCGACGACGACGCGACGATCGTGCGCGCCACCTTCCACCGCTACGTCATCGACGCCAATCGCGATCCGTCGGGCGCGAGCCTATACCCCGGACAGAACACCACCGGGCTGGTGCCCCTCACCGATTTCGATGCCCGCCCCTTGTGGACGGGAGAGCCGACGGAGGCGGAAATCGAGGCGCGGCGGCGGGACTGGCACGCGCCCTATCACGCGGCGCTTGCCGCCGAGGTTGAGCGGGTGAAGGCGCGTCACGGCATTGCCATCCTCTACGACTGCCACTCGATCCGCTCGCGCATTCCGTTCCTGTTCGAGGGAACGCTGCCCGAGTTCAACATCGGCACGGACGGCGGCAGGACGTGCGCGCCGGAGATCGAGCGCGCCGTCGCCGACATCTGCGCTGCCGCGCCGGGCTATGGCCATGTCGTCAACGGTCGGTTCAGGGGTGGCTGGACCACCCGCCATTACGGCAATCCAGCCGATGACGTTCACGCCATCCAGATGGAGCTGACGCAATCAACTTATCTCGCCAGCGAGGCTCCGCCCTACGCCTATGACGACACGCGCGCCGGACGGCTGCGCCTCCATCTTCTAACGATCCTCAAGGCGCTGAACGACCTCGCGCCGTCCCTTGGAGCAAAGCCATGACCGATCCCCGCCATAACCAGCGCGACGTCTTTCCCCCGACCGGCACCGCGATCACGGCGAAGAGCTGGCTGACCGAGGCGCCGATGCGCATGCTGATGAACAACCTCCATCCCGACGTGGCGGAGAACCCGCACGAGCTCGTCGTTTATGGCGGCATCGGTCGCGCCGCGCGCACCTGGAAGGACTTCGACCTCATCGTCGCCAGCCTGAAAACGCTGAACGACGACGAGACGCTTCTCGTCCAGTCGGGCAAGCCGGTCGCCGTCGTCCGCACGCATGTCGACGCACCGCGCGTACTGATTGCCAATTCCAACCTCGTGCCGCACTGGGCGACGTGGGACCATTTCAACGAGCTCGATAAGAAGGGCCTCGCGATGTACGGCCAGATGACGGCCGGCTCGTGGATCTATATCGGCACGCAGGGCATCGTTCAGGGCACTTACGAGACCTTCGCCGAAGCCGGCCGCCAGCATTATGACGGCAACCTGAAGGGTCGCTGGATCCTGACCGGCGGGCTCGGCGGCATGGGCGGGGCGCAGCCGCTCGCCGCCGTTTTCGCCGGCGCCTGCTGCCTCGCCGTTGAATGCGATGAGACGCGCATCGATTTCCGTCTGCGCACGAAATACCTCGACGAGAAGGCCCTGACGCTGGACGAGGCGCTGGAAAAGATCGCACGCTGGACGAAGGCCGGCGAAGCAAAATCGGTCGGCCTGCTCGGCAATGCGGCGGAGGTGTTTCCGGAACTGGCGCGGCGGATGAAAGCCGGTGGCGTGCGCCCCGACATCGTCACCGATCAGACCAGCGCTCACGACCCGCTGCACGGTTACCTGCCAGAAGGCTGGACCGTCGCCGAATGGCGGGCGAAGCAGGAGAGCGATCCCAAGGCGGTGGAGACCGCGGCGCGCGCCTCGATGAGGAAGCATGTCGCCGCCATGGTCGAATTCTGGGAGGCGGGGGTGCCGACGCTCGACTATGGCAACAACATCCGCCAGGTGGCCAAGGACGAAGGCCTGGAGAATGCCTTCGCCTTCCCGGGCTTCGTGCCGGCCTATATCCGCCCGCTGTTCTGCAAGGGCATCGGACCGTTCCGCTGGTGCGCGCTCTCCGGCGACCCGGAGGACATCTACAAGACGGACGCGGCGATGAAGCGTCTCTTCCCCGACAACACCCACCTGCATCGCTGGCTCGACATGGCGCGCGAGCGCATCGCCTTCCAGGGGCTTCCCGCGCGCATCTGCTGGATCGGGCTCGGCGACCGCCACCGCGCCGGACTGATGTTCAACGAGATGGTGGCCTCGGGCGAACTGAAGGCGCCGATCGTCATCGGTCGCGATCACCTCGATTCCGGCTCCGTCGCCTCTCCCAATCGCGAGACCGAGGCGATGAAGGACGGGTCCGATGCGGTCAGCGACTGGCCGCTGCTCAACGCGCTGGTCAACACCGCGTCGGGCGCGACCTGGGTCTCGCTGCACCATGGCGGCGGCGTCGGCATGGGCTTCTCGCAGCACGCCGGTGTCGTGATCGTTGCGGATGGGACGCAAGCGGCGGCGCGGCGGCTTGAGCGCGTGCTGTGGAACGACCCGGCTTCCGGCGTCTGGCGCCATGCCGACGCGGGCTACGACATCGCGCTCGACTGCGCCCGCGAGCACGGGCTGAACCTGCCGGCGATCCTGGGCTGACGGGCAACGCGGATGACCGCAGTCACGTAGGAGTGGCACTCCCGGCATTGTTGGCGCACTGACAAAGGCGAGACTCGGCGATCTCGCTCTGCCGTGGTGTGTCGCCCTCCGATAATTGTTTACAAGGATAATAATTCGTAGATACTGTCCTTCGACGACCCGCCAAGAGGTCGCAAGGGAGGACAGTTGGCGAATGGACTACCTGACCTATGAGCTGCGGGGTGAGGTAGCGGTGCTCGGGCTCAATCGCCCGGGCAAACGAAACGCCATTTCCGACGCCTTCATCGAAGAACTCGCGCTCGCGATCCGCAAGGCGGAAGCCGACGCCAAAGCCGGCGTGATCTTCGGGCATGGACCGCATTTCTGCGCCGGCCTCGACCTCGCCGAGCATGTGCACAAAACGCCGTTCGAGGGGGTCTTCGGCTCAAGGCGTTGGCATGAGGTGTTCGGCTGGCTGCAGAATGGCAGGCTTCCGTGGTTCGGCGCCCTGCACGGCGCCGTCGTGGGAGGCGGGCTTGAGCTGGCTTCGGCGCTCCAGGTCCGCGTCGCCGACGAGACGGCGTTCTTCGCGCTGCCGGAAGGCCAGCGCGGGATTTTTGTCGGCGGCGGCGCTTCGGTGCGCACCGCCCGGCTGATGGGTGTCGCGCGGATGACCGACATGATGCTGACCGGCCGGTCCGTCGATGCCGTGACGGCGGAGCGCTGGAACCTTGTGCAATATGTCGTGCCCGAAGGGCGGGCTCTGGACCTTGCCGTCACCCTCGCCGGCAAGGCTGCGGCCAACGCCGAAATTTCCAACTACGCGATCATCAATGCGCTGCCGCGCATCCAGGACATGAGCGCGGACGACGGCCTGTTCGTCGAGAGTTTCATCGCATCCTTCACCGCCACCAGCCCCGAAGCGCAGGAAAGGCTGAACGATTTCCTGCAGAAGAAGGCGGGAAAGGTCATCCGCCCCGGTGGCGGGCAATGAATATCGTTACCCGGCCGCCGGCGGAACCATGCCGCGAAATGGATCGGCAGATGGGCGCACGACCATGAGCTTCGATGTCGAAAATCTGGTCGCCATCGACTTCCATACCCACGCCGAAGAGCCGTGCAACCACGCGCGCGACGATGGCTACAACGAATTCCAGATGGGCATGGCCGCCTACTTCAAGAACCCCGCCGGCCACGAGGGGATGCTGCCCAGTGTCGAGGAAACCGCCGCCCACTATCGCAACCTGCGCATCGGTGCGGTGATCTTCCCGGTCGATGCCGAGCGCGAAACCGGATTCCATCGCTACTCCAATGAGGAGGTCGCCAGGATCTGCGCCGAAAACAGCGACATCCTCGTGCCCTTCGCCTCGATCGACCCGTGGAAGGGCAAGATGGGTGTCCGCGAGGCGCGGCGGCTGGTGCGCGATTTCGGGGTGCGCGGCTTCAAGTTCCACCCGACCTATCAGGGCTTTTTCCCGAACGATCGAATGGCCTATCCGCTTTACGAGGCGATCCAGGACGAAGGCTGCGTCGCGCTCTTTCACACCGGCCAGACCGGCGTCGGCTCGGGCATGCGGGGCGGCATGGGGATGCGCCTCAAATACTCCAATCCGATGCATCTCGACGACGTCGCGGTCGACTTTCCCGACCTGCCCATCGTTCTCGCCCACCCGTCCTTCCCCTGGCAGGAAGAGGCGCTGTCGGTCGCGATCCACAAGCCGAATGTCTACATCGATCTGTCCGGGTGGAGCCCAAAATACTTCCCCGAGATCCTCGTACGCCATTCCAACACCCTGCTGAGAAAGAAGATGCTCTTCGGCTCTGACTGGCCGGCGATCACGCCGGAACGCTGGCTCGCCGATTTCGAGAACGCCGGTTTCCGGGATGAGGTTCGCCCTCTCATCCTCAAAGAGAATGCGCGCAGGCTGCTGCGAATATGAACGGGCCGACAACGGGAGGACTGCCATCATGAAATCGCTTCGGTTCACTAGCCTCGTATGCGCCGCAACGCTCTCGCTCGGTTTTGCCGCGCAGGCGCAGGAACTTCTGCTGGCGCCGGCCGCTCCGGGGCCGCATCCCGCGCACTACATGTACGAGAAATTCGCAACCTTCCTCTCCGAGGAGTCGGGCGGCGCCATGACCGGCAAGATCCTCGGCCCCGAGGTCGTCGCCCTGCCGCAGATGAAGGATGCGCTGCAAACCGGCCTTGCCAACATCGGCAATGCGCTGCCGCTCTATTTCGCCGCCGACTTCCCGCAGACAGGCACTGCCGGCGACCTCGCGCTCCTTGGCCGCAGCCCGCACGCCATGGGCTGGGCGATGACGGAATTCACCGTCAACTGCGCGCCGTGCCAGAAGGAATTCAAGGATTTCGGCACGGTGTACCTCGGCTCGGGCTCCTCGAATGTCTATGTCCTGCTGACGACCAAGCCGGTGCGTTCGCCCGAGGATCTCAAGGGCCTTCGCCTGCGCTCCGGCGGCGCTCCCTATTCGCGCTGGGCCGAGCATTTCGGCGCCACGCCGGTCAACCTGCCGGTCGGCGACACGTTTGAAGCGATGAGTCAGGGAACGATCGACGGGACGATGGCGTCCATCGTTGACATGTTGTCCTTCCGCCTGGTGGATGTCGCCAAATACGTGGTGAATGTCCCGCTCGGCACCTATCATGTGAATTCCAACTTCACCGTCGCACATGACACCTGGGCCGCAATGTCCGCCGACCAGCGCAAACAGCTCGTCGCCGCCGCCAACCGCGCCGACCCGCAGCTGACTGACCGCTGGGGTTTCCAGTTGCCGGCCGCGGCCCAGAAGGCCGCCGCCGAGAAAGGGATCGAGGTGATCGAGCCCAGCGCCGACTTCCTCGCCGCTTCCGAGGCCTTTGCCAAGGCCGACGTTGCCGAGCGCGTGGCGAAGAACGAACTGTCCGCCCAGTTCGCCGCGATGGTCGAGAAGTGGACCAAGATCGTCGACGAAGTAGGCAACGATCCGGAAGCGCTGGCGGCGCGCGCGAATACGGAGATCTGGTCGAAGGTCGATCTGTCGACCTACGGGATGTAACATCAACGCCCCGGTCCGAATTTCGGGCCGGGGCCTCTTTTGACAGGTCCGCACTGCATGCGATCGCTGGTCTCGCTCTCGGCGCGCCTCGCCAGGCTTCTCGGCTATGCCGGGGCGCTGGCAGTCGTCGCCATGATGCTGCACATCTGCCTCGACGTTTTCCTGCGCGACCTGTTCCGCATATCGATGAACACGGTTCCCGAGATTGTCGCGCGCTACTACATGACCGCGCTCGCCTTCCTGCCGCTCGCCTGGCTTGAAATCCGCCGCGACATGATCTCGGTGGAATTGCTGGATTTCGCGTTGACCAATCCGGCGCGCCGGCTGTCGGACGCGGTGGTGCTCCTGCTGGCGGCGACAGCCTACGGGTTGCTTGCCTGGACCAACTGGACCAAGGCGTTGTCGGAGACGCGCTCGGGCACGCTGGTCGAGATCGCGACGTACAAGATGCCGGTCTGGCACTCCTACTATTTCGCGCCCGTCGGGTTCACCCTGGCCGCCTTCTGCTGCTTGTTGCTTTCCGTCGGACGGCTGGTTCCGGCGATCGGCGCCCCGATGGACGAGATCGCCCATGAGCGTTGAAACCGGCCTCTGGGGTGTTCTTGCGCTGGCAATCCTGCTGCTTCTGCGCCTGCCCGTGGCGCTGGCGCTGATCCTCGTGTCGTTTTCCGGGATTTGGGCGATGCTGGGGTTGAAGCCGGCGGTCGGCATCCTCGCGAACACGCCCTACAGCTTCATCGCCAGCTGGACGATGAGCGCCGTGCCGATGTTCCTTCTCATGGGCTTCATCGCCTTCCACACCGGCATGACCGGAGGGTTGTTCGAGGCCGCCAAGGTGGTGCTCGCCCGCCTGCCCGGCGGCCTGGCGATCTCCTCCATCTTCGCCTGCTCCGCCTTTGCGTCCGTCTCCGGCTCCTCGGTTGCCACCGCCGCGGCGATGGGTCGGATCGCCATCCCCGAAATGGTCCAGGCCGGCTACCGGCCTTCGATCGCGGCGGGCGCCATCGCGGCGGGCGGCACGATCGGCGCCCTGATCCCGCCATCGATCCTGATGATCATCTACGGCATCATCGCCGAAACTTCGGTCACCGACGTCTTCATGGGTGGCTTCGCCATCGGCATCCTGACCGCGATTTCCTACGCGATCGTCGTGCTGATCATCAGCCTGACCCGGCCCGACATGATCCCGGCGCGCATCAGCCATTCCAAGGGCGAGGGCGCGCGCATCTTCATCCGGCTGCTGCCGGTTTCAGCCCTGGTGATCGTCGTGTTCGGCGGGTTGTTCTCCGGTTTGTTCACCGCCACCGAGGCCGGCGCGGTCGGCGCGTTCGGCACCGTTGTGCTGGCGCTCCTGACCCGGCAACTCACCTGGCAGGCAATCTCCCGTTCGCTGATGGAGACGGTCACGACCACCGGCTCGCTCCTCATCATCGGCGTCGGCGCGACCATGTTCACCCGGTTCCTCGGGCTTTCCGGCCTGCAGGGCTTTATCGCCGGAACCGTCGCGGGCGCCGATCTCGGCTATGTCGGACTGATGCTCATCATCGTCGGCATCTACCTCGTGCTCGGCACGTTCATGGAACCCTTCGGCGCCATGCTGGTGACGCTGCCGGTCTTCCTGCCGGTCCTGGAGAGCCAGGGCATTTCGCTCGTGTGGTTCGGCGTCCTGGTGGTGAAGCTGCTCGAGATCGGCATGATCACCCCGCCGGTCGGGCTCAATGTGTTCGTGATCCGCAACGTCGCGACAAGCTATGTGACGACCGCGCAGGTTTTCAAAGGCGTGATCCCCTTCATGCTCGCCGACATCGTCGTGGTCTGGCTGGTCATCGCCTTTCCGGCGTTGGTGCTGGCTATCCCCGAGCTGTTCTGAAGCGGTCAGTCGCCGCTGGCCGCGAGGTCGGCCATCCACAGGCCGCCGTCGTCGTTGTGTGGCGGCTGGTAGCCGCGGCCGTGCGCGATCCCGGCGAAACGGGCGCCGGTTTCGTCAGCCAGGTAGTCATAGCCGATCTCCTGGTCGCGGCGCCCCGGATCAAGCCGGGCATAAAGATCGCGGCGGGCAGTTCGCCGCGCCGGCGCGATCATCTTGAGGTGGTAGAGTTCGAGTTCGCAGTGGAGCAGGCGAAAACCGCCATCCTGCGGGAACCAGGTGTCGTGCAGGCCGGTTCCGGTCCGCTCGTGTTCGGGAAAGACACTGAACAGGCAATAGCGACGCTTCTCGCCCCATAGGCCGTCGACGCGGTAGCGATCAGCGGCGTAGAGCTCGCGGAAGCGAAATCCCCAGGCGACGCGACCACGCTTGCGCATCAGCCGGCCGATGGCGGCGGCAGTCCCGGTTTCGAAGCGCTCGTCCGGATCAACAGCGAGGATCCAGTCGGCCCCGGCCGCGCGCGCCGCGCCGATGAGCGCCCGGCGACGGGCCGCCTCGTCAGTGAAGAGGCCGGTACCCGCGCGGTCGTCATAGGCGATCCAGCCATCGACGATCGGCTGCAGATTGGAAAGGAGGTCCGGCACCAGATGGGCGTCGTAGCGATAGCTGAACACCGCCGCGACGCGCGGGCGGCGCGTCAACCGTTGTCGCCATCCAGTCGCCACAGGTGGCATCGTCACCGTGATCATGGCGCCGGGACCGGCGATGACGGACCGACCATCACGCCGAACGCCTGGGCAAGAAGGGCGAGGCGCAACACCGGAATGGAGGAAACGGCGCGCCGGCGCTCCTCGCCGGCAAGCCCCGCAGCGATGAGGCGCCGGGCCGGCCGGATCTGGCGCATTAGGTCGCGGGCGATCTTCCATCGCGGCCGGCCGGTAACCCGTTCGGCGTCGGCGCCGTTGCGCCGGCCGCGTCTGTACTGGTCGGCGAGGTAGGCGAAAAACCGGGTTTCGTTGCGATGTTCGGTCAGCACCGCCGGTTCCCAGCAGGGGCGCAGGGCGTCAGGCAGGCGTCGCATGTATTCGGTATCCTCGTTGGTCTCGAGCGTTTCATCGAACAGCCCATATTCTTCGAACAGGCGCCGTTCGAAGGAAACGCCGAAACGCAGGGCCATGTCGGCGGGCAGTCCCGGCAGCCTCCGCATGAACAGGCTGACATGGGCGGCGGTGGCGATCAGGCTGTCGGGCCGCGAATTGA
>WPCK01020482.1_pt1 | contig 49964 bp, 45 predicted proteins | sample 5399851 | NCBI WGS metagenome assembly WPCK01 (sample SAMN12869471, study PRJNA574797) | sludge metagenome | isolation source: wastewater treatment of pH11 | place: China:Beijing | collected 2019-05-20
CCCTCGGCCTGGCCATTGTCGTTGCAGCCCTGGTCCCTTGCCAGGCCAGCGGGCAGGCCGTTATTCCGGATAATCCAGCGGTTGATTTCGCGAAGGACGTCAAGCCGATCTTCGAACAATCCTGTCTGGGCTGTCATGGCCCCGACGAACAGGAAGGTGACTTCCGGGTCGACGACGCCGATGCCGTCATGAACTACGTCGACGCGGGCGAGTCGGCGTTCAGCGATCTCTACCTTCATTTAACGGGAGGTGAAGATCATGAATTGATGCCTCCCGCGGAGGAAGGAGGGCCGCTTGCGGCAGATCAGATCGACAAGATCAAGCGCTGGATCGATGAAGGAGCGAACTGGCCGGAAACTGTGAAAATCGAGAAGCCCGCACCGGAAGTCCAGGAGAAAGTCGATGCAGAAGTCCGGCAAAAGCAGGAGCAGAAGGACCAGGAATCGGGAAGTTTGCAGCTCGTTTGGGAGATTGTCGGCCTGTTGCACCCGGCATTGCTCCATTTCCCGGTGGCCTTGCTGATCGGCGGAGCCTTGTTTGCCGTGTTCGGGCTTCGTGGCGAATCTCCGCTGAGTGATGCCGCCTATTACTGTCTCTGGCTGGCGGCGTGGATGTCGATACTGGCCTGTGTCTCCGGTTGGTCGTTTGCCATCGACAAGGGATACGGGCAATGGAAGACCCTTGATTTCACCAAGAGCATCGATGTGCATCGCTGGGGCGGAATTCTCATCGCGGTGTTGTCGTTTTTCCTGGCACTGGTCGCCTGCAGCTCCCGACGCCGCGATCCCTACGGCAGTGGTCTGTTCTGGAAATTCTGCCTGGTTCTCCTCGCGGTATTAACCGGTTTCGTCGCCCATCATGGGGGCAAAATGACCCATGACGGCCTGCACGACAAACTTCAGCACAAGACCGGCGTCCTGTACGACAAACTGACCGGAAATGCTCCTGTCGCACCAGCCGATGACAATAAGGACGACGCCGACAAGCCCGCGACAAAGGCGCCGGAAAACGCTCCCGCCGAAGGAACCGCCGAAACGAGCGATGACAAGGCGGGCAACGACGAAACGGAAGACAACGGCGAAGCGAAAGACAACGGCGGATAAAGGTTCGGACGTTTTTCAAACCATGGATTGGCAAACCGTCCATACCATCGGCGATGCGCAGCGCTGATGTGATTCGCTATTTGGCACAATGGCACAGGGTTGGCAAGAAACCCAGGTATCCGCAGGTCGAGCCTGCAGGATTGAATGCTCCCGGCTTGCCCGGGAGTCTGTTGCGCTTTCAGCTAAACAGCCCGGCGCTCCGTAATCTTCAGGCAAATGCCCCCGGCTTGCCCGGGGAATGGTTGCCCTTTTCGCTACAAATTCTTCCCCCCGGCGGGTGGGGGTGCAGAGCGGTTCATCGGGGTGCATAATGTCTGGCGATGCACTTCCAGTCTGATATTTCTTCAATCTGGTCGCTGCGGTTCGTTTCTGGGCAAGCGACTGAGTTCATTCCGGTTGTCATGTTTTCAATGAGGTTTTTGCCATGTTCCACGGGTTGCGTCTCTTCGTTTGCGCAGGAATCGCGCTGATGGCAGCTTACACCATTCAAAAGCATGCGTCGGGCCAGGAAGGATACCGGCTCCCCCCAAAGGATGTGGTGGATATCATCGATGCGAAACCGGTGCCGCAGGTCAGTCTGAGCCCCGACCGGAAATGGATGCTGATCGTCGAGCAATACTCGATGCCAGGGATTGAAGACGTCGCCCGGCGGATGCTTCGGCTGGCGGGCATGCGAATCGATCCGGTTGCCAATGGACCCTTTCGAACCAGTTTCAGCCGTTCCCTGGCGTTAAAGCCGCGCGACGGGGGCGAAGCAAAAACCATTCCACTTCCCGAAGGAACCAAAATCGGCGGAGCAAGCTGGTCGCATAAAAGCGACATGTTTGCCTTTACAACTGTAAACAGCGAAGGCCAGCAACTGTGGGTTGTCCCGGTCGACGCTCCCGATCGCCCGCGCATGCTGGTTGAACGGCTGAATACGGTTATGGGAGGTTACGAATGGATGCCGGACGGCAAGTCGATCCTTTGCCAAACCGTTCCCGAAGGGCGTGGCGAGGAACCGGCCGGTTCGGGAGTTCCAGTCGGTCCCAATATCCAGGAATCGATTGGCAATTCCTCGCCGACGCGAACGTTTCAGGACTTGCTCACCTGCCCGGCAGACGAGGCACTCTTTGCACATTACGCAACTGGCCAGCTCACAATGGCGGGTGTCGACGGAAAGAAACGAAACATCGGCGAGCCGGAGATTTTTCTCTCCGTTCAGGCCTCCCCGTCGGGAGAACGGCTTCTGGTCACGACCGTGCAGAAACCGTTTTCCTATCTACTGACCGTCGGCAGTTTCCCCAAGAATATCGAGGTCCGCGATCTCGATGGCAAGCGACTGTACACCGTGGCCAATGTGCCGATGGAAGAAAACATTCCCATCGAAGGGGTACGGACCGGCCCCCGTTCCGTGGAGTGGAAGGAAGGGATGCCGGCGACACTTGTCTGGGCCGAAGCGCTCGATGGCGGCGATCCGAACGTGAAAGTTCCGCATCGCGACAAGTTCATGATGCTGGCCGATCCATTTAAGGATGAGCCGCGGGAGTTTGTTCGCACCGAGCATCGCGGCATGGGCTTTTTTACGATGGCCAATCCGCAGCAAATCGTTATCACCGAATTCGATCGCGACCGCCGCTGGATACGAATGCTGATGCACGACTTGTCCAAACCGGATGCAACTCCGGTGGTCATGATGGACCGGAGTGCACGGGATCGCTACAACGACCCTGGTTCGATTGTGATGGAGCCGGATGCGACCGGTTTTCCGCGCGCGATGCAGAGAGGGGATTGGGTTTACCGCGTTGGCGCCGGGGCTTCTCCCGCCGGCGACTTGCCATTCGTCGACCGCCAGAACCTGGTGACGATGGAGACGGAACGCCTTTGGCGATGCGAAGAGGGAGTTCTCGAACGGCCCATGGCAGTGCTCCTTCCCGACGGCGAGGGCAAGCCGGCCATCATCACGGCACGGGAGAACCCCGTGACTCCCTCCAATCTTTACCTGCGCGATCTGGAAAAGAGCACTGAAACGGCGTTGACAAGCTTCCCCGATCCCACGCCGCAGATCCGTGGCATTCGCAAGCAGCTTGTGAAGTACAAACGGAATGACGGCGTCGATCTTTCGGCAACGCTGTATCTGCCCGCCGACTACAAGGAAGGGGAAAAGTTGCCGCTTCTTGTCTGGGCGTACCCGCTGGAGTTCAACGACCCATCCACGGCCGGCCAGATCAGCGGCAGCCCGCACCAGTTCGTGCGCATGGCCGGCCTGACGCATCTGATCCTGCTCACCCAGGGCTATGCGATCATGGATGACGCCACGATGCCGATCGTGGGTGATCCGGAGACGATGAACGACACCTTTATCGAACAGATCGTCGCTTCGGCGCAGGCGTGCATCGATACCGCCGTGGAAATGGGGGTCGCCGATCGCAACCGCGTGGCCGTAGGGGGGCACAGCTACGGGGCTTTCATGACGGCAAACCTGCTGGCCCATTCCCGCCTGTTTCGCGCGGGTGTTGCGAGAAGTGGTGCCTACAACCGGACGCTGACTCCCTTCGGCTTCCAGTCCGAGCGACGCGACTTCTGGAAAGCCAGGGACATCTACTACAAGGTGTCGCCGTTCATGCATGCCGACCAGATCAAGGACCCGCTGCTGCTGATTCATGGCGAAGCCGACAACAATTCAGGAACTTTCCCGATGCAATCGCAGCGCCTCTATCAGGCGATCAAGGGGACGGGGGGCACGGTTCGGCTGGTGATGCTGCCGCACGAATCGCATGGCTACGTGGCTCGCGAATCGGTCTTGCACACTCACGCCGAGACGATCGAGTGGCTCGACAAATACGTGAAAAATGCAGCGCCGCAGGATACCGTTGCACCGGCATCTAGCAAGGCTCCCTGATAACAAAATCGGCGGAACGTGGGTCGTGGGTCAGGCATCCTTGCTTAACATTGTTCGGGCATCGGCTGAACATCGAGCAAAAACGGAGGTTCAAATGAACCGCGTTGCCTGTGTGGTCGAATTGGTCATGTGCTTCTCCTCGTTTGGCGTCTGGGCTTGCCCTCAGGTTGCCGGCCAGGAACAGGCCGGCGAAAAGTCAAAGTCAGACAGTTTGTACGACAAGGTCGAGGGGTACCGGACCTCATCGGGTTGCGTGAGGTTTGAGTTGATGTTGGACGGGACAATTAACGTCCTGTATACCACCGAACCAGTTTGGCTCACGCCGCTGGGGGTTCTGAAAATACTGGACGACCCGCGCATCCAGAAAGAACTGGAAATCGTCGACGGTCAGCAAGCCGATATCCGCCGCGCGATCAGGGACATCGAGGCCGGGATCGAGCATTTGGAGAGCCTTGACGGGACGCATCCCGGGATCGAGCGCGAGTCGCTGGCCGTACCGGTAACGAACGGCCTGAATTTCGCAAGGGAAACGCTTTTGCCGATGCAATTGGATCGGGTCGGTCAGGTCTTCCTTCAGTACGAACTGGCTAGAACGGGCTTGCTTGCCTCTCTTGCCGGCGGAACCCTCGATGAACAACTGAAAGTCTCGATCGAGCAATGGAACCGGCTTCGCGACCATCACCAGTCGCAATTGAAAGAAGCGGCACCGAAGATCCTGCAATGGAAGGAACGAGTCCGCGAGGAACTGGCCGGGTGTCTCGAAGAGCCGCAGCGCGAAAAGCTGAAGCAACTCCTGATCAACGACGCGCTGCTGGTCAATCCGCCTCTTTCACTCATGATCAGCCAACTCGATCGCCGGTACGTCGATGAGCTGAACGATCAACTCGACAAGATGGACAATCCATTTCCGGATTACGCTTCGTTCCTGATCCCGGAGAGCGACAGACGTGATATCAATGGTGGTTGGAAGCAGCAAGTTGTTTCGGGTAACCCGGCATCCCGAATCCCGGGGGAACTACTTGGAATTCTCAAAGATCCTGCTGCCGTGAAGCTGTTCGAGTTGAGCGATTCGCAGCTTGCAACTTTGGAAGAACTTCGGGCAAGCCGGCGTTTGTTGCAAGAGCAGGTCATGGCGGATCACAACGCAGGCAAGTACAAATCCTGGGCGGAGTCCAATCGGGAAGGCAATCGGCGGTTTGCCGAATTCGGCAAGGCGCAGCTACCGCTAATTGAGGCGGTCCTGCTGCCGCACCAGCATGAGTTACTGACGAAAATGCGGCGACACTTCGGTTGTCACCGGGCCGGGCTGTATTACATGCTCGTGCATGGCGAGCTCCGGGAGCTGCTCGATGTTTCGGATGACCGGATTGACAAGATTCATCAAACGGCAAAGTGCTTGCATGAAGAACTTGGCGAGGAACTTTGCGCTCTTGAACGGGACCTCAACCGACAATTGATCGAACGACTGCACCCTGAGCAAAGAGAAAAGCTGGCCCGGCTGACGGGTGATTCGCTTGAGCTGGAACGGGGCCAAATCGAAATCGATTCGGTGATCCTGTCCGAGCACCAGTATGCCCGCCACTATGCGCGGACCATGAAACGGGTATTTCATTCGCTTCCGGAAATCCTTGGCCCACGAAAGTAAGGGCACGATAACGACAATGCGGCCAGTTCGCGTATCGCGTTCACGCCAGGATTTCGGTCACCACCCGCTGGTCCTCGACTCCGGTCAGCTTCTGGTCGAGGCCGAGGTGGCGGAAGGAAAACCGGTCGTGGTGGATTCCCATGCAATGCAGGATCGTGGCGTTGACGTCGTTGATATGCACCGGATCCTTGACGATGTTATACGAGAAATCGTCGGTCCCGCCATGCACGATGCCACCTTTCACACCCCCTCCCGCCATCCACATACAAAAATTCCGCGGGTGGTGGTCGCGACCGTAGTTGTCCTTTGTCAGCGTCCCCTGCGAATAGACCGTTCGGCCAAATTCGCCCCCCCACACCACCAGCGTCTCGTCGAGCAAACCGCGCTGCTTCAGGTCCTTCACCAGCGCCGCTGATGGCTGGTCGGTGTGGCGGCACTGGTTGCCGATCTGTCGGGGAAGGTCGCCATGCTGATCCCAGCCGCGATGAAGCAACTGGACGACACGAACTCCGCGCTCGATCAGACGCCGCGCGAGCAAGGCACTGTGGGCAAACGTTCCCGGTGTGGTCACATCGGGCCCGTACATGGCAAGCGTCTCCGGACTCTCGTCGCTGATGTCGGTCAGCTCCGGCACGCTGGCCTGCATTCGGAAAGCCATTTCATATTGTGCAATGCGAGTCAGCGTTTCCGGGTCGCCAAGTTCGGCATGGGTTCGCTGGTTCAGCGCCTGCAGGGCATCGAGCATTTCGCGTCGGTCGGAACGGGAAACGCCTTCCGGGTCGGGGAGATAAAGAACCGGGTCGCCGCTGCCGCGCAAAGCGACTCCATTGAACCGGGTGGGCAAAAAACCGCTTCCCCACATCCGGCTGAACAGGGCCTGGCCATTGCTGTCCTCCGGGAATTTTGGCGTGAAAACAACAAAGGCCGGAAGATCGTTGTTCTCGCTCCCCAACCCGTACGCCAGCCAGGAGCCCAGACTGGCCTTCCCCGGTATCTCCGAGCCGGTCATCACAAATGTGCAAGCCGGATCGTGGTTGATGGCGTTGGTATGTACCGTGCGGATCAAGGCAATGTCGTCGACGATTTCGGCGCAATGCGGAAGGAGTTCCGAATTGACCCACATGCCGCACTGGCCGCGCTGTTCGAATTTGTACTTCGAAGGCGCCACCGGGAAACGGGTCTGGCCGCTGGTCATCGTGGAAAGGCGCTGGCCACCCTGGATCGAAGGAGGAAGATCCTTGTCGAAGTACTCCTGCAATCCCGGCTTGTAGTCCCAGGTGTCGATCTGCGAGGGGCCGCCGTTCATGTGCAGATAGATCAAGGCCTTGGCGCGGGGCGTGAAATGTGGCATTCCGGCCAGCGGCGGATGGACGCGCTCGTCGTTGGCAGCTGATGCGGACAGCCGCGAGGGGAACAGGGACTGGCCGGCGATCAGGCCCGCAGCCAGGCCGCCGAGCCGCAGGCCGGTTGTACCGAAAAAGTTCCGGCGGTTCATTTGCAATTGGTATTTGGTGATCGGATTCATTTCAGATTTCGGATTTCAAATTTCAGATTTCAGATTTCAGATTGCGGATTTCAGATTTCAGATTGCGGATTTCAGATTTCAGATTGCGGATTTCAGATTGCGGATTTCAGATTTCAGATTGCGGATTTCAGATTTCAGATTGCGGATTTCAGATTGCGGATTTCGGATTTCAGATTGCGGATTTCGGATTTCAGATTGCGGATTTCGGATTTCAGATTGCGGATTTCGGATTTGAAGTCTTAAATTTGAAATCTTAAATTTGAAATCTGAAATTCTCTCCTTTGCGAAACAACTCCCGGACAAACAACGGCAAACCCAATATCAATTTCGGGTGATCGTTTCATCCAGGTTCAGTACCGTCGAAGCAACCAGCGTCATGGCAGCCAGTTCTGCGACGTCGATCTCCCCGTCGGGTACCGTTTCACCATGCCGCACGAGCTTTTCGGCATCCGCCGGAGCTTGCCGGTAACGCTCAAGGTGTGTGGACCATTGTCGACGCAGGATTTCCAGTTCGGCTTCGTCCGGCAACCGGCAAAGCACCGTGCGGAACACGAAACGGATCCGCTCGTCGGTATTGTCAGCGGCCTGCCGGATGGCGCGCTGGCCAAGATTCCTGGCCGCCTCAACATGCTGCACATCGTTAAGCAGCTGCAGGGCCTGCAGCGGAGTATTGCTTCGTTCGCGGCGGGAACAGGGTTGTTCCCGATTCGGCGCGTCGAAGTTCACCATGAACGGAGGAGGCGCTGTCCGCTTGATAAACGTGTACAGGCTGCGACGGTACAAGGCCGATCCGCTGTCTTGCACGTAGTAGCGGGTGTTGGAGTCCGTGTATCCGACCGGTTCCCAGATATTCGATGGTTGATACGGTTTGACTCCCTTGCCGCCGGGCGACAGGTCGATCAGTCCGCTGACAAACAGGGCGTTATCGCGGATTTGTTCGGCATCGAGGCGGATCCTCGGTCCGCGGGCGTAAAGCCGGTTCTCCGGATCGATTTCCAGCAATCCGGGATTTATCGCCGAGTCCTGGCGAAACGTCGCCGACATTACAAGTTTCTTCATCAGCGATTTCACATCCCAGCCGCTTTCGCGAAAGTGCACGGCCAGCCAGTCCAGCAACTCCGGATGCGATGGGAACTCTCCTTGAGTACCAAAATCGGAACTGGATTCGACCAGTCCGGTCCCCATAACCTGTTGCCAGTAGCGATTGACCATCACGCGTGCGACAAGCGGATTTTCCGCCGCGAACAGCCATTTTGCCAGGTCCAACCTCGTGCGCAATGTCCCGGCAGGTGCTTCCGGCATTTGCGGCAAGACGGCCGGTACGTCGGCATGCACGCGTTCGCCGGGCTTGTCGTACTGCCCGCGAATCATGATGAAGCTGTCGCGGGGCTTTTCGAGGTCGCGAAAGATAAACGTGCGCGGAATGGCGTCATCGACAGCCTTTCGTTTTTCGCGAGCGATTTTCAGTTCGGCTGTCGATGGTGCAAATGCGTCGCGCGTGTCGGCACAGACATAGCCCAGATAATAATTCTTCAAGCGGGAAGCCAGAGCGGGATCGGGGCTGTCGTCCGGCCCTTTGCGTGCGACATCGTGAAGGTCTCCGGGCAACTCCTTGAGATCGCGATCTTTGGCGGTTCGCCACCAGGCGACAAACGAATGTTGCGGGTCGTTGGCGGGATCGACGATTCCCGAGACGCCGAGCCGGTCCCAGTAGACCGTCCCTCCGAACTGGGTGGTGGCGAAGCCGGTTATGGCGTCTCCGGCTTTCAATCCCAGCGAGCTGGCGGGGACTTCGAGGCGCACCCATTTGCCGGTCTCCGGCAATGAACCCATGGAGAACTTCTCCGGTGAATCCGGCTTGCCCCATGGAATACTGTCATAGTTTCCCCAGACGGCTCGATGCATCCATCCATTGAGAAAATACTGCAGCATGATGGTTTGCGGCACATCGGACGGCTCGAGGAACACCCAGGCAAACAAGGTCGCATCTTGCGGAATTTCAAGTTTGCGGGATTCCAGTTGCCAGACATCCTGGGCCAGGCCGGCATCTTTTCGTTTGAGAGCCAGATTTCCGAAGGCGATTCCGGGGGCCGGGCCAATGTTGACAAACTCGGTTTCGTGACCGATCCAGGTGACCCCTTTGCGATCCTCGGGAAAGGAATCATCCATCCAGATCGTTTCCGAAGCGACAGGTACAGGCCTGGGCTCGAGCGTTGCCGGATCGGTCCAGCTCAAGGAAGCCGCCTGTACCTCGATCGTTTTCTCCAGTCCGGCGATCGTGGCATCAAGCTCAGCCATCGCCTGATTTGCCGATTCATCCGGGAGTTTGAGAACGGGATTGGTCAAAAGTGCATTCCCGTCCATGGCGGGATCGGCAGCGGAATTGAAAAACGCATACAGCGAATAAAACTCCCGCGTTGTCAGCGGATCGAACTTGTGGTCGTGGCAAACCGCGCAGCCGGCGGTAAGCCCCAGCCAGGTTTCCGCGAAAGTCGACGTGCGATCGACGGCATACCGGTAAAGGAACTCGGCATCGATAGCTCCTCCTTCGCTGGTGGTCACATTGCAGCGGTTGAAGCCGGTGGCGATCAATTGATCTGTTGTGGGACTGGCGAACAGATCGCCGGCCAGCTGATCGATAGAGAACTGGTCGAAAGGCTGGTTCGCATTGAACGCCCTTACCACCCAGTCCCGATAGGCCCACATCTGCCGTTCGTTGTCGAGATGAAGGCCGTGTGTGTCACCGTATCGGGCAAGATCGAGCCAGTGCCTGGCCATCTCTTCCCCGTACTGCGGCGACCCCAGAAAGCGATCGACCATCCGTTCATAGGCACCAGGCTCCGTGTCCGCGAGAAACTGATCGACATCGGCGATCGACGGAGGCAGACCTGTCAGCGTGAACGCGACGCGGCGGATCAGCGTTTCGCGAGGAGCTTCGGCAGACATCTTCAAGCCGGATGCGCGCAGGCGGTCGGCGATGAAAGCGTCAATTTCGTTCTGGCCCCCTTCCGGGAGCGGAGGGACAGTTCCCGCTTGAGGCGCGCGGAAAGCCCAATGGCTTTCATATTCGGCCCCTTCGCGAATCCATTGTCCGAGCAGGGCAATTTCTTCGGCACTCAGTTGCTTGTGCGAATCGGCAGGGGGCATTCGCTCGGACTCGTCGTCCGAATTGATTCTCTGCCAAAGCAGGCTGGAATCCGGGTCTCCGGGAACGATTGCCGGATCGCCATTCTCATCGCTTGTGGCTCCCTCGAACGTGTCCAGCCGTAGATCGGCTTCCCGGGTGCCTGAATCGAAACCATGACAAACCAGGCATTTATCGGCGAGGATCGGCCGGATCACGTTGCCAAAGGAAACGGGTTCCTGGGCCGTGACAACAGGATTCAGCCATTGCCAGACCCCGGCCGATAAAACGAATGCAACGATCCAGACGTTTCTGCCGACCGTTGCCAGGTCTCCTTTTCGAACCATCGACGTCGTTCTCCGCTGTCAGGATAGCAGTGTTTGCCTGACCGGGTATTATACCCTGGTTCGGGGCCTTCCGCCCCCCGCGGCTAAGGCATTCCCCGCTCGAGCCGTTCCCGGATGAACCGTTGCTGGGCCGGGCTTTGGGCCAGTGCCATCGCATCGCGCCAGTGCGATTGCGAACATTCGTGTCGCCCTCCGCGCGAATGAAGCTGCGCCATGGCGCAATCCCACCATGGCCGCAGCCGCCGACGGTCCGCGTCGGGAATCGCCAGGAGCTGAACGATTCCGGAGTCGATCCCTGCCGAATAGGAAAGGGCGATCGCGTGGTTGAGCCTGGCCATCGGCGTTGCAAAACAGCTGCACAATGTCTCGTACAGTTCTGTCACGCGAGTCCAATCGGTCTGCGCAAAATCCGTAGCCCGGCAATGTTCCCACGCGATGGCGGCTTCCAGGTGATATCGGCTCAAGCTCTCGCCTGTCGCCGCGCGGGCCATCAGAGCCATCGCCTCGCGAATGGAAGACCAGTCCCATCGGCTCCGGTCCTGATCTTCCAGCAGCACGGCAATCCCCTTTCCGTCGACGCGGCTGTCAAATCGCCCCGAATGAAACAGGAACAGGGCCAACAGGGCATGCGCGGCCGGGGTCTGGCAAACAGGATGGGCGCAAAGCATCCGCGCCAGGCGGACCGCTTCATCGCACAGATCGTTGCGGATCACCTGGTTGCCCCCCGTCGCAGCAAATCCCTCGTTAAAGATCAGATAGACGGTCGACAAGACTGTTTCCAGTCGCTGGCCGACGTCGTCCGCGGAAAGTTCCGCGACTATTGCCGAGGTTTCGTCGCGAAGCCGTTCGCGAGCCCGGGAAATGCGTTTCTCCGCATTGTCGGGAGTTGTCAGAAGGCCAGCGGCAATCTCCCGGACCCCGAAACCGCAAACGGTCCTGAGCGCAAAGGCCACGCGCGATTCCGGCGGGACAGCCGGGTGGCAACAAAGAAAAAGGAGACGCAGCGGCGCGTCTCCTATCTCCGATTCAAAACAGGTTTCGGCAACGTCATGCGATTCTGCATCATGTTCCGCGCAGCCGGCTTGCGATTGAAGCGCCTCGTTATGCACCGACTCCCTGCGCAAGGCATCAATTGCCAGATTCCTCGCGACGCGAAAAAGCCAGGCCGCCGGTTGTTCCGGCGGTCCCTGGCGCGACCAGGTGGCCAAAGCTCTTGTGAAGGTCGTCTGGACCACATCCTCGATCAGATCGATCCGGCGCGGACCGAACTGGCGCACGAGCAAGGCCACCAGCCTGCCGTGTTCATGCCGGAAGAAATGATCGACCAGTCCCGACGCCGCATTCATTCGTCAGTTTCAGACGTAACCGGCGAACTCGCGAATTTCGACAGCCCCTCCGACCAGGGCGACCGGGCACTCCCGCGCGACGACGACCGCATCGTCATAGCTTGCCCCCTCGACGACCGTGAATCCGCCGATCACTTCCTTGGCTTCGCAATACGGACCGTCCGCCACGACTCCGCCGGATTGCAGCACGCGACCTGTCGGGAGGAGGCCATCGCCGGGATCGACGATTTTTCCCTTGAATTTCTTGAACCAGCCTTCCCACATGCCGAGAAACTGCTGGATTTCTTCGGGTGAAGGGGCTGACTTCGGTTCGGCAGGATCGCGATAGATCAACAAGTACTTGGGCATGGTAAGGCTCCTTGAAGCTTGAATATGACAGTGGCGACTACGCGGTGTGGGCCCATTCAAGGCCCGCGAACCTCCACTGTCAATAAAGGGACTGCGACTGGGAGGAATTCTCGGGAAAACGCCCGGCCCCCGCGCACTACGTCCATGACGAGCGAAGGACGCGGTTCCGGACACCGGGCAAAAGAAAAAACCAAAAAAACCGTCGCGCCACGGATGGGGCTGGCGGATGGCACGCGCCGACGTCACGACACGCTCAAACTAGCCGATCTTCAGCTCGATGTTCTGGAAAGCAGAAAGCAGGATTTTGACAAGCAAGATGCTTGTCCCACGTATTGAGCGACAAACTCGACGAACCGCCAATGCGAGTTCGGCGGGATTTCGTTACGATACGAGAATGTTCCGACGCTATTTCGCCATCTTTCTCACCTTTGCCAGGAATTCACTTGTCCGGGACATGTCGTTCCGGATGAATTTCCTGCTGCAGTGCATCACCAGCGTCTCCTGGACCCTGATGAACTGGGCCTTTTTCAAGATTATCTTCCTGCAGGCGGCGTCGATTGGAAAAGGGACCGGCTGGAACGAGCCGGAGTTTTTTGTCTTCCTCGGAACGGTCTGGATCATCAACGCGATCGTCCAGACGTTTTTCATGCCCAACGCCGAGGAATTCAGCGAACTGATCCGCACAGGGAATCTGGATTTCGCGTTGCTCAAGCCGATCGACACGCAGTTTCTGGTTTCGTTTCCCAGGCTCAATTGGCCTTCCATGTCCAATTTTTTTGCCGGGGCGATGATCGTTGGCTGGTATGCGGCTTCACTCGCCAGGCAGGCCGAAAATCCATTGACAGTAACGCCATGGACGGTGGCGCTTTACGTGTTGCTTATTCTTGCCGGGGTCGTCGTCATGTACAGCGTGATGATCAGTCTGGCATCGACGAGCGTCTGGTTGGGGAGGAACCAGAACCTGTACATGGTCTGGTTTTACCTGACGAACTTTTATCGCTACCCGATGGAGATTTACCAGAAGGGTGCAATTGGCTGGGGGTTGTGGGGATTCTTCATGTTCGTGATCCCGATTTTGCTGGTGGCCAACGTACCGGCGAGGGTGCTGGCCCAGCCTTTGCGGGGAAGTGGAGGGGTCAGCCAGGGGTGGATGATTCTGTTACTTGGTGCGGTTGCAGTGGTCAGCCTGGTGGTATCGCGTCAAATATTCCGTTGGGCCCTTTCGAGTTACCGAAGCGCCAGTAGTTAGGCCGATTTTGAGAAAACGGCGTTTTTTGCCGGCACAAGGATCGGGAACGGCGAGGTTTCCCGGACAAATCCTGCTGGCCGGCGGGGATTCGGCGTGCGGAAACTGGCTGATCCGGAGGGTTTTTCCCGATTCGGTGGGCTGGGAAATTTCAAAGTCTTGAATCGAAAATTCCCGCTTTTACAATTGAGCTGGTACTTTTTCGCACGAAACCTGCGGGGACAGACGGACTGACGTCTGCGATGCGCTGACTTTGGGAACGGGTTCCAGAGCGCGTAGTAACGGTTTCATGGGGTTATCAAGATGTCCGAATTGGTGTCGTTGGAAAAAGCTGCAGAACTGCTTGGCCTGACGCCGGCACGACTGAACGATCTTCGTCTCAAGAACGAGATCTTCGGAACCCGTGAAGGCTCCGCCTGGAAATTCCGTATCGAGGAAGTGCAGCGGTTTGCGGAAGAGCGGAATATTTCGCTCAATACCAACGCGCTGGGCGAAGCGTCCGGAATTCTTCTCGATGACGATTCGCTGGAGCTGGACTTCGGCAGCGCCGATGCGCTGTTGCAAGGATCCAGCGGCCAGGTCCTTTCCGGATCCGGCGATCTTTCGTTCGGGACTGCCGAACTGGCCAAGATGGGCTCTTCCGATGTTCTTGATGACGCCAGCGATGAAGGCGCATCCGATACGGGCAAACCTCTTGCCGGAGGAAGTGACCTCCAGCTTTCCGAAGACGATCTGTTTGATGATGAAATTTCCCTGGGAGAAAAAGGGAAGCTCGTCGACAGCGCCGAATTGAGCAGCGACTTCGAGGACAGCGACCTGGTTCTGGAAGACAGCGACTCCAGTGCGGAATCCGCCTTGCAGCTTCAGGGTGGGGACTCGGGCGTCAGCCTGGGTGCCAACGACAGCGGGATCTCTTTCGACGAACCGTTCAGCCTCGGTGGTTCGGACATCGATGACCTGGAGCTTCCTGAAGATGACGACATCATCGCTCTGGAAGAATCCGCCGGTCCGGATTCGGCAACGCTTCTCGGCTCGGATGACAATTTCGACCTGACCCCGCTTGAAGACAGCGGGCTCGACGATTCGACAAGCGGTTCGCAGGTGATCGCCCTGGAAGATTCCGGCGTCTTTGCCGACGATTCGGCACCGACCATGCTCGGCGGTGAAGTTGTCGATTTCGATGAATCCGCGCCAGTCATGCTCGACGACCGTTATGCCGGCGAACTCGATGCGGGGGCCACTCTGGCAGTGCCGGAAGTTCCCTACACCTGGGTCAACGTCCTCGTGCTTTCGCTCTGCCTGTTGCTGGTGACCCTGGGCACGATGGTCGCCTTCGATGCCGTGCGAAGCATGTGGCAGCCTGAAGGAACAAGCCTCGGCGGATCCATTGCCAACATGTTTGTCGAGATGCTCGGCTACGAGCCGTGATGCCAGTCAGCGGCCGACCAGCGCTGCGAGCCATTCGTGCAGGCACTTTTCACAGACCAGAAGATTCTGCGCGCCGGGGATGAACAAGTTCGGCGTCGCGCGGGGGTGAATCACGATAAAGTCGGCAGGTATCGGCTGCGCTTCGATGGAATGGCGCCCGGCAAGCCGCAGCGTTCTCTTCATGTGCCACGCCGATGTCACAATTCCGATCCTGCTCGCACCAGCGCCGTTCCGCTCAAGCCATTGCGCGAACTCGGCCATTTCCTCCGCCGTGTTCTGACCGCCGATCATCTCCACACGGGATTCCGGAACTCCAAGCTCAACCAGCAGTTGTTTCATTTCGCTGGCGGGAGTTGCTTCCACTCCTTTGACTGTGAGTGCATTGTTTCCCGAGCAGACGATGTGGCTCGATGGATCGCGCATCGCCATCCGCGCGGCGACAAGCACCCTGTCGCCGGCGCTGCTGGCCTGCGGTTGTCCGGATGGCGCCGTTGATGTTCCGCCACCCGTCACAAGGATCACTTCAAGCGCCGGGAGGTCCTCAGCCCGCACGTTTTCATACGTTGATTGCAGGGACGCGGCCAGCCACGACGCGACAAATGAATTACCCCCCAGCGTGAGTAACAGCCAGGCCGAGCCACAGGCCAGGGCGAGTTTGCCTTTTCTCGCCAACAGGCCATGCCAAAGCGCGATGAACAGGAGGACCCAGACCAGTCCGACAGGCGCCACGAGGGCCTTCAGCGTTTTTTCGAACAGGGTTTGGCCGCCGATCGTCCGGACAAGAAACAGCAACAGCCCACCGATCAGGCCGAGAACAATCGTGTGTGCCAGACCACTTTCAAGGGCACTTCCCTGCGGGCGGTCCGGAGTTCGCTCTCGCCGGTTTCGCTCGCGTCTGGCGGTTTCTGTGGCTTCCTCGAAGTAGTCCGAAAAATCGTCGGAAGTGCGATTTCGCCTTGAAAACATGGCTGATCGGCCCAATGAAAATTTTTTTGGGAAACTCTCCCGTTTCCGCAGTTTCGGCGAATGCCGCCGGGGGATTACAATGCCGGAAGCCTTCATTTGAACCGTAGAACCTGTTTTTCGCAAACGAGAATCATGAGTACACGATATCCACGGATTTTGATTGCCTTTTCCGTTTGTCTTGCGCTGGCCTGCCAGCTGCGGGTGCTTCAGGGACAGCAGGACGCCCCGGCCGAAAAGCCCAAAATTGAAAAGTACGAATTCACGATCGATAAACAACTCGATCACACCGGCGTCAAATCCCAGGACCAGACCGGAACCTGCTGGTGCTTTGCCACCTGCTCGTTCATCGAGTCCGAGCTGATGCGGAAGGGCCTCGGCCAGCACGAACTTTCCGAGATGTTCATCGTCCGCAATATCTATATGGACAAGGCCTACAACTACGTTCAGCGGCAGGGAAAGGCGAATTTCAGTGAAGGGGCACTTGCCCACGATTTCATCAACGGCGCGACCCGATACGGATTGCTTCCCGATGAAGCCTACAGCGGACTGAAGGCAGGGGAGTCGATGCACAATCACAGCGAAATGGCGCTGGTCCTCGAATCGATCCTCAAGACGCTGACCACCAATCGCAAGCCGGGCAACCACTGGAAAGCCCTTGTTTCCAGCGTTCTCGATACTTACCTCGGACCGGCACCGGCGAATTTCAGCTATCGCGGCAAGGACTACACGCCCAAATCCTTCGCCGAGTCGCTTGGCTTCAATGGCGACGACTACGTCAGCTATACATCGTTCTCTCACCACCCGTTCGGACGTCCGTTTGTTCTCGAAATTCCCGACAATTTCTCCAATGGCTCGTTTGAAAACGTGCCCATCGACGACATCGTCAAGATTATCGATCAGGCGCTCGATAACGGCTGCACCGTCGCCTGGGACGGCGATGTCAGCGAAAAGGGATTTGCCCAGGGGAACGGACTGGCTGTTTTGCCTGCCCCCGAACGCCGTGACGGCATGCGGATTCCCGGCGATGAGATGGAAGTGACCCAGGAGATGCGACAGCATACTTTTGAAGAACACACAACCACCGACGACCACCTGATGCATCTGGTGGGCCGGGCTCACGATCAGCTGGGCACGAAGTACTACATCATCAAGAACTCCTGGGGTCCGACCGGCCCATACGGTGGCTACCTCTACATGTCGGAAGCCTATGTCCGGCTGAAGACGATTGCCGTTCTGGTTCACAAGGATGCGCTTGCCAAAACAGCGGCTGTCGAGCAAGAAAAAAGTGCTCCCGCCGAATCGGGCACTTCTGGCAGTTCCGGCAACTAGTCAGGTGTCTCAATGTTGCGTATCGTCCTGGCAATCGCATTCCTTTTCCCGGGGGGCCCGATCGCAGCGGGTCCCTTTCAGGAAGATGCAGGGGAGTGGACGCCGATTTTCAATGGCCGGGATCTCGATGGCTGGACTCCAGTGATTCGTGGGCATGCCCCGGGCGAGAATTTTGCCAATACTTTTCGCGTTGAAGACGGCGTATTGAAAGTCGGCTATGACCAGTACGGCGGCCAGTTCAAGGAACGTTTCGGCAACCTTTTCTGGCGGGAGGAGCTGTCGCACTACCGCTTGCGAATCGAGTATCGCTTCACAGGTGAACAGCTTCCGGACGGACCCGAATGGGCGTTTCGCAACAGCGGCGTGATGTTGCATTGTCAGCCACCGGACACGATCGAGCTGAACCAGGAATTCCCTGTTTCAATCGAAGTCCAGTTTCTGGGCGGCGATGGTACCAATCCGCGTCCCACAGCCAACCTTTGTACACCCGGTACACACGTCGAAATGGACGGCAAGCTGGTCACGCGGCATTGCACGAACTCAACAAGCGATACATATCATGGCGACCAGTGGGTCACGGTCGAGATCGAAGTGCGGGGCGACGAAGTGATCCGCCACCGGATCGGCGACAAGATCGTCCTCGAGTATAACAAGCCGCAGCTCGATCCCAATGATGCCAACGCAGCCAGACTGATTGCCGACGGCAACGTTCGGCTGGGCGAGGGTTTCATTGCGCTTCAATCGGAAAGCCACCCGATTGAATTCCGCAAAGTGGAAATCCGGCGGCTCGATCCCTGATTTTTTTTCGAGCATGAATGTCACTCGCCAGGGAGAACCGCTCGCTTATCCGTCTGACTGGTATCGGCAGAGCGAAGCGGCCAATACGCTGACTCACGCCGTCGGGACGATCCTCGCGGTTGTTGCAGCGTACTTTCTCGTATCCAGGTCCCTCGGGTACAGCTCGCTGCTTGTGGCGGCCTGCGCGGCCTATGCCGTGACGCTGGTGGGCGTTTTTTCCTGTTCGACGCTTTCGCACTGGATTGTCGACGAACCGATTCGCACCCGGTTCCGCAGGCTGGATCAGGGCTTCATCTATCTGTTGATCGTGGCGACGTACACTCCGTTTTCCATCGTGTATCTGCGCGAAACGCGGTGGTGGGTCATTCTGGCCACGATGTGGGTGATTGCCATCGCCGGATTCACGTCCAAGGTGATCCATTCCCACCGGGTCAATCGCGTTTCGATTCTTGCCTATCTGGTCCTTGGCTGGCTGCCGGCACTCGGCGGCTGGCCGTCCGGTGCCGATATTCCCCGGGAAGCTGTGTTGGGTGTCATTGGCGGCGGAGTCATTTACACCCTGGGGACCTGGTTTCTCGTGAACGACCGTCGATGCTGGTACTTTCACGCCTGCTGGCATGTCCTTGTCATCGCGGCAGCGGCCATTCATGTTCTTACAACGCTTGAGCTGGTGATTCCACTTCAAACAACCGGGAGCTGAACATGCGGCTCATCCAAAACCTCCGGACCTTTTCCTTCCCGAAGCTGATGTTCCTGCTGGTAACTGCGGCAAACGCCATGTCAGCCTGTGGTGCCGGATTCTGGCAACAGGCGGAACCATCCGGCAACGAGCAAACGGTTTCGCCCATTCTGCTCCGATCCGTTGAGCAGGAGGCAGGCGACGGCATCAGGCTGTTGGTGAATCCGGCATACCGGAAGTTGTTTGCCGAGTGGTTTTTCCACGCGCAGCTTCAGGCGCGTTTTCTCGATACGCTGCCGGAGGGCCTGGACGAACTGGCGGGTACCGACGAAACCGCAGATGAGTCGATTTCACTCGATGCCATTATGAAGTCTCGCAAGGCAATGACGTCATTGGGAGAGGGAAACCTGGAGGCAGCTCTCGGGGAAATCAGCAAGCTCGAATACATCAATCAGCTTGCCACAATCCGGAATGCAACAGCCTGGTGCATAGAAACTGGCAAGACCGACTGGATAACCCCGATTCTTGAATTTGATTACGATTCCCGCGCGCCAGAAAATGAAGTGTGGAGCGCGAAGGCACAAATCGAGGAGACGATTCGCCCGCTATGCCTTCGCGACCTTGCGCTGAAAAACCTGATGGCCGGGGATCGCGAACAGGCAGCCAAACTGGCTCTGGACGCGATCAGCCAGATTCTTGATCACTCCGGCGGCGCGGCGTATTACGGGATTCTCAATGACCTCGATACCTACCTCGACCTGGCCGGGCGATGTGGTGTGATGAAAGAAGCCTGGGAACGGATCCGGTCGCCGCTGCTCGACGGAACGCTGATGACGTTTGCCGCGGATTCGATTGCCATGCGTCTGGCACATTCCGCCCTGAAAGACGAGCTGGAGGAATTGATCGACGCCTGTGAAACGGTTGAAAAGCGCATTCAGTGCAACGCCGCAGCCGCCTGGGGCTTCGCGACTGCAGGCGACTTCGGGGAGGCAATCCTGCATGTCGAGAGGGCTCAGTCCGAAATTCCCGCCCTGAAGCTTCGGACTCTCGATCCCAAATCATTCAGCTGCCTTGTCGGCGCCTGTTGCCTTTCCGGAAACCGGGATGAAGGAGCCGCGCTCATCAAACAAAGGCTTGCCGAGCCGGGAGAAATGGATGAAAAAATCCTGGGCGCACTGCTCGAGCGCGTCGATCCGGAATTGCTGTTGCAACTGATCCAGCAGGACAACATCACTCGATGGCGACACTCCGTGGTTGGAGTGGCCCGGGCCTGCAAGCGGGAGAAAAAAGTCGAACTGGCCCGTGCGTGGTTGCGCGCGAAAACCGATGAACTCCGGCAAATGAACTTCGACTTTTCCCGGGACTCGTGGCTCGTCGGCGGTTTGGCAAGTGCGTGGGCGGTGCTCGGGGATCTGGAGGAGGCGAAGTCAATTCTCCAGGAAATCGACATACCCGATTACGGCAATACACTGACCCGCGAGGAAGCTGAAAGATTCGAGCGTTTTGGCGGCTTCGGGCACTATCACAGGGTTGCCGAGAATATGGCAATTCACAACGATCCAGGTGTCCTCGTGGAATGGGTGACGGGCCTCGAGCATCCGTTGGCCCGTGCCCACGCCGCCCTCGGACTGTTTGAAGGCTTTGCCGCACACAATCACCGGCTGGAGGGCTGGTATCCCCGTTAACCGCGGTTGTCGAAATATTTCGCCAGAACCCCGGACTCTGGCGGACGCGTGATCAACGAAACGACAATCAAGGTCAGCGTCGAGCACAAAAAGACGGTCAAAACCGGCTCCTGCGGCGGCAACTCGAAAACACCGAGCGACAGGGGGGATTCCGGGAACTGGTACCTGCGATTGCTGCCGAATCCGGATCGCCAAAACAGCGCGACCCATGTCGCCACGGTGACCAGAATGCTGCACATCGCCGCCGGCGCAGTCACTCGTCGCCAATAAAGTGCGGCGATGGCCACCGGCACCAGCCCCGTAAAGCCGGTAAATGACCAGATGCCCAGCTCGAAAACCGACGTGGGTAGGAGAAAACTCAGGACATACGTCAAGGCGACCATCCCGACAATAAATCCGCGCGTCAGCCAGACGGTTTGCCGGTCGCTGAGGTTGGCCTTGAAGGTATCCCGCACCATGTCCTCGCTGAACATCGTTCCCAGACAGAGGAACTGGCTGTCGAGCGAAGCCATGCTCGCGGCAACGATGCCTGCCGACAGAAGTCCGCCTGCCACCGGCGAGGTGAAAGATTGCACGAGTTTGCCGAGTACAGCATCGGGCCCGTTGAACTCAAGACCGCTTCCCGCCGCCCAGATTCCGATCATCACACATGGAGCCCAAACGGCCATCACAAAAACCGGATGAAGGATGACCGGTAACTTGAAGGACCGCGCCGTTCGGGCGGTCAGCCAGTGCTGGAAGACATGAGGGAACATGCCGACCGACAACGGAATCAGCAAATAGGAATACCATTTGGCAACGGGCAACAGTTCGCGAGTCACATGCGATTGCGGAATGTTTGCCGAAGCGGCGCGCATGCTCCCCAGCAGGGAATCCTGACCCTTGCCCAGGCCCCAGGCAATCGTCAAAAACGTGATGGCTCCGATGAACAGGAAGATCGTGGTTTGCAGCGCGTTGGCCCAGGTGGTCCCCCGCATCCCTCCAAACAGCACATAGGTCAACACGACCGCACAGACCACGGCCGAGGCCAGCCAGTCGGGGACACCGTATCCGGCACTTTCAAACCAGCCCCAGGACTGGAAAGCGTCGGAGGTGACTTCATTGACAATCGTTCCGGAACCCTGGATGCCGAGCATCAGGTAGGTCATTACAAGACCGGCGAGGATCGGGAACAGCAGCAATCCAACAAGCGGCGTGTCGAGTCTCGCCCGGAAATACTGGATCTGCGTGCGGAATCCGTGCCGTCTGCCGGCCGCCCAGAGAGGAAGTCCAATCAGCAGAAAACAGGCCGAGTGAACGATGCCGGCCGCCGAAGCCATCAGGCCAAAGATCCCTGCTCCCATCCTCCAGGCCTGACCCGAAGATCCAACAAGCGCGAACGCCGTCATGGTCGTTCCAAACATGGAAAGCAGCAGCAACACCGGCCCGATCGTATTGCTCGCCAGCATGAAATCGCTCGACGTGCCGCGATCAAAGCGTCTTGCCCATAGACCGGTGGCGACGAGAGCCACCAGGTAAACGACGATAACCGACAGCTGAATCACTTCCCGGGCTCCCTGTCTGCGTCGATGGCATCCAGCTTGTCGATTTCACGAGGCCAGCAAGTCGAAGTAATCCAGATCCAGACCAGCGATGTCGCAAGACAAAGTCCACTGTGCCAGGCAATCGTATGCGGCAGGACACCGAACACAAGTTCGCTGCGATTCCATTGCCAGTAATCCTGGTGGGCAACCAGCAAGCCAATGATCAGCAAAACAGCGAGGTACTTCATACAGATTTCGTATCCTTGTCAGCAACCGAACCGGGTTTGCCAGCCGGTGCCGGTGACAGGAAACCGAAACAGAAGGCCAGGATCATCAACATCCAGAAAGCGATACATTCCGGTCGCCGCAAGTCATGGAAATTCAACAGATGAACCGGTTCCTCTCCGGCCGGAATGTGGAAAATCCACGATTCCGAAAGCCATGAAGAATAGGCCTTTGCCCAATCGTGGTTCCAGATCATTCCCCATGAAGCCCAGTCGGAATTGAAACCCCAGTCGGCAAGCAGCTTCAGGCCAATCAGCACAACCAGCAGGTAGGCTGCCGTTTCAAATCGCGGGAATCGTTCGAGCATGCGGATAAACAGCACGGCCGCGAATCGCATCACGATGACACCCAGGAAGCCGCCGAGAATCACGACCCACAACTTGGGATGCAAGGCCCCCTCTTCCAGGCCTGGCGGCGGCGGCCCGACGACACCAATCGCGGCGACGATCGAATCCACCGCAAAGGCAATGTCGGTGAGTTCGATAATGAACACCGTCCACCAGAACTTCTTCCAGCCTGGAGAACCGGGGACCGATTCCCTCCTCGCCGCTTCCGAGGATTCGATGTCAAACGGCAATCGCTCGCGCAGTTCGAGGTCTTCGCGTTCCGGGGAGAGTGGCTTGCCTGTCGCCTGATCGACGAGTTGCGGCATACCCGATTCATCCATGACTACCGCATCGGGCTCTTTCTCTTCCGTGCTGAAGACCAGATGCTTGACGGCAATAAAAACGAGATAGGCGCCGCCGAGAAACTTGGCAATCGTCGATTGGAGCAGAAACGTTGCCAGCGCAATCGCAATGAAGCGAAAGACAAATGCTCCGATCAGGCCGTAGGAAAGTGCCCGCGCGCGTTGCGACGGGGGAAGTCGTTTGGCCAACAATCCGAGGACGAGGGCGTTGTCGATTGACAGGACACCCTCCAGAACCACCAGCAAGAGCACGAGCATCACATCGGACGTCGCAAATGCCTGGCCCCAAAGTTCTACAGACGCAATCGGGCTCATTCAGTTACTTTGTTACTTTGGGTTAGGGACCCGAAAGGGGTACCGACAAGCAATGGTTGCAGCCCGAAGCAATCGGGCACGGGAACGGCAATTCTGCCCCTCCACAGCCCGGCTCCTGCCGGGCGGTTGCTGGTTTATTCGCATCGGTCCGCGCATTCTAGCGGGGGCAATACCGTCTGACGACTGGAAGACCTGCCGGGCTCACTGGCCGCAACGCTCCCTGAAATTCGGCACGAGGAGGCCAAAAGTCCCGAAAAGACGGGCAAAAAACGGCTTGAAGTCCAGTGAAAAATCACCATAATGGCGGGTCCCTTCCGGCGCAAGAATCCGGCCAGGAATCCGGCCAAACAAGCCAGCCATTTCCGAATCAACCGAGTCAAATAAGAGACCGTCAATTGTCCGCAATGATGATGAAGAAGCCCGCCCGCAAGAATATGCGGCGCAAACCCAAGGCAAAAACCAGGACGGTCCGCAAGGATCCGTTGTTCGTCGACGGCCACCGGCCACGTCCGATGTATGTCGATTACAAGGACGTCGAATTCCTCAAGAAACTCGTCAGCCGCCACGGACGAATCGTCGGCCGTCGCAAAACCGGATGCTCGGCTGCCAGTCAGCACGCCGTCACCGAAGCCATCAAACGCGCCCGGTTCATGGCGCTGCTCCCGTACGTTGGCGACTGATGCCAATGAAATGTCCGGCATGACCTTCCAGACCAGACGTCGCGTCGAGTTTCGCGACACGGATGCAGCCGGAATCGTTCATTTCTCGGTCTTCTTTAATTACATGGAGGCCGCTGAACACGAGTTTCTCCGGCACCTGGGGCTGAGCGTCGTTACCCGGTCCGGTCCGGTGGTCATCAGTTGGCCGCGAGTCTCTGCTCGTTGCGACTATCGGCAGTCGATCCGTTTCGAAGAGATCGTCGATATCGACGTTTCCGTTCGCCAGCTGGGCAACAAGAGCATCACCTGGGGATTTCACTTCCACCGCGACGGTGTTGCCATCGCCGCGGGGGAGGTTACGGCCGTCTGTTGCGAAATTCGCCATGCGGCGCCCGACGAGCCAATAAGACCGGTCTCCATCGAAATTCCGCAAGAGTTTCGCAACAAGTTGCAACCGTATCTTGCGACCGGCGATTGATCGCCATTTGCCCGCTCTGTGGGAACCGGATATGACCACCTATTTGCAGGACCTGACCCTGAGACTGGCGGGCGGGCTCGCCCTGGTGGACCCCGAAGTCCGTTCCTGCCATTCCGGCTTCCTGAAACGCGCCCAGCGAGACGACGGCGGTTTTGCCGGGCGGATGGGAGACAGCGATCTCTACTACACTTCGTTTGCCCTGCGCGGGTTGGCGATTCTCGACGAACTCGACGACGTCACGGCCGGCCGCACCGCAGAATTCGTCGCCCGACAGGCCCATAGCCGGCAGTCGATCGTGGATTTTTTCAGCCTCATCTATTCCGCGGCACTCCTCGAGGCTCTTCACGGAATCGATGTCTTTCGCGATGCCGATCCGGCCTGGGGAGAGAATGTCGCAAGATTTCTGCGCAGCCTGCAACGCGCAGATGGCGGATTCGCCAAGGCACCCGAGGGAGAAGCGGGCAGCACCTACCACACTTTCCTGGTTCTGCTGGTGATGCAGCTCATCGGCGAAAGTGCCGGCGATCACGAACAGATCGGCAGCTTCCTCACCTCGCAGAAGCTCCCGGATGGCGGGTTTCGCGAAATCCGCGCCGCGAAACGGTCCGGCACCAACCCGACGGCTGCGGCCATCGCCGCCCTGCGCATCCTCGATCGACTGGATGCCGAAACCATCGATCAGGCCATGGATTTTCTTGTGGACATGCAGACCGATGAAGGAGGCTTTCGGGCAAACACCCGCATTCCGGTCGCCGACTTGCTCAGTACCTTTACCGGCCTGTTAACCGTTGATGACCTGGGTGAAATGCATGAACTGGAACTCGACGCACTTTCCGGGTTCGCAAAGACATTACAATCACCGGAGGGAGGATTCCGCGCCGCGGCCTGGGACGAGGCGTGCGATGTGGAGTACACGTTTTACGGGCTCGGGACGCTGGCCCTGCTGGAAAACCACCGTCGTGGAAACGGCTGAACAAAACAAAACAAGACAAAACAAGACAAAACAAACCGGACCGGTAACGGGAATTTTTTTTGATGACCGCGATGATTGCAGTTTCGGAACTCGTCAAGACGTTCGAGACGCCGGCCGGGCCGCTGCCCATACTCGATGGCATCTCGATCGAATTGCAGGCCGGCGAGAATCTTGCAGTGATCGGGCCCAGCGGATCGGGGAAAAGCACATTTCTGCATATCGCAGGGACACTGGATGTACCGACATCGGGCACCGTCCGGTTGATGGGCGAGAATCCATTCGCGCTGGACGAGGAGAGGCTCTCGGCATTCCGCAACTCGAATATCGGATTTGTCTTCCAGGATCATCATTTGCTGCCCCAACTGACGGCCCTTGAAAATGTCTTGCTGCCGACCCTTGCCCGGGGAAAACCAGGGCAGGAAATGATCGAAAGAGGAAAAACCCTTCTCGCTCAAGTCGGGCTGGGCGACCGTTTTCACCACCGGCCGGCACATCTTTCCGGCGGGGAGCGGCAGCGTGTGGCCGTTGCACGGGCGCTGATCAACCAGCCGAAGATCCTGCTTGCGGACGAGCCGACAGGGAGCCTTGACCAGACCAACGCAAGGGATGTCGGGAAGTTGTTGCTGGAGGTTCAGAAGGCGTCGGGCCTGGTGCTGGTTTGCGTGACGCATAACGACGAGTTTTCCGGGTGGTTCGGTCGCCGGGTTCGGCTTGAAGCGGGCAAATTTGTCGACGCCTGAGTTTTTATGTAAGGATATTCGGTCGTTGCCTGCGGGCCGGGTTTTATAGCCCTGGGAGTTGGAGTTCTGCGACTTGAGATTTCAGATTTCAGATTTCAGATTTCAAATCCAGAGCCTGAAATCCGGAATCCAAAATCTGAAATCTGAGATCTGAAATCCGAGATCTGAAATTTGAAATTTGAAGTCCAAAATCTGAAATAAAAAACGACATTTCCTGTGAACCCGATCGCCCCCATCCTCTCGATCGCCGAAGTCGTCCTCAACGTCAAGTCCATTCCGCGGATGCGGTCGTTCTATAGCGAAGTGTTCGGATTTTCGGTTCACTCCCAGTTCCGGATGACCGATGAAACAAGCGTTGCCGACGATCTCGATCCGACGATCTGTTTTCTCAAGGTTCTCGATACCGATACACCGCTCGGCGGCGGCCGGCACCCGCAAATGCTCGTGCTGATCGATTATGCAAGGCATTTTTTCGCTGCCCGGTTCGGCGATGTCTCGGCCAGACATTCCACCCTGAACCACCTCGCCTTTGAGATCCGCGAAAGCGAATTTGAAAGTGCATTGGAGAATCTTCGCGCCCGGGGGATCTCGACTTCACTGATGTCGTTTCCCGATATTTGCGCCCGGTCGGTTTTCTTTTCCGATCCGGAAGATAACCGCCTCGAGCTGATTTGTCATGTTGAAAAAGGTTGATTCTGCTTGTCGGCATGCGGCACCTTTGCCTGCCAGGTTCCGGCTGTATCGGCCAGAGCGAGTGAATGGGCGAAATCCATGACAGAACTGGCTCGTTGCCGCGGAATCGCGGGGCAACGGCATGTCCGGAAAGTAGCTTTTCCTGGAGACAAACCGATATGCTCAAATTGTTATCAACAATCGCGGCCGGCGTTGCCGCTGTACTCGCCGTCTATGTGGTGCAGTCCGCCTATTGCCAGTTTATTGAGAAGGCCATCAACAAGCCGGCAACCTGCCTGATTTGTCAGGGAAAGGGAGAGGTCACATGCCTGACCTGTTTTGGTCGCGGTGAGTCCTTCAATTTCGGTAACCTGAATTCGGGAATTGCATTCAACAATCCTCCGCGAGAGTCGGGTCCGCAGCCCTGCAAGGCATGTCAGGGAAAGGGCAAACACGCTTGCAAGGCCTGCGGCGATTGAGAAGAGTGCATCCGCTTAAGTCCGCCAATGCACAGAGTATCGTGGGCTTTAGCCCACGTACCGCCTGGTCCACGCCAGAGATTCCCGGAGAAAACCCTTAAATAAAATATACTGTCAAAGAACAGTATCATTCGAACAAATCGCCCTCATGTCGCGTTTCCCTCCGGCGGGCATCTCAGGTCCTGCCCCTCCGGGAAGGCAGCAAACCGCCCGCCATTAACGCCTCTTTCAGGGATCTTCTGTGTGGGTATTGTTTGACGATCTCCTCGGCGAAGGGAATAACGGTCTCTTCGCGGAAATCCGGGCCAATCGCCTCACACAAGTCGGAAAGGGCTTTGACGGCGAGTTGGTAGTCGTGAGTTTTCTTATTGGCGAAGATGTCTCTTGCGTTTTCAAAAACGGCAGCCGGGTCGGACGCCAGTTTTTCCAGGTGCTTCTTTCTCGCCGCTATTTGTTTTCTGTTTTCGCTGGCGATTCTCGCCTGATAGATCCCCTCGGCAGTTTTTGCCAATTGCCCGAAGGTTCTCATGGGTTCCACGGTCGGCTGTTCTGCCGTCTTCATGGACTTGTGTACTTCCCCGATCGTTCTTTGCCGGACCCTTTGATGATCGCTGCCAAGCAACTCGATGGCCAGGTTCGCAACCCGGTCGGCCGGTTGCGCGGCGATCCATTTGGCGACATCCGATTCGACTGCCGGCTCACTGTTTTCCATCTTTGGTGATACCTGCGCAGCTGCCTCCAGCAATTCACCCGGCGCACAAAGGAAGTCAGAAAATGTCCTGAGAGGAGTTGATAACTGGTGCAACCCTGCGGGAACCGGCGGCTCGATGCAGTCTTCTCCGAGCTGGCCGCACAGCCATGCAATATAAAGGTATCGCAGATCGCCAGCCATCAATCCCTGTCGCATCAGGTCCAGTTCGGGAATCGTCTGTTCGATATCCGATTCGTCAAAGTAATCATCACATTCAATGGCGGATTCGAATTCGAGGATTCCGCCGGCACCCGATTTGTTGGGAAGCCATCGGATCGGGCCGTCTTTCATATAGGGGCGGATCGATTTGATGCCGCCGGGGAATCCGTGCGGCAAGCGGAACATCAATTTCCGGATACCGAAGTTGGCAAAATGCAGGTGAACGTCGAATCCGCGCCGCAGCATTTCCGGGGTATTGCCGCGAAAGTCGCCGAAGTGATATTCATTGCGGAATTCCCGGCGCGAGATCGACGCCCGCGTAGATTGTCGCCGCATGTATACCATTGCCTTGTCATTCAGCGGCTCGTCGATAGCTCCGAAATATACAAACTGATACTCGCTCATCCTTTCACCGAATTGTTGTTCATTTTCTTCGCGGAGCTGGTTTCATTTGTTGCAGGATATCTGTTTTACCGCCAGGTGAGCAGTGCCGCCAGCAAGAGCAGCGCGCCCGCGTTCGCCTGCGGCTTACGGCTAAACGGCTGGCCTGCCGGAATTTCTGGTAGTGTTCATGCCCATCGCGCTTGAAAATAACCATTGCACCAATCGCAAACTTTCAGCCTTGGTCGCCACGGGTTTCCGCGAGACAGGGCAATAGCTCATGCAGACCGGCTGACTTGACGCGGGATAAGAGAATGGACTTTCGAGTGCTCGTAGCCCCGGCGATGACCTGAATCCGGCTTTTGGCGATATCGAGCTTGTCTGCGAGGAAGCGGATGATTGCATCGTTGGCCTTGCCACTTTCCGCGATCGCAGTGACTGCGACGACAAGATGGCCATCGCGCACGCCGCGAAATTCATTTTTGCGCGAGCCAGGCTGGGCTTTCACTGCAATGATCGCCCCTTCGGGAGTGTCCCGGATTCGTGGCAACGGCGATTCCGGCGTTTTCCCGATGTTTGCAGGCATTTCGCCGGAAGCAGACTTGTCCAGGCGGCGCTTGCGACTGGCCATGGTTGCGCTATCCTCCAAATCCGCTGTAGTGACGGACGCCGCGCGACCAGAGGATGCGCGAAAGGGCGATGAAGAAAAGGACCCACGCGAACTCGACGAGAAGGCCCCGAACAAGTTCTGCGCCGCTGATTTTTCCGAGGAAAACCGCCGCCGGAAAATAGGCGAGAAACTGGAATGGAAGAAAATCGACCAACACCTGGAAATTGAAGGGCGATGACGGAAGCCAGTCGAGCGGAAACATGTGCCCGGACAGAAAGAAGCTGAACAACATGTAGATAAACGTCAATGAACCGACTTCCAGATACCAGAAGGCGATCAGCCCGAGGCAAGCTTCCAGGAAAAAGCCGAGCAGGAACGACAGGATCAGTGACAGGAGATAAAGCGCCAGGATGTCGACCGACGGCCAACCTTGCGTAAAACAGCTGCGAAACAGGAAAAACCAGAAAGCGAACGGCAGGAAGGCAATCAGGTAATAGACGAGTTTATGGGCGATTCGCTGGATCAGCAGCATGCCGATCATGTCCACCGGCTGGATCAAATATTTCCGGATCTCCCCCTGGCGAATGCTGCGCGAAATTCCGCCAGTCAAGTCCGGCATGCTGGAGAAGGCCCGCGTGACCGTAACCAGCAACAGGTAGGCGATCAGGCTGTAAAAATCGTATCCGCCGATCTCGCCATTCAGGCGATCGGTGCCGGAAGTTTCATTTTGCAGGGTTTCATAAACAGCCCAAAAAAGGAACACTTGCGTGGCAAACGGCAGGAATCGCATCAGGACACCGAACATGAAATCGCCCCGGTAGACCAGGCGCTCTTCCAGCGAAATGCGAAAAATAACCCACCAGGTTGCCATTCGGGCCAGCATTCGCCTATCTCCTGCCCGGGGCCAATGGCGATACGGCATTCGGTTCCGAAGCGGCGTTCCCTTTGCCAGTCAGCGAAAAAACGCGGGCGATGATCTGTTCGAGGGGTGGATCTTCCACACTGACGTCGAGAACTTCGCGATCGTTGAGGATCCGGGCGAGGAAGCGGGGGACTTCCAGTCGCGGTACGCGGACAACAACGCGGGGTGGTTCCAGCTTTTCAATGGTTCCCAGTTTTTCCAGCCCTTCAAAGGAAGCGTTTTCACCGAGTTGCAGCGAAATGAGCTTGTGCGTACTGAACTGCTCGAGAATTCCGGACAGCGAGCCGTCGTACTGGATCGACCCGTCGTCGATGATCACAACGCGCCGGCAGAGTGCCTGAACATCCTTCATGTAATGGCTGGTCAGCAGAATGGTGATCTGTCGCTCTTTCTGGTAGTGCTTCAGGAACTGCTGCAGGTTGTGCTGGGCGACGACATCGAGTCCGATCGTCGGTTCATCGAGGAACAGGACGCTGGGCGAGTGGAGCAGCGCGGCAGCGAGCTCCATCTTCATCCGCTCGCCAAGTGAAAGTTCGCGAACTGGCTGGTTCAGCAGTTGGCGAATTTCGAGCAGGTCGGTCAGTTCATCCTGGGTGCGCTGGAAGGTCCGGGGATCGATACTGTAGATATGCTGATGAAGGCGAAAGGACTCCTGGGCGGGGAGATCCCACCAGAGCTGGTTCTTTTGTCCCATCACCAGCGCGAAACGGCGGCGATACTCGTTCTCCCGGTGCCACGGAACGTGTCCCATCACGGTGGCCGTTCCGGAGGTCGGATTGATGACCCCGGACAAGAGCTTGAGCGTCGTCGTCTTGCCGGCGCCGTTGGGTCCGAGAAAGGCCACGAATTCGCCGGCTTCGACATCGAGATTCACATTGCGGACGGCCTGCACCAGCCGGTATTCGCGGCGCCAAAGCCCCTTGAGCGACTCGATCAGTCCCTCTTTCTTCTGGTAGACCCGGTAGTTCTTGCAAATATCCCGGATTTCGATGATCGGCACGGCGTCTGGCGTCCTCGGCGTGGAGTTCAAGGCTTGCACCTTGTGCTGTCCCATTGGATGCAATGTGCAAGAACCGTTATGCTACAGCCGGTTCGTCCGGGGTAACAGTGAGCAGGGACAAACATGTCGTCGAATTTGCGAGTGGGAATCGGGCATGACACTCACCGGTTGCGCCCGGGAGGCCCTCTGCTTCTGGGAGGCGTGACGATCGAGTTCGACAAGGAGCTTGTCGGTCACTCCGATGCTGATGTGCTTTTGCACGCCGTGACCGACGCGATCCTTGGAGCCGCGGCCATCGGCGATATCGGCGAATTGTATCCCGACACCGATGAAGCGAACCGCAACCGCAATTCGGGAGAAATTCTTGCCGATGCGGCGCAGCGGATTCGCGAGGCGGGTTTCGAAATTCTCAATCTCGACTGCAATGTGTTTGCCGAACGTCCGAAGCTGTCCCCGTACAAGCTGGAGATCGCCCGGAACATCGGAGACATTCTGCGGATCGGACCGGAACTGGTTGGTGTCAAGGCCAAGACGGGCGAGGGTGTCGGCGATGTGGGCACCGGCCTGGTCATCCAGGCGCAGTGCGTGGCTTTGCTGGAAAGGATTAACTGAGCGCGGCCCGGGTTGCCGGGCGACCGCGGCGGGAACGGTTATCACCCATGGATGAAACCAGGATTTTGGGGATCGACCCGGGGCTCAATATCACGGGCTACGGGGTGATCGCTGCCAGTGGACCCGATAGCCTGCGCGTGGTTGAAGCGGGCGTACTGCGTGGCGGGGATGCGAGAAAAGAGATTGGCCTCCGGCTGCGGGCCCTCCGCGACGGGCTTTGCGAAGTCATCGATTTGTGCCGGCCGGATCGTGTGGCGATGGAAGAGCTGTATTCGCACTACGAGCGGCCAAGGACGGCCATTCTGATGGGGCACGCCCGAGGCGCGATGATCCTGGCACTTGCCGACAAGGGTCTGCCGGTTTTTCATTATCCGGCGACACGGATCAAAAGGGTTGCGACGGGGAGTGGAAGGGCGAGCAAGTCGCAAATGCAGCTTGCCATTTCGCGGCTCCTTTCGCTTTCCGAAGTTCCGGAACCACCCGATGTCGCCGACGCACTGGCGGTCGCTGTCTGTCATTATTATTTGCGGGAACGGCGGGCCGGACTTGCCGGACCGCATCGCGCGACCCGCGCCCCGTCCTCACCCGAACAGGATTGACGATGATCACCCGCATTCACGGCTCGCTGTTGCGGCTGGAAGAGGAATTCTGCATTCTCGGCGTGGAGGCCTTTGAGTATCAGGTGCTCATACCCGAATTCACGCGACGCCAGCTGCAGCAACATGTCCGCGAGAACATCAGTTTGCATATGTTGCATTACATCGAGGGGAACGCGGCACAGGGGGGGCGGCTGACTCCCCGACTTGTCGGCTTCTACAGCGAATTCGAGCGCGACTTTTTCGAGATGTTCTGCTCGGTGGACGGAGTCGGTGTAAAAAAGGCCCTGCGCGCCATGTCGCGACCCGTTCAGGATATCGCCCGGTCCATCGAGAACCAGGACGTCAAGGCCTTGTCGACACTGCCGGGAATCGGCGCGGCCACGGCAGAAAAGATCATTGCCAAATTGCGTCGCAAGATGGCCAGGTTTGCCTTGCTGGTCGCCGTTGCCGAAGGCGCTCCGCAGGTGGTCGAGCGCGATGTGCTCGACGAAACGTACCAGATTCTCGTTTCGCTCGGTTACAGCGATACCGATGCGCGATCCAGAATCGACAAGATCGTCGAGTCGGGCAAGAAATACAAGGATGTCGATTCATTGCTCCAGGCGATCTGGGAACGAAGCAACGATTGAGAGAGCCCGCGATTGTCTTGGATATCAGGCAGCGGGAAACAAAATCAGCCGGATTTCTCTTCGAGATCGCTGACGCGCCGGGCAAGCTCCTCGAAACGCGCTTTCAACTGTTCGAGTTCCGCCAGAAGTGATGCAGATGACGAAGATACGGTCGTGCGCGATGGCGGCGCAGCATGAGTCGCGCTCGATGGATCGGGCTTTTCGCCTTCCGGATAGAGCCCATGGGTCACCACTTGCCCGCGACCTTCCGGTGTCAGGGAAATGACCAGGTTTTTTGCCATCAGGCGATCAAGTACCGGCTTGAGTTCGGCAAGGCCTTCGAGGGGCTCCATCCGCGAAGCGCGGGCCCGAAGGTCGCCAACCGTTTGTTCGCCCCGCAGCAACAATTCTGCAAGCACTGCCAGCTCGGTCTTGTCGACCCCCATCCATTCGTAGGCCTTGTGGCGGTACTTCGAAGTCCGCCCATCTCCCTGAATTTCGACGACCACACCCATCTCGCGAAGTTCATCGAGCGTGGCAATGACATCATCCGCTTCAAGGTCCATCATCGGAAAGCGGTTGGACTTCTGGTTGCAGGCAGTCTTGATGGCATTAACCGTCATGGGATAGCTTTCCGGCGTGGTCTTTGCCTTTTCGATCAGCGAACCGAGAACGCGCCTCTGAAGCGCATCCAGGGGGCACCACGCGGGTTGGTTTCCAGAACCGGCTGACTCAGTCATATTGTTGGCTGCTGCAGTTGTTCGTGTCGGGTGATCAGGCGGCCTTGCCGACAAGACCGGGATAGAAGCGGCAAGGATATTGGAGACAATGGGGAGCTTGCGGGCAAGCATCCCGCGAAGTGCCAGCGGCTGGACACTTCAAAACACGCAAGGATTGATCGGGAATGCGCGGACACGACTATGCCAAAAAGGTATTGAACGGTGAAGAAACCGGTGTTACCGCGCGCCTGGCGAGAATGGGGCTCGGCGCGCTGGAGCCGGCGTATCGCTGGTATGCCAAACGGCGCAACCGGAGTTATGACCAGCGTCCGGGTGCCGCGACCCATGTGGGCCTGCCGGTAGTCTCGATCGGCAATCTGACGGCGGGAGGGACCGGTAAAACGCCTTTGGTTCGCTGGGTGGCAGGGGACTATCTCAAACAAGGCCTTGAGCCGGCAATCGTCAGCCGCGGTTACGGGGCGAAACACGGCGAGACCAATGACGAATGGAAAGAGCTGGCACTCTTCCTGCCCGAGGTCCCCCATTTGCAAAACCCCAACCGCATCGCCGCCGCCAGGGAGTTGGCGGCAAACTCTTCGGCCCGTGTGATCATTCTCGACGACGGGTTTCAGCATCGGCGCTTGCACCGCGATCTCGATCTGGTGCTGATCGATGCCACCTGTCCATTTGATAACGGGCACCTTTTTCCGCGCGGACTGTTGCGGGAGCCCCCGGAGAGTCTTGCCAGGGCGGGAGGGGTCATTCTCACCCGCGTCGACCAGGCCGATGAACGAAGCCTCGCGCGAACGCTTGCTGAAATAGGCCGCCATGTCGATCCCGCGCGCATCGGGCAACTCTGTTTTGCTCCCGGCGACTTCCTGGATCGCAATGGCCATCGGCTGGAGAGAGTCATTGGCCAGGGGAGTCGCGTCGTTTCGTTTTGCGGAATCGGCAATCCCGGCTCATTCAGGGAGACTTTGGCAACTGCGGGAATCGAGGCCGTCGACTTCGTTTCTTTCCCCGATCATCACCGGTACGAAAAGGCCGATGCATTGCGACTGGAAGCGATTGCCCGTGCGCGGGATGCCGAGATGCTGGTTTGCACGGTGAAGGACCTTGTCAAATTCCGCGAGTTGGCAGAATGCGGGGTTCCCGTATATGCGTTGACGGCGGACGTGCGGTGGGTTGCCGGCGAAGCCATGATTCGCAGCCTGTTGCAAAAAGCTGTCGAACCAGGCGGAAAAGGCTGATTGCCAGAGAGGCGACCATCCATGAAGTCGCCACTGCATCTTCGAAATAAAAAAACCGCAGACCGGTTTTCTTTTTTCCGGTCTGCGGTTCGTTGTGAAGCCGGCGATGAACAAGTCTTCGCCGTGGATCAAAAGTCGCCGGACTGGTTGCCGTCGCAGCGCGGGGCACCTTCGACAACCCGATTCCCGACCCGAACTTCGCCTTTCTTTTTGGAGGAGATTCCGCCGGGGACCACGCCCTGGGCCTGGCCATTTCCGTGAGCGGATTCTGAACCTCCAGTTGAGTAAGCGGCGATGCCACCTTCGACCGGTACGCCGCCAGGAGCAGACCAGGCGACCGGACCGCCGATGGCGCGGACCGAGACATTCACAAATTGTTGAGCAGAAAGTCCCATGTCATAGCGGATGTTTTTCACTGTCATTTCCATCCAGCCCCCATGGTGAGTCGCTGCATGCCACATGGCTTCATCGTAATCCTGTCGGCTGAGGATACGGCGTCCCTCGATACTCCAGATCACATCGCCGGACTCCAGGCCGGCAAGCTGGGCAGGCATGCCATAGGTCACGTTGTCGACGCGCATTCCGTAGCCATAGATCATGGTGCCCATGAATCCGAGCCGCGGGCGCGATGGGGTTCCGGGGTTTCCTCCGGGAGGCATGACGTAGGGCATCACGGTTTTTTGCTGGGGGGGATTGCCTTGTCCCGGTAAAACCTGGTCGTATTGCGCAAACGCGGCGCTGCCGAAACTTCCGGCGGCGAGTGCGAAAGCAAAAAGGCCGGTGAGGATTGATTTGCGAGTCATGGCTTTGCTCCTTTTTCTGGTTTATGACCGGCAGTGGCCTGCCGGATTTCTGTTTGTTTTCTTTCTGGAACACCGGGCGGGTGTTGAAGGGAAATGCCGGGCCAACGGAAATTCTTTCAACGAAGTGAACTTTTTTCCGCGAGGCCGGAAAACCGGCGATTTTCCCGGGAGAAACGGGAGGTGACCGGCAACGATAGGGGATCGCGCAAGGAAATTGATCAGAGAAAGAAAAAGGAATCGCCGGGCCGGAGGCTCCAGTTCAGCCGATGATGCGCGTGCCGATCATGACTTTGCGCAAGGCGGCGATACAACCTGCCGTGACTGCCGTGTTCCGGACGTTGAGCAGACGAAGGCCGGCCAGATGCTGCAACTTGTCCAAAGATTCATCGGAGATGGTCGTATGCTCGACATCCAGGATCTCCAGGCGTGTCTGGCTGGCGAGAAGTCCGGCAAAATCATTCAGGGGCAGGCCGGGTCCGTGAAGGCAGATTTCGCGGAGTGTCGTGAGATTCAAGGCCTGTTCCAGCAGCGATCGGTCGGGAATCGCCCGGGTTTTCCGGTTGTCGATTCGCAAGAGCTTGCCGGAGCGTGAAACGCCGGTTTCGACACCGAGGGCTTGCAGCCGCTGCACAATATCATCAGGGTGCGGATCGGCAGAATCGGTCATGAGGATCAAACGCCGGCGGGCGAGCCGGCCATGGCCTCGACGACGAGATCGCCGACCTCGGATGTACTGAATCCCATCTTGCCGGCAGCCTGGCTCTTCATGCGGGTTCCGGTGACTCTTTGAATCGCGGTCATCACCCGCTGGCCCGCCGCGGGCTGGCCCGTGTGCTCCAGCAGCATCGCCATGGCACCGATTGCAGCCATGGGATTGATGACTCCCTGTCCGGTGTATTTCGGAGCGCTTCCTCCCATCGGCTCGTACATGCTGGTCCCTCCCGGATCGGGATTGATATTCCCTCCGGCAGCAACTCCCATTCCTCCCTGAATGATGGCTCCGAGGTCGGTGATGATGTCGCCGAACATGTTGGTCGTGGCAATCACGTCGTAGTATTCAGGATTCTTGACCATCCACATGCAGCAGGCATCAACGTGATTGTAGTCGGGCTGGACATCGGGATAGTCCCCGGCAATTTCCTGAAAAGTTCTCCAGATCAGGTCATGACCGAACGTCAGCACGTTGTTTTTGGCGACGAGTGTGAGTTTTTTGCCTTTCGGGTTATTGCGTTTCTGCGTGAAGCGGAACGCCCAGCGAAGCCATCGTTCGCAACCCTTGCGGGAATAGATGGCGGTCTGGGTAGCGACTTCATCGGGCGTTCCCTTTTTCAGGAAACCGCCGATGCCGGCATAAAGGTCCTCGGTGTTTTCGCGGACAACGACAAAGTCGATGTCGGAGGGGCCTTTGCCGGCCAGCGGCGTCTCGACTCCGGGATAGAGCTTGACCGGCCGCAGGTTGATGTACTGGTCCAGCTGAAAGCGGAGTTGCAGCAACAGTCCTTTCTCGATCAGGCCGGGAGTGACATCCGGGTGCCCGACGGCGCCGAGGAAGATCGCATCATGCCCTTTCAGCAGCTTGACGCCGCCGTCGGGAATGATTTCGCCGGTGCGCAGATAACGCTGGCTGCCCCAGTCGAGTGGCGTGAGTTCATAGGTGAATCCATGAAGCGATGCCGCTGCGGCGAGGACCTTGAGCGCTTCATCGGTAACTTCTGGCCCGGTTCCATCACCCGGGATAACTGCGATTTTCATGAGCTGGATGACTTTCGCTTTTCGTATGCGGACGTTTCGGAATTCCCGTTTGTTCAGCGATCGGGATCAGTTCTCGCTGAACCCGACGTGAACGGCGTGTCCTTCGGCGCCGAGAGGGTTGCTGACATACTCCTGATAACAATCGCTGCAAAGGTCATAACGGCGTGTACAGAACAGTTCCTGATTGGCACCATCGACGACCTGACCCAGCATGGCATTGATCTCTTCCATCAATTCGCCGTTGCCGGAAGCGGTTGCGGGATCAGCGCCGTCGAATTTGACTTCTGTCACAATGGTGACTTCAAATCTGAGTTCTTCTTCCCGGTTGATCGCCCGATTGCAGCGATCACAGGTGTAATGAATCATTTGCGATTTCCAGTCGGGACTTGAGTGCCGTGTAACGGGTCCTGTTGATCCAGGGCACGATCGCCTCACATGGGGCGTTACCCTATCGTAACTTGAATCGAATCCGGAAAGCAAATCAAAAAAAGTCCGGAAGAGGTTTCTGCAATTCTGCCGGCGCGAGGAAAACTCAGCGATCGGCAAGCGGCGGCAGACGTTCGGTAATGTTTTCGCACAGCGGGGCCTGGGCAGCGTTCAATTCGATGTACTCCCGCCATTCATCCGGGACATCGTCTTCGTGGAAGATCGCTTCGACCGGGCATTCGGGTACGCAGGCTTCACAATCGATGCACTCATCCGGGTGGATGTACAGCATCGTTTCACCCTTGTAAAAGCACTCCACCGGACAGACCACCACACAATCAGTATAGCGGCATCCATCGCATGGTTTGGTAACGACGTGCGTCATCAAGCTACTTTCAGAATGGGACAAAAACGGCCAATTTGGCCCAAACGGGCAACCGGACTCCGGCATTTTCCGGAAATTGCTCGACACCGGACAAAGGCCTCGTCAAAATACTAGTGGCTGTTGTTCGAGGTGTCAATCAACAGGCCATTCCGGAAATTCCTGCCGGTGCGCGCACCGCCGAAAGAGTCGATGACGTATCCTCAATCCATCCAGATTTCAACGCTCGCCAGGGCCTGTCTCGAAGGCCGTCCCTTCGCATGGCAAGCGCTTGTGGACGAGTGTGCGCCGACCGTCGTCGAACTGATCGGGGAGTTGGACAGGCTGACCGGAACGGACCGGACGTCCGGGGAATTGGAAGAAATGGCGGCGCGGGTCTTTGAAGCCCTCCGCGCCGACAACCATGCGGCGATGCGCGAAATCACGCCCGAGACCAATGGCCGGATCTTTCTGGGCATTATTGTCCGTCGTGTCTTGCTGGCGCATGCCCATGCCAATCCGTCTGGCGCCCATTCGGTGCCCGCGGGATCCAGTGCACTGGCGAACAACAGCAAGAAGCATTAGCGGTCCCGACGCGTGGCGAAAAGGCATGGTATCCGCCTGCAGCCGCTTCCGGCTTGTGGCTAAACGTCGTGAGCGGCAAACAAGGAGCGTGGTTTAGCCGCACGCCGGAGCGGGTTGCCGGTATTGATCGTAGCGTTCCACTTCCGCTGGAGGGCAACCCGGCGCAGGCACGCGGGGGAGTGCAGGTGATGCAAACCTCGGGAAATCTCGCTTTGAACATGACCCGTAGCCGGCTGGCTGCGTTCGGCACGCGCCTGCATCGGCTGCGACAACGCCTGGCGGAAAGGCATGGTATCCGCTTGCAGCCGCTTCCGGCTTGTGGCTAAACGTCGTGAGCGGCAAGCAAAAAAGGGTTTAATCCTGCGCCGCCGGGATGAGCGAAACGGCACTCACGGATCACTGGAGCTCAAACCCGCGCAGCTGTGCCATCTGGGCCGGCATCGGTCGCGCGGCGGCGGAGCTGAGATCGCCCGACATGATCCTCTCCAGTCCGGCCGGATCCAGTGTGGAAAGGTCGACAGCCGGCACATCGGCGGGCGTGGGCATGTTCCATGTCACAGCCGGATCGACAAAAAGTTTGTTGATCGTATGCGTCTGCAATGAAATCGAGAGTTTGGTGGCCTGATTGCCGTTTCCCGCCAGGTTCAGCTCGACATGGCCCGGCAGGCTGGCACGAACTTCCGGGAAGTACCGGAAATCCGAGGACCTGGACCAGGCGACCAGTTGTCCGGCCTGATCGTAAATCGCCTGTTGAACCAGCCAGCCCCGACGGGGATCAATCGCCAGCAAGCGGTGAAAGGTTCCGGAAGGTGTTTCGGTTGTGCCGCGCAATTCCAGGAAGCCGTCGTTTCTCACAAAAGGCCCCTGGATATCGGACAGCTTTCCTGGGTCGATCAAACCGATGGCTTCGATCAGCCACTGCGGTTGCAGGGGAATCATCCGCTGGACCTGGCTGTTTCGGAATTCACCATGCCGGGCATAGTAGATCGCCGGTGTTTGCCCGCCGTAGGAAGACTTGTTGAAAATCCAGAAGCGCTCTTCGTTGGTTCCAATATCGATTCCCGTATCCGTCATGCCAAGGACGCCCGCCTTGAGGCGCAATCGGGAAGGCTGTTCAATCAGCAAACTGCCGCGAATGCCGGCAGGCATGCCATCCATGGTGATTCGAATATCGGATTCAAGTTGCCGAACCGAAACGGCATTGGCCCGTATCGTCTCCAGAAGCTGCGTTGACGCGGGAGTTTCTTCAAAGACGACCGGCGCCTGGGGAGCTGGCCGAAACATCGATTTCATGCTCGCGCAACCCGGGGCCAGACCGGCCAGCATTGCCGCAATCAGCAACCATTTGGCAAGGGCGCCGTTCCACACCACTGCCGCGCGCGAGAATCCGGATGGCGATGGCCGAATCATCGAGGGTTCTCTGTTGGGGGTTGATCGGTAAACAAGTGCCCGGAAAACTCCTGCTGAATCTGCTGTTGTTGTTCTTCACCGACTTCGACGACGCGAACACGAATGGTCTGGCGATCGGGATCGGAAAAGACCAGCCACGTGTTCCCTTCCGCGTCTGTCTCCTCGCCATCGAGCCGCAACAAACGCCGCCGAACCAGCAACATGCCCATCAACCAGGCTTTCGCTTCGCACCCCGGCGTCTCCCGCAACTGGCGAAAATACTCGCGGAGCACTTCGACAGGTGCCCAGTAAACGCGGTTTCCCGTGATCAGCGGGATGCGCGAATGCCACCAGCCGATCGTTTCGCCCGACGGGCCCTTCCATTCCTCCATTGACCAGTCGCGCCGCTCAAACTCGCCGGCGGCGCTGGCCGGCAGGGTGATCAGCTCCGAATAATATTCCTCGCCTGGCTTCAGTTCGCGCCCGCTGCCATGGCAACGCCTGCTGTTGCGTTTGATCTGGTAGTCGGTCATGGCCGAAGACGGTGAAATCGGGCGAAATCCGGCAAGGCGATAGGCAATCCCTGCCGGGGCCGGGACAATAGCGAAAGGAAGGTCTGGAAGTGAAGGCCATTCCCGGAAGGGAGAGAGAGAAGCTGAAATTGTCCAGAAAGCAGGCGACCTCCGGTTTGCTGGCATGATCGCTGGCAAGGCCGCATTCGATGTAAATTGTTCCCTTTACGCCGGCCCATGACTCAAGGATGACATGACTCCCCAACGCAATTGATCGAACCATTCTCGCGAGGATCTCCCATGAAGAATCACGACTGGAACCGACCGTCTGCCTTGCCATTGCACACGAAGAGGTCCTTTGGTTTCGAGCGGCTTGAAGACCGCCGGATGCTGGCGACAACGACCTGGGACCTCAACACGGCAACCGTCAACATCGCCTTTGATCCCGGCGAAATGCTCGTGACTGTCGGCAACGATGGAACGCATCTGACGGTCAATGGAGTTCTTGTTGATCTGCCGAAAGGATCGGCGTCCAAGCACATTGAGATCGGTCAGATCGAAAATCTCCACGTTATCAACGGCAATTTGGGTGGCGGTGACAACTTTGCAAAGAACTTTCCCGACCTGGTCTTTACCGACACCTTCAATTCGCTGAATGCACCCCTGTTGAACGAAATTTTTCTGTCGGGCATCGATCAGTTGCTGTTCAATGGATTTCTGGAAACTGGCGGCACGCTAACTGCGAACCTCGCCGGTCCGTCCAGTCTCGTTGGCCAGTCATCGGGGAGCACATTGATAGTGCGTGGCAAGACGGAAATAAATTTGCCGGGCGGCCAGGTTTTGCTGAACGAGCCCGCCAATGATTTTGGAGTCGGGATGATTCTCGAAATCGGCACGCCATCAGGCGAAAGCCATATCTCGGATGCCAACGGGCTGATTTTGGCAACGGTCGATGTCGAGGGATCATTGCATTTGCAAGCTCCGGTGATTGTCGACCTCGCAGGTGCGACCATTGACGTCGGCGAAACCCTTTACCTGCAGGGTGCAAACATCATCCTTGGCGACAGTGCCATACTGAGCGCAGCCAGCCTCAATGTCCAGGCGACGGGAACCGCGAACATCAGCATGATTTCAGACATGATTTTGACAGAGGTGAATTCAGCCGGCACGGCCATCCTCAGATCGCAAGGCATGATCGGCGATGTGGACAATGTGACGATCGGGATTGCAGGAGAGTTGCTGCTCGACGCCCGTGGGGGAATCAGTCTCGGCGATTCTGTCTCCCGGGAATTCAATGCCGGAACGCTTTTTGTGAGCTCCGGGGGAAACGTGCAGATAAGCGAAAACTCCGATATGGTCCTGTCCGGAGTGAAGGTGGATTCGGGCAATGTCATGCTCGTTTCGACGGGAAATATGACCGACATCCCGGAGGCGATTATCGAAGTCAGAGGCGATCTGGAACTTTCGGCAGACTCGATCGCACTTGGCAATTCTCCCATCGACTACTTTGTCGTGGGTCGCCTTCAGGTGCAATCCGAGGGGGCGGTGCTGATCTATGCCAATGGCGATTTGACAATGCACGGCTCAAACAATGCGTTCGATCTCACCTTGCATGCCGGTGGCGGGCACCTCGGCAACGCCGCGGGTACCAACACCGTGGCAGCCAACCAGGCGACGTTGTCGGGAGGTTCCGTGACTTTCGGGCTCGAGGGGAGTTTCAATGCGCAATTCCTGACTCTCCAGTCAGCCGGAAACGTTACGGTGAGAGAGACAGACAGCATGCTGCTGGTGGGAAACAGCACGGCGAACACTTTCCGGCTGTCGTCACATCTGGAGATCCGCAATGCAAACAATGCCAGCGTAGTCGCCAGACATCGCCTGGACCTGGCTGCAATGGTCGTGTCGATGGGCAATGCCAATGGAGATTACATCGAGTCCAGTTCGTTGCGTTTCACAGTGCTTGGCGCCATGAACTTGTCAGCGGATTCGGATATCCTGATCGTGCTGAACAATCAGGCGAGCACCCTGTCGCTCTTTTCGCCGGGGGTAATTTTCGACCAGCCCGGTTCCTCGATTGCCATTTCAGGGGCGACAGTATTCACCGGAACGGATGTTGTGATTGGCAACGACCCGACCGAGTGTTTTGTGGCAACTCCGGGAAATGTGATTGTCAACGCGTCGGGGCTGGCCAGCATCACGTACTGTTGAGAATGGCTTCCGGACAGACCCATGCAGGGACCGGGATAATGCGCCATGCCTGGCCGGGCAAAGCCCCGCTGGAATGTCGGCTCGCGCCAGGCTAGACTCCGTTGCCCGATTTTACCGGCCCTTTTGTTGATTTCTGGATCGTGTTTGTCCGACACGAGATTGCCGGTCTGGCGACAGGCATTCCCGAGGAATGATCACCCACAATGACAACGCTGACCTCTTCAACCTTGCGCTATTTCCCTCCGATGGGGGTTTACGAAACGCTGTTTCGTTTTATGGATGTTTGCAATTGCTACATGGGGGAACCGGGAACGCACCCGTGGGCCCAGGGCTTTCCGGTAACGACCCAGTTGCCCGGCGGGCCGGTCCTTCCCGGATCGGTGAGTTTTACCAGTCAGGACCTGAAATACCCTCCGGCTACCGGGATCCCGCCAATGTTGTCGGCGGTGCAAGGCTATTACCGTCACTTCTACCAATCGACGATAGCCCAGGACAACGTGGGGATCTTTGCCGGCGGCCGCCCGGGCATTTTCGCCTGCGTGGCATTTCTGCCAGACGACTACGAGATTCTCATCGAAGAGACAGAGTACACACCTTATTACGACCTGCTGGAGCTTCTCCATCGGCAATACCGGATCATTCCCAGCAATGAGTCCAACCGTTTCCGTCCTGGCCTGGAGGATTATCGCCAGGCCGCAGCGTCCGGCGATCCGGGAATGCGAAAGTTTTTTATCAAGAGCAACCCCTGCAATCCGACCGGAGTCGTTTGGGACGGCGATCGACTGCAGGAGTTTGTGACCTGGCTCATCGATTCGGGACATGGTGCGCTGATCGACGAAGCCTACGAGTTCTTCAATGAAAACGGACCCGCCAGCGCACTGCAGTTTATTCCCAACATCGATGAGACAAACCTGTTTGTTTCCGGCGCTGCGACGAAAGGCCTGCAGGTGCCGGGAATGAGGATCGGCTGGCTGGTTTCTTCCCGCAGCAACGTGGAGATCCTGAGAAACTACTCTTCGATTGCCATGGGAGGCGTTTCGCGACCTTCGCAACTTTACGTCGCCGGCCTGCTTGAGACCGCGCGGGTCACGCAAGCGCGGCAAGCGGTCGTCCGCTATTTCAACGAGCAAAGGGAGTTTTATCGCGCAGGTCTTGAGAAACTCGGAGTCGAGCTTTTTACCGGCAACGGGGGATTCTACCACTGGGCAAAATTGCCGGCGGGGATGAACGCCGATGCCCTGAACGAAAAGTTGTTTGCCCACAAGGCCGCGATTCTCCCGGGGCGGCTTTGCGACATGCACCGTCAGGGAGTTGATGGCGAGATGAACCGTTTCTTCCGTTTCTCGTTCGGGCCGTTGACGCCTGATTCGCGGGAAAACGACCTGGCCATACTGGCCCAGTGCCTCGGAAGCTGAATTCCTGCGAATCCGGCTGCCTGACGTTGCAGCATTATTTCCCCTCGGAGTAGTCCATCTTTTTCATCTGGTCGACCTCGTAAGTGCCGGTCACCAGGTTGTAGACGATTTTTCGGGCCACGAGATGGGCTTGCCGGGATTCTCCGGGCTTGCGGAACCAGAGTTCCGCCTCGCCGCGAGCTGGCGCTTCCACTGTCACCAGTCCATTCTTCTCAAAGTAGCTTATCCGTTCGGCGACGGCATCGAACTGGTTGCCACGGACGCGTGCATTTCCTGAAGCTGTCAGATCGACAACCGGTTTGCTTCCCACGGGAGTCCATTGGGCGACTTGCAGATGGTCGCAGTCGAGTACCATGCTGCGGCGGCCGTCCTGCTCCGTCACCGAGTCGGCCGGCACCTCGCCCCAATCGGTTGCATCCGTATACAAGACGTGCACGTCTCCGGAAAAATCCATTTTCCTCTGTTGCATGTTCCCAATGCACTGTTCGGCAAAATCAATGCGCACAAAATCTATCGAACCACTCCTCTTTCCTGACTCGGAAAATGGTGTTGCGGGGCTGTCCGGCGATCCGCTGCCGGCAGTCTGGCGAAGGATGACCGTTCCGTTGCCACGACATTCGGCATCGCCGGTTTCCACATCAAAAGTCACACGGGGGGCATACAACTCCTGGTTCGCGTAAAGCTTTCCGGCGGAATCATAGCGACCGAGGGCGACCCAGACCTGGCGGTTCGGATTCTCCTGCCATGACCCGGGAAAGGCGGCTTGTTGGGAATCGAGCGATCCCACCATCACCAGTTTTTCGACAGACGGCTGGCTGGTTTGACTGTTTTCTCTGGCCGACTGGAAATGGATGGGTTCGCTGAGGACGATGGAAAGTGCCGCGCTGGTGGTCGTCGTGGTTATGTTCTCACCTTGATCCTTGCTGGTCTGCCGGGAATGCGACTGAACAGCCGACTCAAAATAAAGTCTTGTACCGTCAAAAATCATTCCCCCTTTCCACAAGATGGTAATGACACCCGCGACGTCTGAAATCGACGGGCCTTCCTGCCCATTGGACGAGAAAGCTGCATTGGCTGCCAAAGCGGGCACTTCCTTGCCGGCTCCCGGAACCATTTGCATTTCACCTTCCCCGTCGATCCAAAGCCGATTGGCCGTCTGGTCCAGCCTGATTTCATTTCCGGTAAGCGCGAGGTCGCGAGCGTTGACGGTGGCAGGCCGGGAGGGAGTTCCGCTGACATGAATCCGGTTGAACTGGCCGGATTGGGTCATGCCGCGAAGTTGTTCACCACGAATTTCAAGTGCCGTTTCAAAATCTCCTGATTCTGTCCGTTGCTGCTGCTGGACCACGACTTCACCGTCGACGGCAAGTTCATCGACGACACCGGGATCGCGACCATCAAGCATCTTCAGTTGCAACTGGCGACCGACAAGCAGCGTCCGGCCTTTCCCGGCTTCTTCAGAAGCCGGCAGGGCACCCGGGGACAGTCCGGACGCTTGCGGAACATCGGGGGGAGGCGCCGAACGAGGTGCTGAGCCGTCTTGAGGTGCAGGAAGACTCTCCTGGGGCCGGTAACCGGTCGTCGTTTTCTCCGGGTCGGGCCAGAAGGCCGCTGCTTCAGCGCATTTTCCCTCGATCGTATCGGATCCAAGCGTGACCTGGCCCGTGGCAAGCAGCTTGGAGGGCAACAGGCCATATCGCCTGTTGCCGGACGCCGCCGACTCGGGAATCTGCCACATCCATAAATGCAGTTGGTCGGATGAAAGCCGCATGCCGTCCAGGTGTATCGAGGCCTTGTCCAGTGAAATTACTTTACGCCCTGACTCATCATCCTGGATGGCGAGGAGGTCGTTCCAGCGACACTCCATCGGCTTGCCGGAGCGATCGGCGATCTGCGTCAACACTCCTGGCCCTGAAATGTTGGCTGTTCCGATCCTTCCGTCATCCGTAAAGGTGTAGCTGATGTCCGGAGATTCGATCCGCTGTCCGTCCCGAACCAGAATCGCATTGGTTGCATTCGGGCCTCCACGCAGCCGGACAGTCCTGGTCGCGATATCGAAAAGCACATCATCGGCGGCCAGCTGGGCATTCATGGGTATCGAAGTCAGGACGACCGGAGAACCGGTAGCATGCAACATCGTGATCTCAGGAGCCGCGGGTCGTTTTGCGTCTGTCGCTTCTGTCCCGGCGTCGTCGTGCAGTTCAAAATGGACGGTCAGCTTCTGGCAATTGAGCTGGTTTTCCCGGTTTTCGCTTTCGATCATTACATTGTCGACAAATGTCGCGACGTTGTCGGAAAAATCCCAGGTGAGCGGGCCGGAACAGCGAATCCACAGCGATTGGTCGGTCGCTCCCAACAAGTCATTTTCCGAAGAATGCGATGGAGACTTTTCCGCTTCGGCCGCGCGATACAGGAACAGTTCATCGACCGAGCCCAGCTCGATCCGCTCGATTCCAGTAATATTGTTTTTTCCGGTTACTGCAGGAGTCGGGACAGGCAGATCGATCGTGATTCGTTTCCCCTTGCCATAGCTCTCCCCAAAACGAAACCTGCAGTCGTAGAGAGACATGATGCGTTCGCTGGATATCTGCACGTTTTCCGTCACCAGCGACAGTGCATCGCTGCGGCCTTCGCCGGTAGACGGCCGGAAAATCTGTACTTCGCCGGGAAGTATTCCGTTTTCCAGTCGACCCAGATCGCCCGACAGTGAAAGTGCCTTGTCGAATTTCAGCCGCGCACCTGATGGCGAACGGAGCACGATCGGCGGCAGCGTTTCCCCGGATTCCCCGGCCAGCTCCGGATCTGTTCTGGAGGAACGCGGGGACTTGAGAAGCATGGTCAATGGCTCAAGCTGGACGGATCCGTCCTCCGCAACCTGCCAGGTCTGAAACAACAACATGGCCTGAGGCGACTCAAGCACACTGCAATCGCCCCATTCCCATCCGTCGGGCGGGACCAGTCCGTCAAGTTTCTTCTTGAGCGATTCAAGAGGTACGGCGACTTGCGATTCCGCGAACGAGTGGACTCCTCCGACCGGCTTCCCTTCAATCAATGGTGCAATCAGCGCAACATAGACTGCAAAAGCTCCCAGAGTGGCAGCCAATGCCGTGATGTATCGGTAAAAAGCCGATGTTGCTGCCAATGGTCTCCATTCCTTTTCTTGCCACAGGCCTTACATGGCCTGTATCGCGATGTCAGTTGCCCCGGCCTCAGATGCCGGCCCCATACGTTCGTACGGCCTCCGACCATCGACCCTGTGATTTGAGAATCAGCTCCATGAGTTCCCGCACGGCCCCGCGACCGCCCGGCGCCCTGGTGACGTAATGTGCCTGCTCGCGCACTTCGTCAACTCCATCGGCCACGGATACGGCGAGGCCAACATGTGACAGGACGGAAAGGTCCGCGAGATCATCTCCGATATAGCAGACAGCCGGGAAAGTCAGATCCAGCTCGTTCATCACCTGTTGGGCGATGGAAAGCTTGTTCGTGACCCCCTGTCGAATCAGTTCAACGCCAAGCTCCGCCGCGCGAGCCCGTACGATGTGACTGTTGCGCGCGGTGATCAGCCCAAACTTGCCCCCCGCCAACATCCATAGCCGGATCCCCAGGCCATCTCGCACATGAAAGGTCTTGGTCTCGATCCCGTGATTGTCGTAGGTGATCCCGCCGTCGGTCAGTACGCCATCGACATCGCAAAGGATCAATTGAATACGGGATATCCGTTCATCAAGGGTCATGATTTCAGACAGCAGCTACCTTGTTATCCGGTCCCGATGCTTCGGGTGTGCGGAAAATGAGAACCCGGCCAGTCATTTGCCGGAACAGAAAAGATGCGATTCTAGTTCTGGCCCGCGAGGTCATCAACGCGAACAGGACGCTAGCGTTGGATGTTGGCCTCGTTTCGCCCGGGAAAAACAGCGACTCTCGGCGCCAAGGCGAGCCCGCATGCGATTCCAAGCAGGATCGGCCCGACCGGGCTTCCCGTGATTTCGGCCGCCCGGACGAAGATGCCTTTGCCAAATAATATCAGCAACAAGAGGGCAGCCACCAGCCGATCAGAATGGGCTTGCAAACCTCCATGGTCCGGCTTCCACAGCAAGACGGCAGGCAGGATCAGAAGTGTCAGGTCATAACTGTACAAATGGGGGGAAACCATGACCGTGACAAGTACGAGACTTGCCATGCCCCTCAAAAGCGAGCTCTCGGGATTGACGAGTGCCTGTCGCATCGATCGGATTCCCAATACCAGAAAGACCGCTGTGAGAACGACGGCCAAAATCCCGGCCAGGCGAGAATCCGGAATGAGCATATGCAACCCGCTCCAAAGCGAAAATCCATCGGTGAGCTTGTAGCCATCGGTCCGGACATAATCCCCCATCCCCTGGCAAACAGTTACGAAATCGGGAAGCAAACCCGGTTCAACAAACGTTGTGACAGCGACGACGGCGAAAACTCCGGCCGCGCAACTTGCCGCCCAGCGCCACTGACAGCTCGCGAGCAAGATAATGCCGACCGGCAAGCCCAGGTGCGGCTTGAAGACCAAAAGCGAGAAAACCGCCCCCGACAACGCTTTTTTTCCTTTATACAGCAAGGCCAGGGAAACGCTGAAAATCAGGAGCCACAAAGTTCCTTTCTGGCCCGTGCCGAGACTGAGCAGCACTGGCGGCGAAAAGCACGTCGCGATCAGCAACCACGGGTGAGCGCGGAAACCGGATGAAAGCGCCAGCAGCGCCCCGATAAGTGAAACGCCCATTAACGCCAGCCAGAGTCGTGCGGCCGGCAAGTAGGGGAGTTGCGAGAAAGGTGAGACGGCAGCGTACCACCAGGGAGGGTATACAGGAGGGAAATAACGATCCTCGCGCCAGCGGAAGGAGGTCACATGAGGGTCGTGCTGTATCGATCGAAACTCCCCTGCGTCGTACAACTGTTTTCGTTTTTCCGGGTTCAACCAGATCTTTCCGCCGACGTATTCTTGCAGAAAGTCGCCCCCGACTGGATGCTCGCGGACGCTATCGGCAGGAGTGATCCGGTAGCCGGGGGATGTGAAACCGATAATCAAGACCAGCAACAGAGGGACCCCAATCAAAAACAACAGCGCGCCAGCATTGGACGCTGTGCGGGGAGTTGACTGCAGGTTGGCCGGGGCCACGTCGCGCATGGTCGGAGGCAAGTGGAAGAGTTTGGCTCTTTAACATAGGTCCTGATTCAATCGAAAGAGGCCGGATTCTTCCGTCAATAACGATCACACGGGCTCAAAAGCCGTCGATTTCCGCGCCACCTCGTTTAACCGCGGGGCATCGCCCCGCGCGTCCCCTGCCCGCGAGGTCATCGCCCCGCGCGTAACGTCAATAGTTCAGCCCTGCGCGGCCCGATGGGCACGCGGTTAAACGCAATACCGTTCAACGAAGCATAACTACTGTCTGGACAAAGGTTTTGGTTAACGGTGGCTGGTTTCTGTGTTCGACGCGACATTTTTTCCAGCGGGACATTTTTCGTTTTATTACCCGCGGGTTGATGCGGTTGCTGCGTGTCGGGATTTGCTCCCGGCTAATTTCCCAAATTACTGCCTCGTACCACCGGGAAAAGCTGGCCCTGCTGCTTGTGTCGCATTCGGGCAAGCGGGTCCTGATGATCTGAAAT
>WPCK01177407.1_pt1 | contig 49486 bp, 52 predicted proteins | sample 5399851 | NCBI WGS metagenome assembly WPCK01 (sample SAMN12869471, study PRJNA574797) | sludge metagenome | isolation source: wastewater treatment of pH11 | place: China:Beijing | collected 2019-05-20
GCAGCATCCGAAAATAATGTATTTTGGGAACTTTGGAGAGATCTACCTGAAATGTATGTGGATGGGGTCAAAGTTGACTACCAAGTGAACTCTGTAAAAGAAATTAATGAAGATGGTTCTTATACTGAATATGGAGAGAGCCCAAAACTATATTGGTTTGATTTTGATTATATTGATGTTGAGGGTGGTTTGGGACCGGATAAGTGGTTTCATAGTAAAGGTCCTTATGATGGCTACTTTAATTATGAATGTGTTTTATTTTACGTGGATGGACTTTACCGCGAAACGGTACAATTTGAAATTGAATATGAAATGACCAATGCTGCCTTAAGATATGGTGATGCTTCGGAACTCTATCTTGCAATCTTCAGTGGCGAGAGTGTCCATCATTTAACCCATTTTAAAGGTGAAATTCTTTTTCCAATTGAAATAATGCCCAGCGCAGGTAATTATGATGCATATACGTATGGTACCAATGCCGATGAATTTGATTTTATTGAATCAACTACCTTAAATTCGGGTTATCATACTTTCTCATTTGAATTGGATGAAAGTGAACTTAAGTTTAGACCTTATAATGAGTATATTGAATTTGCGTTGATTGCGCATGGCGATGACAAACATATCTTTACTCAAAATGCCTCCCAGAATAATTATACAGATGAAAATATGCTGCCAAATATTCAATCAGCCCAAGATGCATATGAAAACTTGCCTATTGAGGCACATAAAAATAAGATGACTCTGGTATCCATTACATCAATGTTGACGCTTGTAGGCTTGTTGGGGGCATGGTTCATCAATCACTACATTAAGAAACGATATAAGATGTATCAATCTGACTTATCCATTGATTATTTCAGAGACATTCCTTCTGAATTGGACGCAAACCTTGCTCGGAAATTGGTTTTTAGTAAACATGCTGATAAGGATGATTTGGGCGATGGCTATGCAGCCGCCATGTTGAGTCTGACTTATAAGGGCTATGTGACATTGGTTAAATTTGATGAACGTAAGGATTGGAGCAATGCGAATACCTGTATCCAGCTAAAAGAACTTACAGAAGGCATGCCTACCTTGACTCAAGTAGAATCTATCTACTATGAGTTAATCAAACGCCACGTCAACGTGAATCCAATCACGCTTAAGTCCTTTCAAGATAAAGTATCCAATGATTATGAATATACAACTAAGTTTGTGTCTCGGGTTAAAAAAGAATTAAATCAATCCGCTGTAAAAGAAAATTATTTCCAAAACCTCAAGTATAAAGCACCCAGAAAGATGATGCGGGGTTGGGCAATTTTCTTTATCATCATCGGAATTTCAACCATGATTATCGGTAACTTAGTAATTTATAACACACGCCTGGATTTGGGTTATGGAGCCTTCTTTATTTTGGGTGGTGGCTTGATTCTATTTGGAATCGGTATGATTGTCATTTCTAGAAAATACATTCTACTCACCCAATTTGGTGAAGACGAATATGTGAAGTGGTATGCGCTCTACAACTTCTTAAATTCAGAAACCTTAATGAAAGAAAGAACAGTGGTTGATTTGGTTATTTGGGAACAATATCTCATCTATGCTACAGCATTTGGGATTTCAGATAAAGTCATTAAAGCACTTAAAGTACGTGCACCCGAAGCCTTTATTCAAAGCAGTCCCATACTCTATCATTCATCGTTTAGAAGTCATAATTTCTATAGAACTTCCAGTCGCTCATTCACAAGTGCAACCCGAAGCGCAACCTTTAGATCATCCAGTGGAGGTCATGGTGGCTATGGTGGGGGCGGTCGCGGTGGCGGCGGCGGTGGCGGGGGTCATTAAAAAAAGGTGAAACATGGTTAAAATAGGAAGAGCATTATCATGCAGTGTGATAATGCTCTTTCTTATAAATTCAATGAAATTTATCTTTTTTGGGTGGTTTTGGAATGTCAATTAACTTGGGTTCATTGAAGCCATCATGAAGATAAATGGCGATTCCTTTATTTTGGAATTTATAGAATATTTTTTTAAGGTCTCTATGAATCTTGTCAGATCGTACCCAAATCTTTGTGATCCCTTGTTTTAAGAAGAACTCAGCAGATGGAATATCTTGGTCATAGAGATCCCATGAGTTATCAAAAACAGCGGGCGTCATTTTATGGCGTACCAAACGGTTTGTGTCCAGTAGAAATGCTGGAAGTGCTGAATCACTAATTTGAATCGTCTTTAAGAGATCTGTGGCCCATCTTAAGGTTTCTTGGATACTGTGGTTATCTACCAAAGCCATCGCATTTTCTTGTGCAAGCGTACCATTATATAAAGGGATGGGGCGTCTGTTTTTTTGAGCCAGGGCCAGCCCTTCTAAAATGGCATCACTTCCTGGTAAATCAATGAAAATGGCGGTATCCTTATCTAACGTATAATGAATGGGTTGGATGCGATGATTGAGTTTTGAATTGACTTTATCGATTCCAATGAATAAAAGGGGACGGACCCATGGGTACCAAGGAGAAGTTAGGGGTGCCCATATTTTATAAATTTCTTTATCGTTCATGTTGTCTCCTTTTTGATGATTACAGGAATGTCTTGCGCAAAGGAATCAATCCTTGGGGTGGTATTCATCCTGGCATAATATCCACCATGTTTGCCATCAACATAATAGGATCCAATACAGACATGATACGGAATATCATCTGATATCAGGGGTTTGCTTTCAAACTTCTTTTGGGCGATATATTTTTTCGGATGTTTTTTTACATCTTTTAATATTTTTTGGTATTCATCATCCCTACAGGCTTCTTCTATACCAATGCCTTCACCTACGCGTCCCCAAATGGGTTTGTAAATATAACCCGGCTTTAGTTCTTTTGATGGGCGTGTCTGAGGTAAGAGTTTTTTCCAAAGTGTTAAATCCACGCCCAACGCTTCTAAATCCTCAAAGATAAATGGGAACGTCTTGGATTGTGTGTAGATGGCGATGGGGTGGTTGTTGGAGAGGGTTGTAGTGTTGAAATATCCAGACCAATGTTTGGGTTTAATGTCAACCATCCATTCTAAAGGTGCAAATCGGATGATGCCATCAATCAATCCTTCATTTTGATCAAGGATTGAGAAAGCTTGGTTACTTTTGAAGTGTAGGTGGTCTGCTGCCCCATAACAAACATCATATCCTGTTTCTTTCAGTGCATCACCCAAGTATTGCATCACCTGTCTATCATCACTATAAGAAGTACAGTGGACCATCATGAGTCGTTTACCAAGCGGAAGTTTTTTCTTGATGGCTTCAATTATGGTTTGACCAAAACTTTGAAAATAATACGAATCTGGATTCTTTAATGTATTGAGGGCGATTTGGGGCATGAGGGATGCTTCCGCAAAGCCCCCGGGAACATCTGAATTCACTTCTGAAATAGCAAAACCATCCGTCGTCGGATGAAAATCAAAGCGCATTAATCGAATGTGTTTTTCCTTTTCGTAGTTATCCATTAATAAAACATCTTTTCGCAATTTTTTGGGTAATACCAAGTGTTTCACCAAGTGCTGATTTTTATGAATGACGTGTTCAGCTGCTTCAGTTTCCAACCCCAATCCTATCGTATACGCTTTGAGTAATTGGTGTTCAGCTTCACTTAAAACAAGAATATGCTTAGAGACCGTATGATTATCTAAAAACTGTGGATCCCACTTATATCCATCAAAGATGACACTGAATCGGTAGTCATCATACTTTGCCGGATCTATTTTTATTAATTCCATGTCTTATACCTAACTTTCATCTATGTTTATACTATATCAAAACAAAAAAAGGGAATGCAAATTGTTTTTCAAATATGATTGTGATACTATTTTTTTAAAGGAGATACTGGCGATGATAAAATATATAGTAATTGGATTGGTTGTGTTTGTGGCTCTTTATGTGCTGGCGACCTATAATACGTTGGTCAAAAGAAAGAATATGGTTTTGAATCAAAGAAGCCAAATTGATATTGAACTTCAAAGACGCTTTGATTTAATTCCCAACTTGGTAGAAGTGGTCAAGGGTTATGCGAGTCATGAAAAATCAACTTTAGAAGATGTGGTCAATGCCAGATCCAACTATTTGGCATCAGGCAACGATACTCAAGAAGCCCTCCAAGCGGACGCTCAATTAACAACGGCACTTTCTCGACTTTTTATGTTGGTGGAAAGTTATCCGGATTTAATGGCGAATACCAACTTCTTGAATCTTCAAAAAGAATTGGCCAACACCGAAAAGAAAATTGCATTTTCAAGACAGTTTTATAATGATTCTGTGAATAAAATGAATAACATGATTCAAATGTTTCCGTCCAATGTGGTTGCAAAACTCTTTGGCTATAAAGCAGAGCCATTCTTTGAGACTACCGATAAAGAACGCGCAAATATTTCAATTGATTTATAACAAAAAAGAGGGAAACCTCTTTTTTATTTGATTAAACGTTGAATGTTGAAAGCAAAGTAAAGAATTAAGAAAAATAATGTATGGAACAAGATGAATCTCAAGAAGTTAATAAAGGATCCTTTTTGTTTGAAGTGATTGAATAGTTTTTTAATCATTTGAATGGGATGCACAATATCCCACGAGTTTAATCTAATCTCTCTACCCACAAAAATACCAATTGAAACAAGAATAAACAGTCCAATCGCAATGGCTGTTAAGTATACATGATCACTTAGGGAAATCGTTTTGGGATCAAAGTAAATTAAATAGAATAATTGAATCATTAAAATATTTACAAGTAAATTTAAGATGCCAGATAAAGCGAAGGATAAGATTGAAATGATGTCATACCACATGGGGACAATATCGCCGTCCTTATCACGATGGTTTAGGTTAAGTTCCGTCACCAAGTATCCAGAATTGGGTAAGAGAAGTAGCCATGCTATAAAACCCAAAATGACCAACACATTTGAAAGTGATAGCATCCAATGGATTTTAAAAGAGACGCCGAGATATCGTAAAAAAAAGAAAATGGTCATGTTGAGGGTTAAGGCTAAAAAGGGTAAGACGGATAGTTTAAAGTTCCAAATCATGGGAGCATAGAGTTGGGTTTTAAACAATTTGGGTCTTACCAAAATGGTAAGCAATGCGAAGAGGTTAAAGAGTAGGGTGGTTATAAAGAAATTTAGCATGGTATCACATCCCTTTCTTTGTATTATAGCAAATTATACGAAAAAAAAGCAGAATCAGTCTTCTGCTTCAACAATCTTTTTGACAACTTTTATAAAGTCTTGTTTCATGAGGTTTGCGCCAAAGAGTGCTGTACCAGGTTCTAAAATACGACCTTCTTTGAGTTCGCCCAAATTTAGTGGATCAAATCCAAGGTCAATAATGATTGTTTCAAGGGTTTCTTTGGCATCTAAATCATTTGAGGCATACGCAATGACTTTGGGTTTATCTGAATGACTTTCATATTCTAAGTCATGATAACCCATGTGGTTGAAAGCTTTGATGACGTGTTTTGAATTCAATACTTTTCCAACCAATTCAGAAGAGGATATGGAAGTGTCTTGGGGGATACGTGTTAAACCATCTACTTCTTTCCAATAGTTCATCGCATCAATGATAATTTTGTCTTCCAAGTATTCAGTAGGGATGGTCTTCATTTTACTTAAGGGCAAAGCCAATAGAATAATATCGGCTTGCTTGGTTACTTCGACGTTGGTAAGGGGTGTGGCACCGGGGACTAAAACTTCAACAGTTAAAGCAATCTTCTCAATAGACTTTGAACCTGCAATTAAAACTGGATATCCTGCTTTAATAAAAAGTCTTCCCAAAGAAGTGCCCAGTTTTCCTGCCCCTAAGATGCCAATCGTTGGTTTATGATTCACTGAGTAATTCCTTAACACGTGGAATGACCACTTCACCATAAAGTTGAATGGTTTTAAAACGATCTTTTTGTGGTTGACCACCCATACCATAGATTAAGTCAAAACGACCAATTCCCATTTCTTTAATGACCCTTGCCAGTTTTTGAGCTACCGTTTCAGGACTTCCCACAAAGTAAGCACCATGATCTACTTCATACTGGAAGCGGTCTTTGGTCATTACAGGCCAACCCCGTTCTGATCCTAGGATGCGATGTGCTTTTGAGTAATACCTCCAAGCAAGCTCAAAGGCTTCTTCATCAGTATCCGCAATAACACCATGAGAATGAATGCCTACTGGATGATTGGGTTGATTGTATTGTGCTGTAGCACGTTCATATAAATCAATATAGGGTTTAAAGCGTCGGTGTTCGCCGCCAATAATGGCCAACATGACCGGGAATCCATACTTCGCAGCACGAATGATGGATTCAGGTGATCCACCCACACCCACATGAACATCCAAACGTTTGGATAAAATGGGATACACTTGGGTGTCTTCTAATGATTGGGTAAATTTACCTTCCCAAGTAATGGGCTTACCATCGAGTAATTTATGGAACATTTCTAATTTCTCTTCAAAAAGTGCATCATAGTCTTCTAGATTAAAACCAAATAAAGGGAAGGATTCAATGAAGGATCCGCGGCCCATCATGACTTGTGCCCGTCCATTACTGAGCGCATCTAAAGTTGCGAAACGTTCATAAACACGCACTGGATCATCAGAGCTTAAGACGGTCACACCGGTTCCTAAAATAATGTTATCAGTTACTTGGGAAAGGGCAGCTAAGACTGTATCAGGTGCAGAGATGGAATATTCTTCACGGTGGTGTTCACCCAAAGCCACCACATCAATGCCTAATTTATCGGCAAGTTTTACTTCTTCCACAATCATTCTTAATGACGCTTCATAACTGATGGGTTCAAGCGTATTATCATCCAGTGCCAATTCTCCAAATGTATCGATTCCAAATTGTATGTCTTTCATAATTTTATACCTCACTTCTATCTTCTACATTATAATTTCGAATTCGAAATAATTCAACAAACTTGCTCACGCAAAGAAAAAGCATGCTTTTCAGCACGCTTTAACGTCTGGGTCCTCCATAGTTTTGTCCAGATTGGGCAGCACCATACTCATTGATAGAGGTGAGGGTGTCAGATAGGATGAAGGATCCCGTTTGAGAACCATCAATCCAAAGTGTATACGATTGATTTTTGATGAGTGCATCAGAACTAAAGACAACTGAGGAGAAAGATTTTTCTGATGTCAATGCAATCACGACTTGGTTATTTTCATCCAGGATTTCAATCGTAGTGTTTTCCGAATGGGTTTTGTTGGTTTTAATTTCCAGTACATTTTGAGTGGAACTGTTTGATAGGGATTGACTCATACCACCACTACCATAGGCGATTAAATCACCACCTGTGATGATCCCTTCACCATCATAGTCAAGGGCCCCATTGCCGGCACCAGATGGACCATGGACAAGCACAGTGCCACCTTTGATATACAAGTTTCCATTGGCATCGATGCCATCTCCTTGTGCGTAGATGATAACCATACCCCCATTGATGGTAATGGCATGATCACCCCCAGCGAAGAAGTCACGGGGATCTTTAGCAGTATCATTGCCACCTGCTGCATTGATCCCATCGTCTGATGAAACCAATGTTATCTCACCATTATGGATGGTAACATTGGATCCTTCTAAACCCTCATAACTGGATTCAATGTCAATGATACCATTCTTGATGGTTAAATCTTCATCTGCATGGATGGCATCATCTTCAGAGTTTATTGTGAATTGACCGTTATCGATGGTGATATTTCCATTGGCGTGAAGGCTATCGTCGATTGTATTGAGGGTGTAGTTACCATCCATGATGGATAGATCCATTGAGACCAACCCCTTTTCTTGACTGGTGATGTTAAAGGTTCCATCTTCAATCAGGAGATAATCTTCTGCCTGAATGCCATCGCCCTTAGCTTCAATATTATACGTGCCTCCATAAATTTCAATCCAACCCAAGTCTGTATTGTTGGCTTGGAGTCCATCCACTTGGGCAATTAAATTATAGGTTCCATCTAAAATCGCAATTCCATCACGACCCCGAATTGCATCATTAACTGCAGTAATTTGATACGTCCCAGAAACAATCTTTAGGACATCTTTGGATAAGATTCCATGGCTATAAGTGGCATTTATATTTAAAGTTCCTGTCCCATTAAGGCTCAGGTCGGCTTTACTATAAAGGGTTGCGTTGGGTTCATCGTCGTTGGTATACAGTGTATAATCCGTACCATCTGTTAAGGTGTTTTCATCAACCAAAGTGATGACTACTTTTTTGGCGTTGCGTACCTCAATGGCTGGACCGGTGTTATTTTGAATGGTAACCCCATCCAAGATAATATGAACCAAAGCATCTGTAGCGACATAAATTTGGCCGTTATCTAGCGTACCCTTAAAGACATAGGTTCCAGCTTCAGTGATGGATACTCTACCATTTTTGTAGGTTAAATTGCTTTCAGTTTCTATATGATCATTCAGTAAGCTCACTTGAATGCCGTTTGAAGCATCAGTATTTAAATCATCGGCATCGAATTCTTGGGTTGTGGTATTCGCATCATCGGTTGAAATATCGACCACAGTGTTATCTTTATCAGTACAACTGATACACATGAGTATCAGTAGGCATGCTGTCCATAGTTTCTTCATTTTAAAGTTCCTCTTTTCCGGATGGGACTTGGCCCAAAACAATGTTGAGATTGCCATTTCTTACACGAATCGCATCTAGAAATTCTTTGGTAGATTCATGCTTATTTAGCGTGATTAAATAACGCAGCTCAAACATGCTACCCATGGCTGTGGTTTTAACGCGGGTGAGTGTAAAGTCGTCTGTGTATTGTGTGAGTATGTCATCAAAGATGCCTTCGTAATCTAGATTTTCAGGGATGATAATCCGTAGCTCTTTTTGTGAAGTGGGATTATTCCCAAATTCAGTAAGATAAATTAAGAGGTTCATGAGTGTCGCAATTAAAAGTACAAATATACCAAAGACCACATGCCCCATCCCATTGGCCAATCCCAAAGCCATGGCTAAGAATATATTGGATATATCTCTGGCCGTTCCGGCTATGGATCTAAATCGAATCAATCCAAAGGCACCCAAAATCGCAACTGAGGTGCCAAGGTTTCCATTGACCATCATGATGACGACTTGGATTAAAAAGGGCAGTATCATGAGTGTCGCAATAAATCCTTTTGAATAGTTGTTTTTGATCATATAAGTTTTTGCGACCACCCATCCCATGAGGATGGATGTAGCACTCGCGATGAGGACACCACTGGTACTTATTGATTCTGAGAATAAACTGGTAAACATTTTAAATCACTCCTTCGTTGTGCATATTTATACTACATGCTTTATATTTTGAATAATGTGTGGGATATATTTGGTTTGTATTTAGAAAATCAACCAACCATAAAGGGAGGCTGCCACATGTTTTAATCTCCATGACCATTTGTTTATAGGGGGTGATGTCTTTAGACAAAGGATGGGTGCTTAGACTCACGGCTTCATTTCGATACAGAATATTTTGATCAAAGGTGATTCGAAATGATGAATCATCAATGCCCACAAAGGCATGTCTTAAATAGGAAATATAAGGCATGGGTTCTAGATGGTATCTATTTTTTAGCCAAGCAACTTCATTGAAAACTTGGTTATTGCCCGTGATGCCATCATTGATATAGTGTTCATAAGAAAACGTTGTACGACGTTTATAAACAATGCTACTGCTCTTTTTCTTGATTTCAACAAATACCTGACTGTCTTTTGTGATTTTATTGTAAGTGCGTACGCGCAGTTTTTCTTTATATTCTTGTTTATCTAGCGCAGACTTTAAAAAATCATAATTGGGTGTGTCATAGTAGATGTTTTGGATTAGGCTTTCATAATAAGTATCTTTTTTTAGTTTATCTTTGTTTTGATTTAAGAGTATATGCATCATACTTTCAGAAATGAGATATTTTTCTTCAAAACGTTCAAATACTTTTTTAACCATCGTGAATCCTCCTTAACAAAACTAAGTTTATTCCTTGAATGTGACACCTTTCTGAACGCTACGAGAATAAAAAAAGAACTTAACTAAATAAGTTCTTCAGGCAAGATAAACCAAAATGTGCTTCCTACATTTTCAGTACTATCAACACCGTATTCAATCGCTTCCATTTCGAATATGCGCTTGACAATCGATAAACCCAATCCCGAACCTTGTTTGGTACGGTGATGTGTATTTTTACTGCGGTAGTAGCGATCCCAAAGATGGGGTAAATCATCCTTTGCAATACCAACCCCTTCATCGATAATTGATATCTTGAGTTTATCGGACTGTGTTTCAAACTTCAGTTCAATCTTTTTATCACTTTCAGTGTGGTTGATGGCATTGCTGATTAAGTTATAAACGACTTGAATTAAATGGGTTTTATCACAAGTTACGGTATATTCTTGGTCAGGATTGAATGTGATACTGTGGCCTTGTGCTTTAAAGCGATCCAATACGTCAACCATGACTGTGTTGATATTAAAGGTGGTTGGATTGCTTTTTTTAATGCGTGATAAGTCCATCATATCTTTAACCATGGTACTGAGATATTGTGCCTCGCGTTTGATGAGGTTGATATTGTCGTGGGTTCTTTCTTCTGGAATGTCTTCCATCAATTCAGCATAGCCCAAAATCATGGTGAGTGGGGTTTGAAGGTCGTGGCCTACATTTCCCAATAGTTCATCCTTCAGTTCTTGGATTTGGCCCAAGTCATCTTTCATTTCATTCAAGGCTTTTGAGAGTTCTTCAATTTCTTGGAAACCCGATTCATCAAATTGGACTGAGAAATCACCGGAGCCCAGTTTCTTAACGGTATCATTTAATTGCGTGATGGGTTTGGAGACTTTCTTAGAGATATAAATAGATAAAATCAAGGCAACTAAAATTAGGATGCCTGTAACGATAAAGAGTTGGATGGTGAGTGTGTTGACGGTCGCATCAATGGGTACTAAGTTTGCTTGTACAAATAGTACCAAATCATTGCTCAAACGCACCGCATAACTCATGGTTTTTTGGCTGATACCCATACCATCAAAAGTAATTTGTACCCCATCCACAGTGGCCGCTTCAAAGATACGTGCCATCTCTCTTGCTGGAACAAAGGGAACATCGGGGGATTGCATGCTTTGAGATTCCCCAATTACAGTGCCATCGCGTAGGATTAAGCGAATGTGGATCTCATTATTGCGGGCATAGGCTTCTAAGTCAACGTCGCGGTTGTCTTTGATATCGCGTTGAATGTCGGCAATCATATTTTCAATGGCATTACTTTTAATCATGCGATAAAAATCATCTAAGAAGACAATCTGAAAAAGCCAAAGCAGGGATACCAAGATACCCACAAAGGCAATGAAGTAGCGAAACAGTTTTCTTTGTATGCTATATTTTTTCATCAAAACGATATCCCACCCCTCTAATGGTTATAATATATTGACCATAGTCACCCAATTTCTTTCGCAAACGCTTGATATGGGTATCCAGTGTTCGATCGTCACCATAAAAATCAAAGCCCCAAACTTTATTCAAGATTTGATCGCGGGTGAGTGCCAATCCTTTATTTTTAACTAAGTAGGTGAGTAAATCATATTCCTTTAAAGCCAAAGCAATAGGTTGGTTATGGATGCTTACTTGGTGTTTACTAAAATTGATATTGAAGTCTTTGAATACATAGTTTTCTTCCATTGATGTTGTTCGATTTAAAATTGCATGGATACGGTACATTAATTCTTTAGGTGAAAAGGGTTTGACTACGTAATCATCGACCCCCAGCTCAAAGCCATGAAACTTATCAATTTCTTCACCCCGTGCCGTCAACATGATGATGGGGATTTTGGAGTCTTCTCTAATGCGTTTTACTAAGGAAAACCCATCCATATTGGGCATCATTAAGTCCACGATTAAAAGGTCGAAATCATTAAATTCGATGAGAGAGAGGGCTTCATAGCCATCTTCGGCTTCCATCATGGTATGGCCTTCGTTTTTTCCATATTTGAGGACGAGTTCTCTAATTTTAGGTTCATCATCCACGATTAATATTTTGAACATATGCATCACTCCAGTTTGATTTAAACACGTTTATGTGTCTTCCATGTGTCTTTATTATAATGTATTTTTGTGGGTGAATGCTACTATTTCAATAAAATGTCGTGTTGATGTATTAATTCTATGATACAATTATTCATAAGAGGTGATTTTTATGTTAAGTGTTAGAAATTTAGTCAAAAAATATAGTAAAACCATTGCGTTAAAACATGTCAGTTTTCAAGTTCCATCTGGAGAGATTGCAGTTTTATTGGGACCCAATGGGGCTGGCAAATCGACAGCCATCAAATGTATTACAGGCTTGGTTCGCTATGAAGGAGAAGTCTATATTGAAGAGCATCTCAATAAAGATTTAGACGCAAAAAAATCCTTTGGGTATGTACCTGAAATACCTGCGATGTTTCCTTTATTAACCGTAAGAGAACATTTAATATATATGGCCAAAGCTTACCGTAAAGAAGTCAGTGATACGACCATTGATGCCCTTTTAGAACGCTTTGAACTCTTAGACAAACAAGATAAATTGGGCAGTGAACTCTCAAAAGGTATGATGCAAAAAGTAAGCATTTCATGTGCCCTTTTGGTTGAACCCAAGGTCATTGTTTTTGATGAACCGATGGTGGGATTGGATCCTAAAGCCATTAAGGAACTCAAATTGATTATAAGAGAACTCAAAGAAAAGGGGACAACAGTCTTAATCTCCACCCATATGTTGGATATGGTGGATGATCTTTGGGATATGGTAATCTTGCTTGACCAAGGAAAAACATTGGGTTTTTTTCATAAAGATGAGATGGATAATGAAGATTTGGAAACCTTGTTCTTTGGTTTAACGGAGTCAAACCATGCATAATCCAACACTTTATCTCATTGTGACCACTTATAAAAATACTTTTAAAAAATGGTTGAGAAATCCTTTAAAATTTTTGGGTGTACTGATTTGGATGGGATTTATTTTATGGGGATTCATGCAGTATCCAGAGCTGTTATCGGGTTTTGGGATTGTCACACCCCAAGGTTTTGTGGCATTGCTATCCATTTTTAATATATATATGAGCGGTCCCAGTCTTTTAACCTATTTCAAACGCAAAGGCATTGTCTTTACCCATGCCGATGTTAATTTGGTTTTTCCAACGCCCATTTCACCTAAATCGGCGCTCATTTATGGATTATCTAAAACGATGATTGTCAATATCCTATTTACAATTGCGATGTTTGTGGTTGGCGTGGTTGGCTTTCATATTCCAATTTTATCAGCCATTTTATATTATGGATTGAGTCTTTTGATTGGGGATGTGGGTGAGTATGCCTTGGCAACCATCTTCTATGGCTCTGAAACATTGAGTGATAATTTTAAAAAAGCAATTCGTTATGGTGTGTATGCCTTAATGATGGTTGTACTGCTTTGGGTTTCAATTACGTTTATGAATGAAGGCATCTCAAAAGAAGTAGTCTATGACATTTTGGGTCACCCAATCATCCTTTTAATACCCCTTATTGGTTGGAAGATTGGTCTTGCTCATTTTGTAATCCTGGGCTATACACCCATACGCTTAATTTCAACTCTCTGCTTTGTTTTTGGAAGTCTTGCCTTATTTGTATATGCTAAAACCATGAAAATGAGGGGTGACTATTATGAAGATGCGCTCACATTTGCAGATGACTACCAAATTGCTTTGGATAAAAGTTCAAAAGGCGGGCTTGGCTTTGTGGGTAAAAAAGAGAAAGTTAAAAAAACCAAAACAGTTTTAAAAGGTGCAGGCGCCTCTGCTATTTTTTATAAACACGTTTTGGAGTTTACCAAAAAACATCGTTTTCCCATTCGCTATCGAGATCTGCTTGTTTTAATGGTTGGATGTATCTTGGCTTATTTTATGAAGGTAGAACCTTTTGAAAATATGAAGGTCATCATGCCCCTGGCGCTTATGGGTTTTCAACTTTACTTCAAAAACATTTTCAGTCAAATCCTACAATGGCACTATGATTTTGATCATTACTTGATTTATCTCATACCCGATAGCAATCTTAAGAAAGTTTTCTATGCAACATTAATTACACATTTAACTGGACTCATTCAAACAGTCTTCTTATTTTTGCCGATGGGCATTTATTTAAGATGGCCTATTTCCCATTTACTGTTATCCATGCTTTTGATGACGCTATTAAGAGCGGCCAGTCTTTATTTCTCGATATTCTTCAAGGAAATTATTGGTTCTTACTTGGGTAAGGTTTTAGAAGGTTTTGTTTCAATGTTGAGTGAAATGGTCATATTGGGAGTGCCACTCTTAATTATTGGCATATGGGTCAGTGTGGCCCCTGATTATGCTTATGTTGCTTATGGTGTTTTGTCTGTTTACTATATTGTTATTTCATGTATCAGTCTGATTGTGATTGGTCGTGTATTGACGCATACTGAATCTATTGCAAAATAAAAGTGATCACATTGAATCACTTTTTTTAAAATATCTCAAAGACCCATCAACCCAATACATGATTGTCCATACCATGAGTACCAGTGCTAATAGTCCAAAGATATAGCCAGGGTTTCCGAAGATTGATTCTAAGAAAACCAAAGGGGAACCCGGAGAGGGTGTATTGATAAATAAGAAATTGGTATTCCATAATTTATTGATAGCGTAAATGGGAATTGCAAATAAACCCAGGCCACCGAAGATATACAGCAAGTTCTTTCGGTTGGGAATTAATTCGCCGCTTGTCAATAAGACTGAAACATAGGCCACCATCAAACCGTGGATAACCCAACTGTGGATGTAAAAGTAATTAAAATGAATCGGTGTGTTCCAATCGGGAAATAATAAAGCGGCTACGGCACCTGGTATGACCAACATAAATAAAGCATCGTCTAGGAGCTGTGTTGGTTTAAATGCATGGATAAAACAAAGCACAATTCCAATTGAGCATAAGTGTAAGGGGACATCTTCAAAGGTGAACGCACCCATAAAGATGAGGAAAAGTCTTCGGGAATATTCTAAAAAGAAGATTAAGGTTCCAAAGTATTTCCTAAAAAGATTACGCTGATGCGTGGATAATTTTATATAAATTTGAATCAGTATTAAGTTGCATATAAATATGGCCAGTAGCCATGTGAGGTGTACATTCCCAAATATTTCAAAAGGGATCCGACCTCCTTGTTGATCGATTGTTTTAAAAAAGTCTTCCAAAAACTTGCCCTCATTTCTATTTCATACATATATATTATAATATTATGATTTGACTGTCTAAGTATTTTTTATTAAATTTTTGCGCCACAAGATTTACAATACGTTGCGTCTTCATCATTTAAAGTACCACAAGACTGACATTTTACTTTTATCTGAATGTCTTCTTTATTTGTGTTTATTTTTTCAACCACATCACTGACCATTTCACCCAACATATTGGTGTGGGGTTTGAGGTCTTTTCTAGCGCGCTCAGGATCTAATAATATACCTGAACCTGCGGGTCCCAAGCCTCCCAAAGACCTTAAAAAGGATCCAAAACCAATGAAGATGATACCAATTACAGATCGGGGCATGGAATTAAATGAGGCATCAAAATCATCACTGAAGAAAGTGAAAAACACCGAAATAAAAAGAACAATGCCAACAACAACCAACACATTTCCAAAGTAAAAGACAACTTTTCTACCTGTAGAGATTTTATTTTTATCCATTTTAGCTAAAACCTTCCTTTTTCATTTATTATAGCATGTATAAGGTATAATGAAATCAAAAAAAAAGGGAGCCTTATCATGCAAATTCTAGTAGAATTCATACTTGAAATCGTAGTGGAAGGGTCGTATTATGTTTCGACCACAAAATCTATTCATAAGAAAATTCGTTATCCCATCGCTGTTATTACTGTTTTGATTTTAGCTGCTGCGGGTGCGGGTGCTTTTTGGTTTGCGTATATTTCTTATAAGCATTCGATCTTATTAAGTCTTTTATTTTATGTCATTAGTTTTGGTTGTATTGTGCTTATATATAAATTTATCGATAAACTGCTAAAGATCAATTAAGGTATTTTGTGTTTATTTTTTTAAAGCGTATCTATCTTTGTGTCATTACGTTATAATGAAGAAGAAAAATATGGATGAAATGAGGATTATATGATTAGAATTATTACAGACAGTGCAACACTTTGGGACGTTGAGATGGGTAAGAAAAAGGGTATTGATGTTTTACTGTTGAGCGTAACCATTAATAATAAAACCTACAAAGAATATGAAGAGATAGACAGTGTTACCTTTAATGATTTGATTCAACAGGGGCATGTTCCAACTTCAAGTCAACCGGCAACAGGGTATTATCTAGATTTATTTGAAAAATATGCAGATGATGAGATTTTGGTGATTACCATGGCAGATGGATTGTCTGGAACGTATCAATCTTGCATGGGCGCAAAAGAAATTTCAGGTCGTGATAATATTACAGTTATCAATTCAAAGACATTGTCCATTCCACAGCGTTTATTGGTAGAGAAAGCCATAGAAATGCGTGATCAAAACCATAGCTTGGAAGAAATTGTGGTAGCAATGGATAAGATGATTGCAACATCAGAGAGTTTTCTATTACCGCAAGACTTTGATTTCTTGAAGCGGGGTGGACGCTTAACATCCTTAGCGGCAACGATAAGTGGATTTTTAAAAGTTCAACCCATCCTAACCCAAACTCAAGAGGGTAATCGTTTGGAAAAATTTGCGATTTCGCGTAATTTTAACATGGGTGTTAATAAAGTGTTAAATCATTTTAAGGAAAATGGCATCGACTCAAATTATCACTTCTGTATATCCCATGCCTTTGTGCCTGAACAAGCAGAAATGGTAGCATCGAGAATTAAAGAAATGTTTAATGTGGTGCAAGTTGAAATTGATAACTTGTCCTGTGCCTTTATTACACAAGGGGGCCCTTTGTGTTTGGCAATTCAAATTATTGGAAAATAAAAGCAATTAGCGTACGCTAACTGCTTTTTTTTAGTCTGAAAACTGTACATCAATATTACCCATCGAATTGTTGAGTTTGATATGTTTATGTGTATTTAAATGGGTGTTGAGTTCGATTTTATTATCAATGCCATCTTCATAGTATTCATTTATTTGAAGGTTACCTAGGGATGACTTAGCCTCAATGTAGTAATCGTCAATACTACCCAAGATATACAAGTTTGAATCACCCATCGCATTGTCAAGATCGAGGGTTTCAACAGTGCCTTTAAAATTGACACTTCCCATGCTTAACTTGAGTCTTAATGATTTGAAATTAGAAGAAACCTTTACATCGCCCAGTGAAGCATCAATTTCACCTTGATTAATTTGACTGCCTTCAATCGAAATATCACCCATCTTGGTTTCCAAATCCAAATTGTGGATATTGAGCTGTTTAAGTTCTAAGATCCCCAGATCACTGTCAATATATACATCATCAAGTTTGACATCTTTAGGAACAGTCAGGGTGAAGACAGGTTTATGGTAGCCAAAATTAAGACCGATAAATGATGATTTTTGATTGCTTTCAATTTTTAAAGTGTTGCCATCCATGGTTTCAGTGAATCTAAAATTACAGGAATCACAGTAATTGATGGTTAATGAATAAGTATCGCCTGTTTTTACATAAACGCTTCCGGCATCTACATCAATTTCCAAATTGGTAAAGTGGGTATAGGTTTTCTCGAACGTTTTATTGTTGGTGCGATTGCCAAATGAAATTAAAGGACTTTGGTTGATCATATCTTGAATGCTTCCAAAATTGATGGTAAAAAACATAGCGATAACCAATGCGCCAATAAGGCCCAATCCAGTTAAGGCCCATCCAATGCTACTTATTTTTTTCATGCTTTTTCACCCTTTCTTTTAATCACTTTGTTGACAGTTTGATTAAACCAAGGTAAGGACCGTTGAATCAATCGGACCATACTTGAAAATAAGACAAGCGAGATTCCCAATGCCATCACAGAAAGTGAAACAATAAATAAGGCATTATACAGGTCAATGTTTAAGTGTAGTAACGAAATCACAAGGATGGATACAGCTGCAAGCGCGAGGGTAATCGCAACCAATATCATTGAGAAAACAACTGCCACAAAGGTAAAGATGATGGCCAATAAGGCCAGTATTAAGGGAATGGAAAGGGGTGCAGATAAGATCGCAAGAATGATTACCCATAAGTTTTTATTGTCATGGGTGATGGGACCTGAAACGTTTTTCGCAAATTGTTTTGGGGTTCCCAATTCTTTTAAGACCACATTCATATCATTCACTTCATCGATATATTCTTCGCAATAAACCATTGCAGCTTCAATTTCATCCTCAGGTTTCCCTTTTAATAAAGATCGTAGCGTTTCTAAATAAATTTCTTTAGTCATTGATTTCACCTCTCAATACGATATCTGAAATATCTTCGACATGGGTTTTCCATGCTTTTTTATAAAATTTTAATTTTTCTGTCCCTGCTTTAGTAATTCTATAATACCGACGATTGCGTCCTGTCACTTCTTGGTCGTAGGTTTCTAAGAGCATTTCTTTTTGGAGCCGTCTTAAAACAGGGTAAAGTGTCGATTCAGAAATAGACAGTTTATTCTTAATTTCTTGCGTAATCTCGTAACCATATGTATCTTTTTGATTTACAATGGATAAGACACACGCATCCAATAATGTTGAGTTTACTTGAAATGTCATGTCATACTCCTTTCACAACAATACTATACAACGTATAATATTGTTTGTAAATAAGTGTCTACATTTTTGTGTAATCTTTTTATTATGGTACACTATATAAAAGACAAATAAGGAGGAAATGATGCCAAATTTACCCAATTGCCCAAAATGTGATTCAGAATACACGTATGAAGATCGTGATTTATTTGTATGTCCTATGTGTGCCCATGAATGGAGTGAAGTCGATACAGTGGCGAATACACCGGTTATTAAGGATGCCAATGGTACTGTATTAAGTGATGGTGATGATGTGAGTGTCATCAAAGATTTAAAAGTAAGTGGTGCTTCAGGATCTATCAAGCGGGGTACCAAGGTCAAAGGAATTCGTTTGATTTATGATGCCTCTGATGGACATGATATCGATTGTAAAGTAGATGGTTTTGGGGCCATGAAACTCAAGTCTGAATTTGTGAAGAAGTTATAAGAAGTACATCCTAAATGATGTGCTTTTTTTTGTTATAATGAACTTAACAGATTCTTAAGAAACATAGATAGACAGACTTAAGATTTTAAAATTATAATATTCATGAGGTGAAAAGATGTATAACGTATTGGTATGTGATGATGAAAAGGATATTGTTTCTGCTTTAAAGATTTATTTGACGGCACACAATTATCAAGTTTATGAGGCCTATGATGGTGACAAAGCGGTAGAAATTGTGAATAACCATGATATTCATTGTGTTTTAATGGATATTATGATGCCTAAGGTAGATGGTATTTCTGCCATGATAAAAATTAGGGAGACCAGCAATATTCCGATAATTTTAATATCTGCCAAAAGTGAAGATTCCGATATCATATTGGGGTTGGATGTCGGTGCAGATGACTATATCACCAAACCTTTTAATGCGGTTGAGGTGATTGCAAGAGTGAAATCACAAATTCGTCGCTATATGGAGTTGGGTCAAGGAAAAAAAGAAGTAGATGAATTGTATATTGGAAACATTGCATTAAATGATAAGAAAAAACAAGTCAGCGTGGATGGTGAAGGGGTGAAACTTACCCCCAAGGAGTACGATATTCTCAAACTCTTTATGAACCATCCAAACCATGTATTTTCACCTTCAGAAATTTATGAATCGATTTGGAAAGAAGAGGCTCTGGGTTATGAAAGCTCTGTTGCAGTTCATATCCGCCATTTAAGAGAAAAAATTGAGATAGATCCAGCCCATCCCCGCTACATTAAAGTCGTTTGGGGTCAAGGGTATAAGATAGAGAAAGGTGAAACGCATGAAAAATAATCTTGCAAAAAAAATATTACTGATAGGATTGACGGTGATTTCTGTATTCACCATCCTATTTAGTAGCATATTAATATATGGATTTGTGGTAAGCGGATCCTATATCGAAACCAAAGAAAATGTACAAGAATCGATATTGAATCATCTAATGCATACCGAAGGACATCGTGCTTATGGCGAATTTTATGAGCTTGCGAGTCTGGGAGTTGAACCCAAGACTGAACTTGACGCTTCTACCCAACAAGCGATTCAAGCCTATTTCACTGAAACATATGAAGATACAAATTTAATCATTCATGTTTATCTTGATGATAAAGAAGTCGTAAGTGTCAATGAAAATAAACCCCCTATAGGCAAATTTTCAGTAACTTATGCCTATGATGATGGGGTTGAAATGGGCGTTGAGTTGAATATTGACAAAAACTTGACCCACAATGATACGTTTAAAATAACATTCGATTCTGTAGGTTTTCTCTATGGCTTAAGGTTTTGGGTTTATCCCATTCTAATCTTGGCTGTAATTACACTGATAACCTGTTTATATTTATTAAAGAATTCAGAAAAACCACTAAGATTGATTGATAAAATTTATTTGGAAATTCCGATAATCTTCACATTGATGACGATGATGGTATTGGGTGATTTTTACTATTATGATACCTGGTCAGTCTATCTATATCTGATGGTCTTGGCTATTGTGGTCCTTATTTTATGCTCAACCCTTTCAAGAAGATACCGCCATAAGACACTCAAACAAAGTTCAATCTTATATCGATTCTGTAGGTTTATAAAAGAATCTTTCCAAGGTATCCGACTCTTTTGGAGGGCAGGCATCTTCTTCGTCCTTCTATTTATCCTTGAGTTTACGATTGTTGCAGTCTCGTCCTATTATTCAGAATTGTTTTTTATCTTTATGTTTCTGTTGGTTAAAAATGTGCTGCTCTATCTTATATTATTGAGATATTTGAACAGTTTTGAAGCCATCAAAGCAGGTACTGAAATTATGGCACGGGGCGATTTGAATTTTAAGTTTGATGTTCAGAATTTACATCCTGAACTGAAGTTATTGGGTAGCAATCTAAACTTAATGTCCCATGCCTCAGCTTTGACAGTTGAAGAACAAATGAAGAGTGAACGTATGAAGACAGATTTAATCACCAATGTCAGCCATGATATTAAAACACCCATTACTTCTATAATTAATTATATAGACTTACTCTCTGAGACAGAGGATATTACCCAAATTAAAGAATATACTGAGGTCTTGGTAAGACAATCGGATCGCTTAAAACATTTGGTAGAGGATTTGATTGATGCATCAAAACTTTCTTCTGGAAATGTTGTGATCAATAAACAAGAGACGGATTTGGGCGTTTTACTCACTCAAATAGTGGGTGAATATACCGATAAAATGCAAACGAAGTCATTGAATATTGTCATGGACCAAACCCAAGTACCGTTAATTATCCAGGCAGATGGTCAGCAACTTTCAAGAATGATTGACAATCTTCTGGAGAATGCGTATCAATATGCGATGGATAACAGTCGTATCTATATCGATGTTGAAGAGATGGATCATCAGGTGTTGTTGTCATTTAAAAATATGTCTAAGGATGCCTTGAATATGGATCCAAAAGATCTCTTAGAACGATTCACCCGAGGGGATGCTTCGCGAAATACAGAAGGTAGTGGGTTGGGACTTTCTATTGCCCAAAGTATTGTTGAATTACATCACGGAACGTTTGATTTGGAAATTGATGGTGATTTGTTTAAAGTAAAAATAACCTTACCCATTGGTTCATAATGACATTAAAATAAGCACATAATCGTGCTTATTTTCTTATCTTATCCATCCATCGCATGACGCTTAATGAATCATCCCAAGACATGTGGGGTGATTGGTTTTCGTGGTTTAAGATGCGCTGTGTGGCTTCTTTTATTTGGTACTCTAAACCATTCACAAGATGGGGAAAGCGATATTCATGGGTTTCATTATTGATGTTCATCAAATAGGACTGTGCATTAGAAAACATGGGAATTTGAATCCACCCTTTAGTACCTGCAATTAGAAAGTTGCGGGGAGAGTTTGATTGGATGGAAGCATAGAGTTGGAGATTGGGATTATTAGCTTGGATACTGACCCCTGTATCTACCTCAGTGTCGTTGTAATAGAAATGGGCGCTTAAGTTTTCTGGTTCATACCCTATCAAGTATTGTGTCAAAGAAAGGGGATAAATGCCAATATCCATTAAAGCACCCCCACCCATTTTCTTTTGGTAAAGATGGTGTGTTGGATCGTTTTGAGACATAAAGGTTTGGTCCCCATGAATATAGGTAATCTCACCCAATAAATGGAGTTTATTTTTGACTTCTTGGATGGCTGGTAAAAACCGTGTTTTCATGGCTTCCATGAAGAATAAATGATTGTGTTGAGCCAGTGTGATTACTGCTTCTAATTCTTTTGCGTTCATGGTAACAGGTTTTTCACAAAGCACGGCCTTGCCATGATTTAAAGCCAGTATAGACAGTTCTTTATGATACACATTGGGTACCGCAATATAAACAGCATCCACCTTTGAATCCTTTAAGAGTTCTATATAAGATCCATATGGAACGACGTCTTTGGAAAATTTTCTTGATTTATTAAGGTCGCGAGATGCGACAGCATAAAGATTGGCATCTTCAACCGCTTCAATTGCATCAGCAAATTTCTTTGCGATATTTCCCAATCCCAAGATACCCCAATTTATTTTTTTTCTCATATGATAATTGCTCCTATTTTATCGTTTTGGTTCAACCCATGGATGGGTGTTATTTATATTAATGAAGTATTGTGAAACCCGAAGATAATACTTTTCCATAACCCAAAATCCGCCATAAGAAAGTAATAAAACGATGATTATGTATGGAAAGTCCTCCATCTCGCCCACAAGTGTTTTGTTTTTTAAATAGAAATAATTGCCATCAACCAATGGGTTGATAATGACGCAAAGCAAGGTATAACCTATCAAATATAGGAATTCAAAATTTCTGCCGTTTTTATAGTAACTGGTATTGAATGCAAGGATGCCAAAGTAGGGTAAAAGTAGTGTTAAGGCATGACCCACAAAAAAAGAAATACCAATGGGGTGGAGTACCCCATAGACCCGAATTGGATATAGAAATGAAAACCAAGCATAGGCCCCAAAATATGAGACAACACTGAGAACTTGTTCATTTTTAGTAAAGAGATAAACAATTACCAAGATAGAACTGATGCGATTGATTTGAAAGGGCAGTGATTCGCTGAGATTGAATCGCATCAAAAATAGGTAACTGCCATAAAGCATTATTTGTTGACAAATGGCGACAACTAAAATTATATTAGCGGCAAGATAGCGGTGTTTGAAAATAACCTCACGATATCGAAATAATGCCAGCGCTAAAATGAGGAGTGCAATGATATAAATAAAATGATCCCAGTGAAAAGGTGTAATATAGTCTCCGAATTTAACCATGATAAAAAACCCCTTTAATAAATATATTTTAGCATAATAAACGGGTAGGGAAAAGGTTTTGATTTTTATTTAAAAGTATGGTATTTTGTAATAAGAGTAAGGAGTCGTTATGGTAGCCTCGATGAGAATAAGATAATCTTTTAATTGAATCATCCAACCTATCGCAAAATGCGTCTTTTTTTGTCGTGCAAGACCTATTTTATGATAGGTTTTTTTGTCGTTTAAAAGGAGGAAATATCATGACTTTAAGAGTTAAAGCACAACAAATTTATGTTGAATATCACAATAAAACAATACTGGACATCGAATCTTTGGAGATTTATGATTATGATCGCATTGGGATTGTAGGACAAAACGGGAGTGGAAAAACCACTTTACTGAAATATTTAATGTCTACATCTGCTCAGCATTTCGGGACTTTTTCTTATATGCCACAACAACGAGATTACAAAGATACAACCTTGAGTGGTGGGGAAATAACCCGAGCTGAAATGAATAAACAAATCAACACTCATACCCATGGCCTTTTCGCAGATGAACCCACGAGTCATTTGGACCAAGATGGAATCCAAGATCTCATTGATAGCTTTAAGTACTATCCGGGTTTTATCGTGGTGATCAGTCATGATCGTAATTTTTTAGATGAGACAGTACACAAAATATGGGAACTCAAAGAAGGAAAAATTGTGGAATATTGGGGAAATTATTCAGATTATATTCAAGCCAAGGATGTGGAAAGAAAAAGCAAGCAACAGGCCTATGAAAATATTCAAAAAGAGAAAAACAGACTGGAACAAGCGGCTTTGAAAAAACGTGATAATGCGATCAGGATGGAGCGAAGACATAAAGCCAGCCTTAAGAAAAACAACACCAAAGGCGGTGGTAGGCTCGCTTTTGAAAAATCCATGGGCAGCAAACAAAAGTCTCTTCATAAAGCATCCAAATCCATTGAAAAGCGTTTGGAACACATGGAGGATGTAACCCTAGACACAAAAACGCCCATCATTAATTTCAGACTTTCTAAAGAAATTGAATTGCACAATCCATATCCCATTATGAGTGAAGGGGTGGATAAGGCATATGGAGATCGTATCATCTTTAAAAAACTCACCTTCCAATTCAAATTGGGCGAGAAGATTGCGATTATAGGTCCCAATGGTTCAGGTAAGTCCACTTTATTTAAGATGATTATGGAAGATACATTTACGATCTCTCCCAAAGCAAAGATTGGTTATTTTTCACAACAAGAGGATATTGAAAATTTAGATCAGACGATTATAGTGTTTATGAAGGAAGATTCAATCTACCAAATATCTGAAATTCGTGCTGTTTTGGCATCTTTAAATATAGATGCGCTTGCCATCACTAAAAAACTGTCTGTATTAAGTGGTGGAGAGCGCATGAAGATGCGTTTGGCTAAGTTACTTTTGTCTCGCTATAATATTTTATTATTGGATGAGCCCACGAATTATATGGATGTATTCGCAATTGAAGCATTGGAATCCTTGATTAAAAATTACATGGGAACCGTCATTTTCGTTACCCATGATATGACTTTTATAAATAATGTGGCCAACCGCATCTATGAAATAAATGATTTTAATCTTTTAGAAGTAGCAGAATTCTAGTATACTAAAATAGATTATTTTCAAGAAACGTAGGTATACTTATGAAAAAAGAAAAATTTGGTCTTTTTACGGCTGTCTCTATGATTGCAGGCATCGTAATTGGATCGGGCATCTTCTTTAAAACAGATGATATTTTATTTGTGACTTCAGGTTCGGTTTTAAGCGGTGTTTTACTGTGGGTTGTGGGTGCCGTGGGTATTATTTTCGGGGGTCTTTGTGTGAGTGAATATGCGAAGAGAAATAATGAAGCGGGGGGATTGATTACGTATTGTGAAATGGCTTGGGGTAAAGCTTGGGGCTATCTTGCGGGGTGGTTTCAGGTATCCTTTTACTTTCCTGCCATTTCAGCAATCTTAGCGTTTGTGTCTTCTATTTATGTGGGTTTGTTGTTTGGGATTCAAAACCCCTTGGTTTATAGAATTTGGCTGATTACGATTTTGAGTCTGGTGGGTATCTTTGTATTAAATATATTTCAAACGATGTGGGCGTCTCGTTTTCAAAATTTAAGTTTAATCGTTAAGTTAACAGCACTCATTCTTTTGTCTGTAGTGGGTATATTTTTTTGAGATCCTGTTAATTTTACGATGCAACCCATTACCGATAAGTCGCCGCAGCTCTTTGCGGGATTGGTAGCATGTGCGTTTGCGTATGATGGTTGGTTTGTCGCACCTTCGATTGCCCATGAACTTAAAAACCCTAAAAGAGACTTGCCCTTGGCCTTGATTTTCTCTCCTGTTTTAATTTTATGTATCTACTTAACGTATTTTATAGGCATTAACTTTATTTTGGGTCCTGAAACCATCATGGCATTGGGAGATGGTTCTGTGGGTTATATTGTGAATCATTTCCTGGGTGATTTTGGAACCAAGGCAGTCTATATTACGGTGATTATTTCTGTTTTGGGTTCAGTGAATGTTTTGGTTCTGGGATATATTAGGATGCCCTATGCTTTGGCGATTCGAGACGATTTACCCATGAGCCATCACTTTAAAACTTTGGATAATAAATATAATATTTCTATTAATTCAGCGATTCTATGTTTTATATTGATCATGCTTTGGTTGGGTTTACATGCTTTGAGTCAGTTTAAAATTTCATTTGGCTTTATTAATTTCTCAGGCTTTGAGATTGATTCGATTCCCATCGTATTAACGTATTTCTTTTATTTGAGTCTTTATTTTAGATTGATCGATATTTTATTTAAAACCCAAAAATATCTAAAAATATTACTGCCGGTGATGGCAACGTTGGGCGCATTCTTGGTGATTTATGGTGGCATGTCTCAAGACAATGCTTTGGTCTACTTTTTACTCTCATTTATGGGCATTGGGCTGGGCCTTATAATTCGCCCCAAACAAAAGGAGATTTAACAGCTTCTTTTTTCTTTTATGATATAATTTGTTTATGGAGGTTTTAAGCATGATGAAAGAAAGATTATTCGCCTTATTGGAATCTAAAAAGGATATGATGGTTGCACATCGTCGTCATCTACATATGTATCCTGAATTATCATTTGAAGAAAAACAAACAAGTCAATACATCCTTGATTTCTACAAGGATAAAGATGTATTGGTACAAGCCAATGTGGGGGGCTATGGGATTAAAGTTACCATTGATTCGGGTAAACCTGGAAAAACCATTGCTCTAAGAGCTGACTTTGACGCTTTACCCATTGAAGAAGATACGGGCTTGTCTTTTGCTTCTAAAAATAAAGGTGTTATGCACGCCTGTGGTCATGATGGTCATACGGGTTATATGATGGGTTTGGCTGAGAGTTTAATTGAAATGAAGGCCGATTTAACTGGAAAAATTGTGATCATCCATCAACCTGCAGAAGAAGTTCCACCAGGCGGTGCGATTGCCATGATTGAAGATGGGGTATTAGAAGGGGTCGATCATGTTTTGGGCATTCACTTTAGTGGTCAAGTGCCTTTAGGGATTGTGGAATACCATGAAGGACCTACCCAAGCTGCACGTGCCAAGTTTGATATCAAAGTTCAAGGTTTGGGAGGCCATGGTGCTTATCCTCATGTAACCCATGATGCACTTTTGGCTGCATCTGCTTTGGTGGTAAATCTTCAAACCATAGTGAGCCGTCGTACCAACCCCATGGATGTGGTTGTTTTGACGGTTGGATCTTTGGATGGCAAGGGACAATTTAACATCATCAAAGACTCAGTGACTTTGGAAGGGGACGTCAGAATGTTCTCGCAAGAGAACAGTGAATTGGTAGAGCGTGAAATGCGTGCCATTTGTGATGGTATTGAAACCATGTATCATGTCAAAATTGATTTGGCGTATTCAAATGATTGCCCTGCGCTTTATAATGATCCAAAGCTCACAAGAAGTACGATTGCTGCAATTGAAGAGGCAAATATTGATGAAGTTACCCAAATTCAAGATTGTGGTATGGTGAGTGTTTCTGAGGACTTTGCGCATTTTAGCAAAGCCTTACCTTGTTGTTATTTCTATATTGGGGCACAACCCAATCTTACTAACTACCCACACCACCATCCCAAGTTTGATATTCATGAGGATGCCTTATTGATTGCCGCTAAGACAGTGGGAATCGCTTTATTTAATGCACTGGACTTCAGATAATGTTTCAATCCTAATAAAAATGCATCGTGGTTTCAGATAGTGATAACGGATTCAAAAAGATCTAAAAATTCCTGTAAAACTCGCAAAAGCATATAAAGCGGGATTACTTCCATTACCTCCGGTTCATGGTATTGAAACCTTTGAATTTGAAGACTGATGTTAAAAGGCTGCCTTGCAGTCTTTTTATTGTATTGCTTGCGAAAAGTTGATAATTTAGATACGATTAAGCCATGGAGGAAAGATCTATGAAATTAGTATTAGTGCGACATGGTTATACCGTCGGAAACGACCAAGGCTTATACACAGGTTGGAGTAATACGATGTTGAGTGATAAAGGGATTGAGGAGTTAAAAGCATATCGCAAAACTCATGAATATCCTAAGACAGATCGCTATTATACATCGGATTTAACCCGTACGATTGATACCTTTAAATTACTTTATGGAGAGAACACACCCATTACTGAATCAACCTTTGCTTTTAGGGAGATTAACTTTGGTGAATATGAGAATGTGAGATGGGATCGTGTTCCTGGCATTCCCTATAACGAGGCTTATATTCGAAATCAACCCCATGTTGCGGGTGAAACCGTGTCTCAAGTTAGTATGAGACTCTTGGGTAAACTCACAGCTGTTCTTAGAGAAATGCAAGAAGCAGGTGAAGACTCTGTGACCATTGTTTGTCATTCAGGGGTTATCAAAACCTTTATCATGTTTTTAAAACCTTTGTCATTTGAACAGTATTATAATATTGACACTCCCAATGGTTTGGGGTATGTCTTGGATATTGAATTTGATGTGGCTAATAATTATATTACTTTAAATAATTATGAACCCATTAAACGTAAAAAATAGTTGAGCTTTAGGGTTCAACTTTTTCATTAAAGATGAATCTATGATAAAATTAAGAAGATAAAATAAGGAGGTTTTTATGTTTTTAAGCGAAGCAATTTTGAAGCAAATTCACGAAAATGCACACCAAGTTGATTTGGATAATCGATTCCCAGATGAGGATTATGCGCTTTTAAAAGAAGCAGGCTATTTTAAAGCCCAAGTTCCCAAAGAATATGGTGGTTTTGGCTTGTCACTAAAAGAAATTGCCCATGAACAAACCCGTTTGGCTCAGGCTGCACCTGGGACTGCTTTGGGTATTAACATGCACCAAATTATTGTAGGGATGGCCAAATATATGGTTAAAAACGGCAATCTTGCCGGTGAACAAATTCTGAAGGATGCAGTAAATGGGGAACTGTTGGCCTTTGGGATTTCTGAACCTGCCAATGATCGGGTTCTTTTTGGATCAACAACGACCGCCCATAAACAAGAAAACGGGGGTTATCTTTTCAAGGGTCGTAAAGTGTTTATCTCCATGGTGAACCAATGTACACGGCTTGTGACCTATGGACAAGAAGAAACACCACAGGGTCCAATGTCTGTTTTTGCGTATATAGATAACGATAAAAAGACTGTCATTGCGGATGATAATTGGAATGCGTTGGGAATGCGTGCAACCCAGTCCAATAATGTGCTTTTAAATGATGCGTATGCGCCAAAAGAGCGTATTTTAACAAAAGTTAAACCGGGTCCTTCTTATGATCCAGTGGTTTTTGGTATCTTTGGTTATTTTGAAATTTTACTGGCAGCTACGTATCATGGTATCGGAAATCGTGCCATTGAAATTGGTGTAGAAGTCGTTAAAAAACGTAAATCAGTCGCGAATAATACAACTTATTCCAACGATAAAGATATTCGTTGGCGTATTGCGGATGCTGCCATCAGACAAGATGCAGTATCCTACCAAATTGATGGCCTCAGTGATCAATTCGAAAGTGGTTATGATCATGGCATGTTGTGGATGCCAAAACTCAGTGGTGTAAAGAATACTTCAGTAGAGGCATCGATGCATGCGGTTAATGAGATTGTGCGTGCCAGTGGGGGTATGAGTTATTATAATACCCATGAATTATCAAGACTCTTACGCGATGTGCATGCAGGACTCTTCCAACCTTCTGATCAAGAATCTTTACACAATGGATGGGCCAATGTTTTAGTGGGTCCTATAGAGAAATAAAATGAATCTACAAGAGATTATAGACAAATTGGCGTCGGGTAAGATAACCCCGACTGAATTGGTTTTAAAATCGATTGAAACCATCCAAGCAAAAGACAATCAAATCAATGCGGTGGTCCATACACGCTTTGAAGCTGCTTTAGAGGAATCAAAACAAGATTATTCTCAAACGGTATTTAAGGGTATTCCCATCTTAATTAAAGCATTGGGTCAAAACATTGAGGGCATGCCTTCAACTGCAGGCTCAGTACTTTTAAAAGATGTTGTTTCTAGTTCAACCCATAACTTTGTTGAAAAGTTACAATCACTGGGCTTTATTGTTTTGGGTCAAACCAATACCCCTGAATTTGGATTTAAGAATATTTCTGATTCCAAACTTTATGGTCATGTAAAGCATCCCTTAAATTTAAAGAAAACCATCGGCGGTTCTTCAGGTGGCGCTGCAGCTGCTTTGGTGGCGGATTATGTGCCTGTTGTTGCGGCCAGTGATGGGGGTGGGTCCATTCGTATTCCTGCTGCTTATGGTGGGTTGGTGGGATTTAAACCCACACGCGGTGCCATGCCTACGGGCCCCAATGGCCATCGCGGATGGCAAGGAGCCTCAATTAACTTCTTCATCACAAAGACAGTGGCAGATGCTGAATTGTTGTTCAAACACATGCATCAAAACACAATAGAAGCCCCCTTTAATTATGTCAGTTTGCCTATTCAAAAAAAGAAATTAACCATTGCATACTCTGATGTCTCACCTGTCAATTCAGAAGTTTCAAACGATGCTAAAAAAGCATTACATTTGCTGGTGGAGAAATTAGAATCCATGGGTCATACCTTGGTAAATGTGGCGCCTGTTTATGATGGTATGAAACTGATGGAATCGTACTACCTTGTGAATGGGGTAGAAACAGCTGCCATGATTAAAGGAATAAAGAAAGATGTCAGAATTGATGACATTGAACTGGTATCATGGGTTCTTTACCAATATGGTTTAAAAATAAAAGGGTATGAAGTGGTAGATGCTTTAAATTACTGGGACATGGTTTCTGAAACGATGCATCAATTTCATCAAACTTATGATTTATTTTTATTGCCAACCAATGCGAAACCGGCTCCTGATTTTGATTTAAAATACCAAGATGAAGCCTTATTAAAAAGGATGGCAGCCATTGAGACAGATCCCAATCCGTATGAAGTGGTTTGGACGATGTTTGAAAAATCACTGACCTATACACCTTTTACAATGTTGGCCAATATTACGGGACAACCCGCCTTGTCTTTACCCATTTATACCAATGAACAGGGTGAAAACATGGGGGTTCAAATCATGGGACCCAAAGGCAGTGATGTCTTTATCTTAGAATTAGCGAGGACAATATATGCGTGAATTTGATAAAATGCTTCAAGGTAAGTGGTATGATGCCAATTATGATGCTGAAATAGTTGAAAAAAGGGCCATAGCCGATGAATTATGCTTTGACTATAATAATATGAGACCTTCGAAAACAAGTGAAAGATTGGCGATTTTGAAACAGTTGGTGCCCAATTTGGGGGAAGCAGTGACAGTCTTATCGCCGGTGTATTTTGATTATGGGTTTAACACCGTTATCAAAGATTATTCTTTTATAAATCACAATGTTTATTTTATGGATGGGGGTAAAATCACTATTGGAAAGCATGTGTTCATTGGACCCAACACAGGATTTTATACAGCCAATCATGCTTTAGATGCCAGTGAAAGAAATCGCGGGCTTGAACAAGCAAGTGGCATTACAGTGGGCGATAATACTTGGATTGGGGCGGATGTGACAGTTTTATGGGGTGTCACCATCGGTAAAAATGTGGTTATTGGAGCGAAGTCGTTGGTCAATAAAGATATTCCTGATAATGTGATTGCGGTTGGGAATCCAATTCGTATTTTAAGAAAAATAACTGAAGCAGATAAGTTGGGTGATTTAATTGAGACAGTATGAAATGGATCGTTTCAAGCTAAAAGATATCACAGTTACTGTTCTTTACCCTGAGGATAAGACGCAAAGATATCCGGTTGTATACTTTCATGATGGTCAAAATGTTTTTTATGATAAAACTTCTTTTTCTGGCCATTCGTGGCGTGTTATTGAAAACTTAGAAACAAAAGATCTTCCCAAAATGATCGTGGTTGCCATTGACAATGAAGGCGATCGTCGTATGGATACCTATGCGCCTTGGAAGATGAAGGGAAGTCCTTTTTTGGATAAGATGAAGCGTGGGGGTGAAGGGGATGTTTACGGTGCTTTTATTTTTGACACTGTAAAACCCCATATTGATAAACACTATCCCACGAAAACAGATAAAAAACACACAGCGATGATTGGTAGTTCATTGGGTGGTGTCATCACTGCTTATTTGGGATATCAATACCCTGATAGATTGGGTCATTTGGGAGTCTTTTCACTGGCATCTTGGGTCTTTCAAAAAGATTTTGAAGCTCTTTTTGAAAATGTGGATTCGTCTCAGCGTGTTTACATTCAGGTAGGTGACTCTGAAGGCACACCCGATGATTCAAGATACCAATTGGGTGATTTATCAAAACGATATCTAGAGGCCAGTCATTTTTATAAAGCAGTCTTAGATATGTTTGGGGTTGAGAATATGTTGGTGATCACAAAAGGGGGAACCCATGAAGAGAAAACTTGGGCAGCTCATATTTATGAATGTTTGAAGTTTATCAGTAAAGATTGGTAAAAAAAGAGTTGGATTACATGAAGTAGTCTAGCTCTTTTTCTGTTAGGGAACGGTATTCACCCGGTTCTAAAGTATCATCTAGCTTTAAAGGTCCAATCTGAATTCGTTTTAAATAGGTAACATAATTATGACAGAGTGCCATCATTCTTTTCACTTGATGGTATTTGCCTTCTGCAATGGATAGTAAAATACGGTTGTTTTCTATAATTTCAACTTTAGCAGGTTTTAACTTTTGCCCATCTAACTCAAGGCCTTGGTTTAAGGCGTCGATATACTTTGAATCAAATTCTCTTTCAAGTTCCACGTAGTATGTTTTATAAATATCTTTTTTACCATGCGCAACATTGTGTAAAAACTGACCATCGTTTGTGATGAGGAGCAATCCTTCGGTATCCACATCCAGTCTTCCCACCATCATTAAGTCCTCGCGATATTGGTTGATGAGTTCAAGAACGGAAGGATATAAGTCGGGTGTATGGGTACATTCGTAACCGTAGGGTTTGTGCATCATGATATAAACCTTAGCTTCATATTCAATCAATTGATCATCCACATAAACATGGTCAATATCTAAATTGACATGTGATTTGGGGTCTTTGATAAGGGTGTCGTTAACACGTACAGTGCCAGATTTTAACAATGTTCTTACCTGTTTACGACTGCCGTACCCAACATGGGAGAGTAATTTATCGATTCTCATGGGAGCCTCCTATAACCTATATATACACATTAACATTTTTTTTATCAAATTTGTAGATAAAACTACAAGAGGATGGTCATCTTATTACACAAGATGTATAATATGAGGGATTAAAAAATATAACGGGGAAGTAAAAGATGAAACCAAGACTTTGGACTAAAAATTATATCTTAATGATTGTGGGAACCTTTATTTCTGCATTGGGTGGTATTGGACTCAATATTGCGTTTGGATTGGTTGTTTTTGATAATACCCAATCTACCTTTATGTCGGGTCTGTTTTCAGCCATCAGCATGATCCCAAATATTCTTTTTCCTTTGGTTGTGGGTCCTTATATAGATCGTCATGACCCACTGAAGGTATTATTGAAAAATGAAAAAATGCTGGCCATCATATTTATTTTTGCTGGTTTCTTCGTGCATTTTAATGGGTTTTCTTATTGGGCGTATCTTCTCATCATTTTGTTGATTGGCTTGTTTGGGATTGTTTCAGAGACAGCTTCCCAAAGTGTGTCGGCGCAAGTCATCGCAAAAGAAAACTATAGTCGGGGTTTTGCTTTGATGTCTACCATTTATCCACTGTGTCAAGTACTGGTCGCACCCATCGCTTTGTTTTTATATCACCGCTATGGGTTGGCCACTTTATTCTTTATATATGCGATCTTAACCCTTATTGATGTATGGGTGGAAAGTAATATTGTGCATGAATTTATCTATAATACGGATACTGTGGATACTAAAATCAATTTGGTTCATGATTTAAAAGAAGGCTATGCTTACTTGAAAAAAGATCAGGCCTTGGTGAGTGTGCTTGTTTTCTCTTCTTTTGTGGTGTTCACAAGTGCTGGCTCCAATCTTTGGTATCCTTTCTTTTCTAATTCAGAGACTTTAACAATTTATGATTATGGCATCATCACCGCCATTGGTTCTGCTGGCTATATGTTTGGGGGATTGATTCATTCTTTCTTTGTGATTAAGGATAACTGGCGTTATATCATCGCAGTTGGGGTTTACTTTATTTTTGTAGTGTTAGATGCTACATTTTTATTCATGCCATTTATTTTGATGTGTTTGACCCGCTTTTTGTTGGGATTGTTGGGTATGAATTCTGCCAACATTCGAACCACTGCCATTCAACATCGCTTAGAATCTAAACACCGCGCAAAGGTCAATGGTTTTTTCTCGATCGCATTTTCATTATCGTTGATGTTGGGTCAATTGGTAGTGGGTTATTTGGGAGATCGATTGCCATATGAATGGGTGTTGATTCTGTGTCAACTGGTCTATTTGTTTGGTATCGTGGTTATTATACTGCCTTCTAAAAATGGGATTAAAACCCTGTATAATTACAGTACACAAAAGTGAGGTACTGCGTGGAACCCATTTTAGATTGTGGACACATAAAAACTTAAGCGTTTGTGTGTTGAAAGTGGTATAATATTAAAGAAATGATTTTGAAAGGTGGAAGGATCGATGTTGCTTCGAGAACTCTTCGATATCAACTCAGATATCAATATAAAAAAACTAACAACAGATTCTCGTGATGTCATCAAGGACGCGCTCTTTTTTTGTATTGAGGGCTTCAGTGTGGATCGTCATGATTATATTGATGCAGCCATTGATAAGGGTGCGGTTGCGATTGTGCATTCGAAAGATGTAACTAAAAAAGATAATATTGAGTATATAAAGGTTGAAAATGTTTATCATGAGTTGGAACGTGTTTCAGATATTTATTATCAATATCCATCCAAACATTTAAATGTTTATGGGGTTACGGGGACCAATGGTAAATCTACGATTACCAGTACCCTGCGTCATGTTTTAAATCGTTTGGGCAGTGATACAGGATATGTGGGTACCATTTCCATTGAGTATCAAGATGTCATGAAAGAACCTACTTTAACCACACCGGATGTGGTTGAAATGCATGAAATTTTAAGTGAAATGGTGGACCATGGTGTAAAGAATGTGGCTTTAGAAATATCCAGCCAGGGCTTGGATTTGAAGCGTGTTGATACTTTGGACTTTGATACGGTGGTCTTCACGAATTTATCTTTAGAACATTTGGATTATCATCCAGATATGGAAAGTTATTATTTAGCGAAGAAGCATTTATTTGACTTATTGAAGCCAGAAGGAACGATGGTCATCAATATTGATGATCCCTATGGGAAACGTTTGTATGATGCGGGTTATACCCAAAATAAAGTTTCAGTAGCCATTGATCAAGAGGCAGATTATCGTGCAATTGATTTAAAACTGAGTGAAACCGAATCCAGATTTACCTTAGTCCATGAGGGTGTCCTTTATCCCATCACAACCAATATGTTGGCACAGTTTAATGTATATAACTTATTGGAAGTGATTGCTTCAGTCCACCAAAATGGTTATCCGTTGCCAGCCATTATTGACACCTTAAAAGACCTTCCAATTGTGAAGGGGCGTGTGAATATGATTGATAAGGGCCAAAAATTTAGAGCAATTGTGGATTATTCTCACACACCGGATGGGTTTGAAAAAATCTATCGTTATTTAAGGGATCTCACAAAGGGGCGTCTGATTGCAGTCTATGGTAATGCAGGTGGGCGTGATAAAACCAAGCGTCCCATTATGGGTCAAATCTCTGATCAATTCTGTGATTTGATTGTGATTACTGAACAAGATAGACGCACTGAGGATATTTTACAAATTAAAGCAGAAATGACAGAATTTATTAAGAATACCCCTTATGTTTTTATTGAAAAACGTTATGAAGCCATTCAGTATGCTTTAGAAATTGCCAAAGATGATGATACGGTCGTTGTTTTGGGTAAAGGGGATGAGCGTTTCCAACACGGTCCTACAGGTAAGGAAGACTGGATGGGGGATGATAACGCAGTTAAAGAAATATTATCAAAGATGATGAATGGAGGGTTCGTATGAAAATACAGGCCAATGAAAATAAGAGTTTAGAAGTGAATATTGGAAGTGAAACTTATTTAAGAATTCCAATTAAAACCCATGTGGTTATGCCCAATGATGATCTTTTGGCGGTCATGAAGGAATATGTGCCGCCTTATCTAGAATCAGGGGATATTTTATTTATCACCGAGAAGATTGTCGCAATTTCTCAAGGTCGTGCCTATCCAATTAAAGATGTTGAAGCCCGACCTTTGGCAAAGTGGTTATCTAACTATGTCACCAAAACACCCCATGGTATTGGTTTGGGGATTCCTGAAACCATGGAGATGGCTTTAAGAGAGTGTGGAACACCACGCATTTTATTCGCAGCATTTGTGAGTGTTCTTGGAAAATTGGTGGGTCGTAAAGGTGACTTCTATCGTGTGGCGGGTAGTAAAGCGCGCGCCATTGATGGGCCAACGTCTGGCACCATGCCTCCCTTTAATACCTATGTTGTATTGGGGCCGGATCAACCAGAAAAAGTCGCAAAGGAAATTAAGCAGGTCTTAAATAAAGATGTGATTGTCACGATTGTAGATATCAATGATTTGGGTGGCAATATCTTGGGTAGTAGTGATGTGATGGATGTGAATCGTGTTTTGGCGATTTTAAAAGACAATCCATTGGGTCAAGATGCGCAAGGTACACCCATTGGAATAATTAGAAAGAAAGGTTAGGCAATGCCAACCTTTTTTAAAGGTTTTTTTTGAGCATATCCATGCTAAAATAGATTAGATATTAAAAAGGTGAGGTAATAAAATGCAGAAACTTTGGACACGAGATTTTACGATTATCACGCTTGGAACGGTGGTTTCAATGCTTGGAAATGCGATTGCGGGGTTTGCTTTGGGGGTACTTATATTGGAAATGATGGACTCCAGTTTTGCTTTTTCAGTTTACTTGGCGGTAAATTCATTACCCAAGCTTTTGGTTCCGGGAATAGCAGGTACTTTTTTAGATCGTTTTTCCAGGGTGAAAGTAATTTATACACTTGATTTCTTGTCGGCTTTTATTTACTTACTGATCTTTTTCAGTTTGAAACTGAATTACCTTACCTTTCCTTTATTCCTGATTTTGGCATTTACCATTGGGACCATCGATAGTATCTATGCGGTGGCTTATGATAGTTTGTATCCAACTTATATCACCAAAGGGAATTTCTCTAAAGCCTATTCTATTTCATCCATGATTTATCCTTTTGCTGCCCTCATGACACCGGTAGCATCTTTTGCGTATACGCATATTGGCTTGGATGTTTTGTTTATCTTCAATGCATTTATGTTTTTTGTTGCGGGTATTTTTGAGACTTTTTTAAGTAGAGCAGAATCACACCTGACGGGTCAAGTTAAGATCTCTAAATTTGAAGATTTTTCAAAAGAATTCAAATCAGGTATTCAATACATATTCAACAATCCTGGTCTATTGGCCATCACCACTTACTTCTTTATCAACTCACTTTTTCAAGGATCCGTTTCACAAGCTTTGGAGATGCCGTATTTTAAAGCGAATCCCAAATTGGGTTATACCTTATTTACCTATGTGAGTTCGGCCAATGTTTTGGGTCGCTTTATTGGTGGCTTTATTCATTATCGAATTAAGCTACCCAACCATCATAAATTTAAGATTGCCATGGCAGTCTATATTATCATCACTTTTACCCAAGGGTTTACCTTGTTTTTACCTTTTCTCTTGATGTTGGTCACCAATTTTATGACTGGTTTTTTTGCGGTAACTTCATTTAATATTCGAATTTCTTCCACCCAATCCTATATTCCGAATCATATTCGGGGTCGTTTTAATGGTACATTCCAAATGATGACCATGAGTGGTATGATCTTGGGTCAATTGATTTGGGGTGCTTTGGGTAGTTTTGTGAGTGCACCGCAACTCATTTTATTTGGCAATATGGTCACCTTGATGCTGACATTTCTCGTAATTTATAGAAATAGGATACATATTGAGCCAATTTATAACCAAAACATATAGTTTATATCATAACTCTTGTAAAATTTATGTTAAAATTAGGATAAGAGGTACGCTATGATAAATCAAAAGTTTAGAGGTTATGTATTGGAAGTAAAATCCAGTCAATGTATATGGGTCTATATTGACCAAGAACCATCTATGGGAATTGTGATTCTTAATTTTGAATTTGATCATCTTTTTGAAGTGGGAGATTATCTGGAGTTTGAGACTACAGGGATCATGACCTTATCAATACCCCCTTTACTACAGGTCATTACGTATGAAATAATCGAAGAAAAAAAACAGCATATTATGAAAGGAATTTTAAAGAATGTTGACCCTCCTTTAGTATTAGAAACAGAGAACTGGGGAGTGGTTTGGGTGCATCATGAAGGATCACTGGATTTGTTGGGTTTAGATAGGAGTGTTTATATCATCTATAATGGTATGATGACAAGATCTTTACCCCCGCAAATATCTGCAATTAAAATTGTGGGTCTTGAGTACCTATGATCCTTTATCTAAATGTTGAAATTAAGTTGGTGTATGTGAGTAGTCTTAAGGAGAAAAGAAACATCCTTAAAGGACTGCTTCAAAAGATCAGAAAACGATTCAATGTCTCTTGTATTGAATCAGGAAATCTGGATGATTTAAAATTTACAATACTTCAATTTGTGGCGGTGGGGAATTCAAAGAAATATTTGGAAAAGTCAATGGATGAAATCGTGAGCATGATTGAATTAAAACCTCAATTAATAATTGTCAGATACGACAGAAATGAGCTGTAAAAATATGGTAAAAAAGAGAAGGAATCAATATTTTTCGTGGAAATATTATGCCATTGTCGCAACAGTATTTGGTGTGTTATTTTTTTTAGTGGGTTTTATTTTTTCGAAGAATTTGAGCAATCATCTGTATGACCAAATGATTAACGAGGCCGTTACGATGTCGAAGATGAATCAGTTTACGATATCGATGATCAACAAATCTGTGACTGAAATCAAAGATGTGCTGGGCAGTATTTCGGAAATGGCTGGTGAAGAGATTATTAATGAAACTACGCCTGAAGATAGGGATAAGTTAGAAGAAATTGCATTACATTATAGTATTGATGAAATCAATTGGTTTTCTCCAGAGGGTGTTATTATCTATAGTTCAGATGGCTATGAAGGCAAAATTATGGATGATGATCACGCTATTTGGCTTTTGTTGAATAATAATGTTGATTATTTTTTCGAAGATATTAGAAAAGATGTTTATTCTGAAGATGATTATTTATTTGTATACTTGAAAGCGCCTGATGACTCTGTTGTTCAATTGGCGATTAACGCGGATAAGATCACAGAAATTACCTCGGAATTTTCCTTTGATCGTCATTTGGCTCAAATATCTCAAGATACGCGTATTCGGGCTGTCTTTGTGTATATTCGTTCCGATACAGAGTCCCAAATGTATAGCGAGAAGTATGATCCATCGTTTCTTGCAACACAACAGTGGACTCGTATCATGAAAAAAGAAAGTTTGAAGTTAATCACAACTTTGAATGGTGAACCCGTTCTTGAAATTTATGTTCCCATCGAAATTGATGGTAAAACTGCAGGTACTTTCTTTGTGACCTATTCTTTGGCTGAAACGGAACAGTTTGTGAATGCATCAACGCTAACCATTTTGACTGTTTTTGTGGGTATATTTCTAATCTTAGTGATCTTACTATCCATTCTTTATGGTACGTGATCAAAAGATCCATGATATTGCTTATAAAGATGTTGAGACTGATTTCAACAATCGGGAATATTTGATCAGTCGTTTGGTTAATGTTGATTATAGTAAAGTAAATAAGGATTCTAAAATTATGGTTTTAGTGATTCGGAATCTAAAACGATTGGAATTGGTTTTGGATATCGACGATATTAAGAAACGAATTCGGATGTTTTCTTATTCAATAAGACGGCATGCACACGATAGCAGTTATTACCGGTATGCTGAAGATACCTTTGTGCTTACGTATCGTTCTCAAAGTGTTGAAGATATGACTCGTACAATTAATAATATATTTGAAGATTTGGAAACTGATTTGGATTTAAAGATCGGTATTATTGAATATGATGTGGCTTTTAAAACCTATGATGATATATTGCGATCGATTGATTTAGCGGTTGTTACCTTGAAAGATGATAGGGAAGGGCGCTATATGATTATGGATAAAGATATTCAGGATAATATTGTTTTGCTGCAAAAATTGGAACAATCGTTGCGTCGCTTGAGTGCAACGGGTTTTGGTCAAGAACTACATATGGAGTTTCAGCCACAGGTAGACGCAAGAGAGAATACAGTAGTTGGTTTTGAGGCTTTAACGCGATGGAATCATCCTGAATTGGGCTATATTCCGCCTGATATTATTTTTTCAATTGTTGAGAAAACAGATTTTAATGTTGCGTTGAGTAGCTGGGTTTTAACCGAGGTATTAAAGTTCATTAATAAGTTAACAGAGGCAGGATATTTTAATATAAAAGTGTCTATGAATGTTTCTACTTCAATTGTTGAAAGTAAGGGATTTGTACATAATGTTTTAAGTATGCTTGAATATGAAGGGGTGGATCCTAACCTTTTGGGTTTTGAGATTACTGAAACGCAAATTGATAAGGAATCTGAAGTCTTGGTCAATCGTATTAAGCGGCTTCAAACGCTGGGTGCTACCTTCTCGTTGGATGACTATGGCTGCGGCTATTCTTCCTTGACGCGATTGCGTAATTTGGATTTGGATATCTTGAAAATTGATAAATCCTTTGTGGATGATATTGGTAAAGATAATCGCTTTATTACTCAGATTTTTCAAATGGGTCATAATATTGGTATGAGTATGATTGCTGAGGGTGTTGAAACGCAAGATCAATTGAATTGGTTGGTAGACAGTGGTTGTTTCGTCATTCAAGGTTACTATTACAGTCGATCGTTGAAGCCTAAGGATGCTATAAAATACATTCATAAATTAAATAAAGATAAGCGTGAGGAGTTGTGAAATTATGATAAAAAGATTAATAGTGAATGCTGATGATTTTGGTTTAACAAGTGATATTAATCGTGCCATCATTGAGGCACACAAAAAAGGAATCGTCACATCCACTACCATTTTAGGGAATTGTGATCCAAAGCTTTTGGAAGATGCAGTTGAACTTTCTAAACAAAATCCAAAGTTGGGGGTGGGTGCACATCTTGTATTGACTTTGCGTAAACCACTCTTGGATGCGTCGAAATCTCTTACGGATCCTTTGGGGAACTTTAGAGTAAATATATTGGACGATATTGATGAGATTGATGTTGAGGTTATTTACCAAGAATGGAAAGCCCAACTGAATTATTTGTTGAATCATTTTAAGTTGACGCATATTGATTCACATCACCATGTTCATATGCATAAGAAACTATACCCTGTAGCAACCCGGCTATCTAAGGAGTATAAATTGCCTTTACGTTCCATTCATGACAATTTTCCTTTTGGTATCAAAACCGCTTTTGGTTTTTACAATGAAGGGGTGGCCTTGGAGTACATTAAAGACGTAGTTTTAAATGAAAAGGGATTGCTGGAACTCATGGTGCATCCGGGATATAAAGATGATTCATTTTTACAAGAAATTTCTTCTTATCATGACATGCGTCAACGTGAACTTGATATTCTTTGCATGGATGAGTTGAAATCCTTTCTAGATGAACATGAGATTGAACTGGTTAATTACTCCTATATCCATTTGAAATAATGTTGAAGCGCCAACTTTGTTTCATGCTATAATAAAGCAAGGTGATAAAATGAAAATTATGTATGGGTGCTTATCTATTTTTTTTCTAGGGTTATCTTTTGTGGGTGTAGCCATTCCTGGTTTACCTGCGACGCCCTTTATTTTTTTGACTGTCTTTTTTGCGATGCGCAGTTCAGAAAAATTAACGAATTATATTAAATCATTAAAAATATATAAGGAACATTTGGAACCTTTTCAAAAACATCATGCCATGACGCAAAGCAGTAAAAATAAAATTCTTTGGACCGCAACATCCATGATTATGATTCCAATCATCATCGTTGATAATTGGTTTTTTAGAATTTTTCTGATGGTCATTATCTTGGTTAAACATATTTATTTTAGATTCTTTATGGATACATTGGAGGAGTGGGAACGTGATTGATACGCGATTGTTAAATTTAGTACCCCAATCCAAGGAAATGATTTTCAAGGTGGTTCTCAATCAATGGCTAAGTTTACTTTGTAACTTAGTCTTTTTACTCACTTTGGGTTCTGTTATAGTAGGTGATTTCTCTTTTATATTAATCAGTATTCAAGTTGTAGCAGTCGCCTTGAAGATATATATGGATTTTAGATGAACCTACCAGTAATTTAGATAGTTTGAATGAAGCGATTATTCTAAACAGTTTAAAAAATGAAAGAGGGAAGAGAACCATTCTTATCACATCGCATCGCACTAGTGTTGAGACGGTCTCAGATCACATCCTAAAGATGGATTGAGGTCTTGTTTTATCTCAAGGTTTTCTATGCTATAATTTATGCATTAAGTTTTTAAGGGAGCGGTTTGTATGAAAAAAGTACGTTATTATTTTTTCAGATTGGTTAAAATGGATTTTAAAGCGTGGTTTAAAGCTATTCAAACCATTCATGAACTAACCCACATTAATCGGGTTTATCTTCTTTTTGATATGATTTTAAGTTCGATTAAATATGGTACGGGTTATGTCGACTACAGTGAGTTTGAGTTTTATTTACTCAAACCAAGCGAACGTGGAACCTACTTAACAACCAGTCTTTCTGATCGTATTGCAGTTAAGTATAACGATAAAGCCTATCTTCATTATCATGAGGATAAAGGAGTATTCGCCCAACACTTTAAAGATTATTTGGGTCGTGAGATTATTGACCTTAGGGTTGTTGATTATGATGCATTTTTAAGCTTCACCCAGCGTCATGATCGTTTCTTTGTAAAAACACCCAGTGATATGTCTGGTGTCGGTATTACCTACTTTGAAACCCGCGACATAAGCGATCTCAAAGCGACTTATGATTTACTCCTAAAAAACAACCAAATTGTGGTTGAAGAGTTTTTTAAACAACATCCAGAAATGAATAAACTGTCTTTAAAGAGTGTCAACACCATTCGTATGATCACATTCTTAGATGATGACCATATCCCAAGACTCTTGGTATCAGCCCTTAAAGGGGGCACCGATAAGATGGTTGACAATATTGGCATGGGTGGGATGTATACAATCTTGAGTGATGAGGGTGAAATTATATACCCCATGATTGACTACTATTTTAATCGCTATACCATACATCCAAATACACAGGAACCGTTAATTGGATTTAAAGTTCCGATGTATGATGCGGCCATTGAGATGGTGAAAGAAGCAGCGCTCAAGTTTCCACAAGTACGTTATGTTGGGTGGGATGTTGCGATTGGAGAAAATGGACCTTGTCTAATTGAAGGAAACGCCAACCCTGGACCTTTCCAAGTATTACCCAGTTTAAGTGATAATAAAACCGGTATTTTACCCATTTATAAAAAATACATGAGTCTGGATTAACATGAATCAGTCAATTTATTATGTTGCGTAAAGCCCATTTGCATGATATAATATATTGGCTTTGATGGAGGATTAGCTCAGTTGGGAGAGCGCTTGCTTGACGTGCAAGAGGTCGTGGGTTCGAGCCCCGCATCGTCCACCATTATCAAAAATCGAAGGAGCTACGGCTCTTTTTTTTTAGCAATGACTTCGTTCTACAGAACGCGAAAAAAATGCTTAAAACATCCTATTTAAAAGGATTTTAAGCATACTAAAAACAACTTCTTAATTATCACAGTTTTTATTTAATGTAGAATTCTGTGTTTTTTTCCGTGGTACTTTCTCAAATTATAACCGATTAACACCAACGCGATTTCTGTTTGTACCCCAATTTTTCCTCTTCTCTGTATTCGAGTGTATTCAGAGTTAGATTTTATATCGCCGAATGCACCTTCAACTTCGATAGAACGACGTACTCTTAAGTCAATTCCTTCATCACTTTTAAGGTATTCTTTGGCTGCACTTTGCATCTCTAGTAAGGAAATGTCACGACTGATTGTTTTCGGAATTTTGAACTCCTTATACGCTTCTTTCCAATCATTATGTTTATAAACTTGAATGATTCGGCTATAAACACCTTTGCGATTTTCATAATCATGAGAATAAACATAGATATGACCATCTTCACTGACAATCCGATTGTGCTCTTCAGTCATATTCTTAATGTTGTATTTTTGTTTTTTAAACTTCTTTTCATCTTCCTTAGAGAACATATGATATTTCATCGATAGTTTCATATTGTGTTCTAGGTTGTACATATAGTTATCATAACTACCATAGCCTGCGTCTGCCACAGGCTTATTTGGATAAAATCCATATCGATAATGAAACGAATCAAAGAAAGGAATCCAAGTTTTTGTATCAGTTGGGTTGGGATAGATACCGTAGTGTAGGATATATTCGTCACTGACTCCGATTTGAATATTATAATAGGGCTTGAAAATTCCTGTCTTATTGTAATAATCTTCTTTACCGTGCATAAAGGTCGCATCATGGTCGGTCTTTGAATAACTATTTCTTGAACCACATATTTCGAGATGTTTTTCATACTCTTTCAGTTTATTTCGAAACTCATGAAATGTCTCATAGTATCGTTGTAAAGGCGTTTTTCTCTTTCCTTTACCATAAACGAATTCAACACCTTCTCTATCTACCTCGTTATCTAAACGGGCACATAGAGTATCTAAATCACAAGGTAAATACGATTCTTGAATTGGATAACGGTAGTTTAAATCTTTATCAATAGCTCTAATTGCTTTCGTTATTTTTATGAATAATTTACTTTGGTAGTTAAGCACTGCTTTTTTCCAGACAAAAGTAAACTTATTAGCGTTCGCTTCAATCTTCGTACCATCAACATGAAGTACTTCAGTGTTAATGTTTTCTTTTTCAATTAGGAATTGGTTGATTGTGTAAAATATATCGTCAATTGATTCAGTCAACTTATCATCGATAAATCTTTGAAACGCCATAAAACTGGGTTTTATACTGTTTCCCAAATACATGAATCTTATATCATTTCGACATGCCTGTTCTAATTTTCTAAGACTTCTAATATTTTCCATAAAACCAAATAATATTAAATGAAGCATTACCTCTGGATCGTAATCATGACGGCCTTTTAAAGAAGTCTTTATGAATTTTCTTAAGTTCAAACCTCCGATAACTTCTTTAAAGCTAACCACCGGATCACAATCATCTATAATATGTTCATAATCGACTGGTAAAATCAATTGAACTGGTTTATAATCTAATTGTAATTTGTTTATTTGCATACATAAATTATACCAAAAAGCTGAGAACTCTCATACGAGAATTTTCCCAGCTTTTTGTTTTTTTTAGGGCTGACTATTCGTTACAGACCCTTTTACTATAGTTAAGTTATATGGAATATTAAAGTGGTAAGTCTTTCTTTGTAAAGATGAAGTTTGAAACTGTGTATAAAACTGTTGCTATAAGTAAAAGAGCTAATAAACCATACTTAAAATCACCCAATATTAAGATTTCTTCTGTATTAAATAGTGTTGTAAGATTTAGATACTTTAAGTTATCAGAGCTATCCATTAGTTGTTGTACCATTGTGATTAAAAAGAATGCAAAGGGAACACCACCACCCAGGGCCAATGAAAAGTTTGTCCGATTAAATAAAGTTGAAGCAAAGAAGGATATTGAACTGAGTGACAGTATTAATAAAGCAAGTCCAATGCTTAAATAAAAGTATGCTTCTGTATCAAAATCTAATGCATTATCAACTGAGATTGCCGCTTCAATCATTGTTTTGTTAGCCATATCAATAATCTGTTGTCTTGATAAACCAGATACCTTTGTGCTGCTATCCAGTGCTTCTGGTGTTTTAAGAAGACTTAAGTTTTGCTTAACTTGTTGATGGCTAAGATTTAAAGTTTCTGCACTGACATCAATAATTTTATTGAAAATCATACTGGTTGTATCATTATCAATGGAATCAATATCATCATGCGCAATATATGTTGTGACAAAATGGTGATAGTCATTGAGCGAAAGTCCCATTGTTTTAGCCCCATGTTTTAGGGCGTCTTGGCTATCAAGTATCATTTGAGGGTTTTTGATTAAAGCTTCGTAAGTGATTTCTATTTCATCATCTTCCAATACATCATCATACAAATCATAACGTTCATCCGTAATAATAATTGCGTTCTCTTCAAATGTTCTATCAATAATTTTGTTTTCAAGATAGAGCGTATATGCTTCAATATCCATATCTCTTTCAAGTGCCCCTTCACTTAAAGCATCTGTATCTCTCAATATGAGATAAAGACGTTCAGATACGTACGATTCTTTTTGATTTAGAGATTTTGCAGCTACTTTAATATCATCCGTTATTGGATAACCACTCACATTGTTATATTGAAACTGTACTACGCCAAGTCCCACCATAGAGATAATAAAGTACATGAGTGTGGTGGATAGTATGAGGTAAAGTGATTTTGAAAATATTACACTACTTCTTTTAATCGGTGTAGATAATGTGTAAGCCATCGAACCTGAGTCTACCTCGTTTACAACTAGATTGTTTGCAGTAAATACTGTATAGACAATACCTAGGATTACAGCAATGAGTTTGTAGAAGTTTTCTAAGCTTCCCAGCAAAGTGGTGGCAGATGAGAACAAGGACGCAAAAGCAGTCCCCTCAGCTGCAACTGCAAGTGCTGCATATTCAACTGCATCATAACTAATAATGAATCCAGATAGGATGATAGAAGCTACTGCGGTAATAATTGCCCACAGCTTCCAGTTGTTTTTTATACTTTGTTTTAATATTGGTTTTGAAATCATATTTTACTCTCCTTAAAAATATCTGTTACGTAGTTTTCGAATGTATGTTTAATCTCTTTGAAGTATACTAAATCATAGTGACTTAATGATTTGACTAAAGTATTTATGTTTGAATCATGAATTTGTATGAATATCTGCAGGTCGTCCTGTTTTATTTGAAAAATGTCATAATCTAATTTTAAAAAAGCATCAAAATCATCTTGTGTTTTAAACTCGATACGAAAAACTTTGTTCTTGTTATAGCGAATCTCATTCATATTGACAATATCAATAATTCGTCCATCTTTTATAACGGCTGTTCTATCACATACTTCTTCAAGTTCCTGATAAATATGACTGGACATGAATATCGTCTTTCCTTTATGCTTTTGTTCTCTAACTAAATCTAGAAAAATATCTCTCATAAGTGGATCAAGACCGGTAGTAGGTTCATCCATTACGATTAACTCTGCATTGGATGCAAAAGCAGCTACAATCGCTGTTTTTTGTTTCATTCCCTTACTCATTGCACGCACGTTTACACTGGTATCCAATTGTAGTAACGAAATTAAAGTTTCAGCATCTTTCCAACTGCCATTCTCACTTAGTTCTACCTGATTTCTAAGAAAGTCACTGGCCTTTATATCACCTGGGAAATTAATTTCTCCAGGTACATAAGCCATATAACGTTTCAACTCAGCACTACTTTTATAGGCATCAAGATTATTGATTAATACGGAGCCACTTTTTTGGCGGATAAAGCCCATTAAGTGACGAATGGTCGTTGTTTTACCAGCACCATTAATGCCAACAAAGCCATATACTTCGCCTTTTTTAACATCTAAGTTAATGTTGAAGACTCCTTTTCCTTTGCCATAATCCTTCGTGAGATTAGTGATACTAATATAATTCATTTTGCATACTTTCCTTTCCTTCATTTATTGACTTATCGCGGTCATAAAAATCCATGAAGTAATCTTCTAAGGTAAATTTAATTTCCGAAATAAAGTTAATATTAACTTGGCTTAGCTCCTTAAATAAATCTTGCATTTTTTGATCCGTTAGGTTTATTTTTATTTGGTTCTGCTTTTCTTTTTTTATGGGAATCACAAACTCAGTCTTATCTAAAAACATTTCATAATCTAATTCAGATGAAAACTCAATTTTAAAAGCTTTATTTGTACTACGCTTTAACTTAGTTGACTCAATAGTAGATACTATTTCTCCATCTTTAATGATTGCAATTCGATCACAAGTCGCATCGACTTCAGTAAAGATATGACTTGATAGTAGAATTGTTTTTCCCTTTTCCTTCTCACTTAGAATAAAATTAATGAATCTTTCTTGCATTACTGGGTCCAGTCCTGAAGTGGGCTCGTCCAAGATTAAAATCTTTGGATTATGCATAAAAGCTGTTACAACAGCTAACTTTCTTTTATTACCCAGACTCATTTCTTTAATCATTTCAGTTCATTCAAATTCAAAGATATTTTGTAGTTCATAAGCGTAAGACATATCTTTTATATTTCTTTCGCTTGCCATAAATCTTATGAAACTATTACCCGTCATATTTTCTGGAAAAGCAAGTTCACCTGGTAAATAACCAACATCATTCTTTATGATACTGGATGATTTCCAACAATCATGCCCCTTAATTTTCAAGCTGCCTTCTTGTGCCTTTATAAATCCCATGAGATGTCTTATCGTTGTTGTCTTACCTGCACCATTGGGCCCTAAAAAACCAAAAACCTGTCCTTCTTTTACTTCGAAACTAACATTAAATATGCCCTTACCCATGCCATAATCTTTAGTTAGGTTATTCACTTCAATCATATTCATAAAATCATACTCCTTTAATTAAGCGACACATGTAACTTTATTTACTATTGTCACAAATTATATTATACTTAGCTTTAACAGTGCTACAAGGGTCATTTAATGAGCTATTGGTACTTAATTTACACATTGGAGATATAAGTCAAATAAAAAGGAGAATTTTATGAAATCAATGGATTTAAGAGTTCAAAAAACATATACAGCTTTACTTACAAGTTTAAATACTTTATTAAAGGAGAAAAGTTTTGAGGATATAAGTATTACTGAGATTTGTGATCTTGCGATGATCCGTCGTCAAACCTTCTATAAGCACTTTATTGATAAATACGATTTTTTAACATATTTTGTAAAAACAAGGATAAATAAGATATTTGAAGAAGCTTTCAATCAAGTCAAGGGAGAAGAAAAAAGTCTTTATCCACTCATTTTCAAACAACTGATAGAAGAGTTGGATGAAGGTATATTACTGATATTCGAATTACAAATGCAAACTGATATAATGATGGAATTAGAATCTATTCAACAGTTTGGTATAAACAAGTTAAAAACAATGGAGTCAGATGAAGATGAAAAAAAAGGTGAATCATTCTTGGATTATAAACGCCATATGTTAATGGGTTTAACTATT